>Ga0209536_100002903_pt1 | contig 27792 bp, 28 predicted proteins | sample DeeMarSeWOR28_12_FD_187461 | JGI IMG/M metagenome (GOLD analysis project Ga0209536, IMG submission 187461) | Marine sediment microbial communities from White Oak River estuary, North Carolina - WOR-2-8_12 (SPAdes) (version 2) | ecosystem: Environmental > Aquatic > Marine > Intertidal zone >... | reverse complement strand
TATCACAGGTTGGCATATTAATTTATTCGCACAAAATTCTGATGATTATCTTCCACTGAATATAAAGCAGGCCAATGCAAAAAACACAAGATCATATGATGGTAAACCCGGAACGGCATACTGGCAAAACCAAGCGAACTATAATATAAAATTGGATCTTGAACCCGAAGACGGCATACTGAAAGGATTTGAGGAGGTCATTTATTTCAATAATAGTCCTGATACTTTGAGGGAATTGGTGATTCATCTTTTTCCTAATATTTACTAAAAGGGTAATTCCAGAGAATTTGTGAATGATTTGACCGATGCGGGACAAGGTGTTATACTTGAGGAAATGAAAGTTAATGGTGACAAATCAATTGATTTGTCTCACCGTATTGTACCCGATGTCGTTACATCTAACAATTATCACAAAGTTAAATAAAACATGGTAGACTGTCCTATAATCTCAAAATGAAAAATCCAACATACAAAGAATTAAAAGAGCGTATAGTAGAGCTTGAAAGATCAGAGCAAAATCGCAAGCAAGTTGAGCAAGCGCTTCGTCAGAGTGAGAACAAATATAAAATTTTTTCGGAAAATATTTCTCTTGGATTTTTTCGAAGCACTGCCGGTCCAAAGGGAAAATTTATTGAAGTCAATTCAGCAACCACCAAGATCCTCGGATATAAAAATAAAAAGGATCTTTATGCAAAAAATGTCGCTGATACTTATAAAAATCCGGATGACAGATTCAAGTATAGTAAAAAGCTTTCTAGAGAAGGTTTTCTAAAGAATGAGGAGCTTGTTTTAAAGAAAAAAAACGGTGATTTGATTATAGTATCAGAGACTGCCATAGCCGTTAAAGATGATAATGGTGAAATCCTATATTTCGCCGGTATCATTGAAGATATTACTGATCGTAAGAAAATAGAAGAAAAACTGCATATTCAGAATACCTATCTCAAATATCTTTTTAACAATGCCCCTGAAGCGATTGTATGGCATGATAATGATGATTATGTCCTGAATATCAATGAGGAATTCACAAGGCTTTTTGGATATTCCCGTCAAGAAGCGATTGGGAAAAAGATTAATAGCCTCGTTGCGCCTGATCATTTAATAGAAGAGGCTGCACGACTTTCAAAAACAGTCATCAACGGAAATAGGGTGGAGTTTGAATCAAAACGTAAATCGAAAAATGGAAATCTGATTGATGTATCAATTCTAGGAGCACCGATCTTTCACAAGGGTAAACAATTAGGTGTTTATGCTATCTACCGAAATATTTCAGAGCGTAAAAAAGCAGAAGATGATCTGATCCTTCAAAAAACTTATCTGGAAAGATTATTTAATAGCGCTCCTGAAGCCATTGTACTGCATGGAAATGATGATCGTATATTAGATGTCAACGATGAATTTGTTAATATTTTCGGATACTCAAAAGAGGAGGCAATTGGCCAACCTATTAATGATATTCTTGCTTCAAAGGATTTTGAGGAGGAGGCAATCAAAATTTCAGAGAGAGTTATTCGTGGTGAAAAGATCGATTTGGAATCAAAGCGGAAAAGAAAAGACGGGTCACTTATCGATGTCTCTATCCTTGGAGCTCCGATTATTCATGAGGGTAAGCAGATCGGTGATTATGCAATCTACCGTGATATTTCGGAGCGTAAAAGGTCTGAGGAAGAAATTCATATACAGAAGACTTATCTGGAAATATTATTTAACAGTGCGCCGGAGGCAATTGTCTGGCATGACAACAACGACATTGTGATCAACGTGAATGATGAATTTACAAAAACATTTGGTTACTCCAGGGAAGAGGCCATTGGAAAACCGATAAACAAGTTGGTCGCTCCACCCAAATTAATGGATGAAGCTGCTCTCCTATCCAAAACTGTTGTGCACGGAGATCGTGTTGAAGTTGAAACAAAGCGGAAACGAAAGGATGGAAAACTAATCGATGTTTCGATTCTCGGCGCGCCTATTATCCACGACGGAAAGCAAATGGGTGTCTATGCCATATACAGGGATATTTCAGAAAGGAAAAAAGCTGAAGAAACTCGTATTCGCTTCAGAGAAGAAACACGGATGGCCAGAGACATCCAGCAAAAACTTTTACCACAATCCAATCCTTCGATACCGGGATATGATATTGCCGGAAAAAACGTTCCTGCTTTTAATGTTGGTGGAGACTATTTTGATTTTATTAATCTTGAAAATCACAAAATTGCCATTGCCTTGGGTGATGTCAGTGGGAAAGGATTCACCGCTTCTCTGGTAATGGCAAACTTACAGGCTACAATTCGTGGACAGGCGGATCCTAATATCGCTGTAAATGAGTGTCTCGAACGTTCAAACAATCTATTGTTCCGTAGCACAGATTCAAAGACGTTTGTTTCGCTGTTTTACGGAATACTTGATACACAGGCACACACCTTGACTTATGCCAACGCAGGTCAGAATATGCCTTTTATTGTCAACAAGGGCAAAAATACTGTTGTCTTAAGGGCGCGTGGAATGGCCCTGGGAATGAAAGAAAGAGCGTTATTTAAAACAGAAAAACGAATGATAAATCATGGCGATGCAATTGTTATTTATTCAGACGGTATCTCTGAGGCAATGAATAGCCGTATGAAGGAGTTTGGAGATCGAAAACTCAGGCAAATAATAAAATCGAACCTGAACAAATCATCAAAAAAACTGATTGAATTTACCTTTTCGAAGGTGAACAAACATTTTGGTGATACATCTCAAAATGATGATATGACAATGATCGTGATAAGGAGAAAATAATTTTGTTTAAATCCTGGACGATTTAATCCCGATCGTAAATCCCCCTACCGGCGGATTTGCCGACAGTCGAAGACCCGTTTTACGGGAAAAGTCGACATCTTTTTTGGGGTATTTTTTAGAGCGAAGATATGGATACAATAACAATAATAATGTGGATCTTAGCGACAATTAGTGTCCTTACCGGTATTGCCGGGTTGGTTGTTCCATTATTGCCAGGTCCTTTACTCATTTATATTGGACTTTTTCTCGCTTCCTGGGCGGATGATTTTATTTATGTGGGCTGGGGTACCCTCATCATACTCGGTCTATTAATGTTACTTGCCCATGCAGTCGATTTTCTTGCCGGCGCCCTGGGGGCAAAGCAATTCGGGGCCAGTCGCGCTGCCATAGTCGGAGCAACTATTGGCGCCTTTGTCGGATTATTCTTTGGAATGATCGGTATAATTCTCGGTCCTTTTATTGGTGCAGTCATCGGCCAGCTAACTGAATTACGTGATATTAAAGAAGCCGGTCAGATTGGGGTTGGTACCTGGATTGGCTTTATATTTGGTATGGCCGCTAAAATCGCCATTGGATTAACAATGATCGGTATTTTTGTTCTCGTTAGATTTGTTTTTTGAATAAATATCTGTCTTAACGGTATTAAGTAATGAAACCACTGAGAACACTGAGCAAATCTTGATACTCGATACTCGATCCTCGGTAATCGAAAATGGTTCATTGTTAAAAAACATTTGCTATAGCAGATAAAATTCTTTGAAGTAGGCTTTTGAAACTATTAGTTAAAAACGATACTTAATTTATATAATTAGCTGAATTCGCCGCGTCGCTGCGAGAGATCCAGAATGAGTAATTACACTCTTATGTGTTATTACTCGATTGAAAATATCATTAGTTAGGAGGAAACATGGATTTGAGACTTATTATTGCTATCATTATTGTTGTTCTACTGTTTTTGTTCGGTGTGCGAATAGTGCGTCCAACTCAGAGAGGATTGATAGAAAGGTTGGGTAAATACCGAAAATTTGCTCAGCCGGGATTTCACTGGATTATACCGATTATTGATCAGATGTACAAAATAAATGTTACGGAAATAATGATCGATGCCCAACCGCAGGAGATTATCACCAACGATAATTTAAATGCTTCTGTTGATGCCCAGGTTTACTTTAAAATAAGAGCCGATGAAGAAAGCGTAAAACGATCGCAGTATAATGTAAATAATGTAGAGCGACAAATAGTGAATCTGGCCCGTACAACACTGAGAAATATTATCGGTACACTCACCTTAAAATCTGCAAATAGTGAAAGAGGTAAAATTAACTCTGAGTTACATCAGGTGTTGATAAAGGAAACCAAAACCTGGGGAATTGATGTTGTTCGAACTGAATTAAAGCAGATCGATCCGCCAAAAGATGTCCAGGAGACAATGAATAAAATTGTAAAAGCAGAAAATGAAAAAATTGCCGCTATTGATTATGCCACAGCTGCCGAAACTGCTGCAGACGGCGACAAACGAGCATCTATTAAGAAGGCAGAAGGCGTTAAACAATCACAAATTTTGGAAGCGGAAGGGGAAGCAGAGGCGATTCGTTTAGTTAATGAAGCTGCTAATAAATATTTTATTGGCAATGCCCAGCTGCTTAAAAAATTAGATACAGTTGTCGACTCTCTTCAAAATAATTCAAAAATCGTTGTTCCGGAAAACACAGAATTGGTGAATGTCATTGGAGACCTTTCCGGAGTATTACCGTTGAAGAGAGATAAGAGTGCACAATAATAAGATCCTCGATGCTCGATCCTGGATACTGGATGATCAATATCAGTAATACGTTCTCAAGTCAAATGTCAAGTTTATATGAATATTTTAAGTCAACGAAATTATAAGCAGCGAGTATCGAGGATCGAGCATCCAGGATCCAGGATCCAATATCCAACATCTAAATATAAGGTGAAAGATATGAGCATAACCATCAGATCTGCCCAGAAAGAAGATTGTACAGGTATCACCGATTTGACAAATCAGCTGGGATATCCTTCAACGCTTGAAAAAATTTGTGAAATAATGGATCTGGTTTTAGTGCATGACGATCACCAGGTCTATGTCGCAGAAAAAGATAATAAGATCATCGGCTATATTCATTTAATCCGATCAATGAGAATTGGTTCCAATCCGTTTGTAGAAATCGCTGCCTTTATTATCAATGAATCGTCGCGAAGTATCGGGGTGGGGAGTTCGCTGATCAAAGAAACTGAAAACTGGACAAGCGGTTTAGGATTGGTAGATATCCGCATTCGATCAAATATTATAAGACAGGAGGCGCATAATTTTTTCCAAAACCGTGGATTTCAGAATATTAAAACACAGGAAGTTTTTCAAAAAAACATAGATCAAGCCAATAAGTAGAAGCAAGGTAAAAGCCTTAGTGAATAAACCACGACGGTCAGGAAGAACACGAAGAGTTTTTATATTAACTTCGTGATCTTCGTGTTTTTCGTATTTAAAATACTTTATTCATAAGCGGAATCTTTAGAAATTTATACCACAACATATGAAAGAGTACCTTAAACATAATCAACGTGCCTGGGATTTACAGGTGCAGAAAAAAAACAAATGGACCGTACCTGTTTCAACTGATGAGATCACTCAGGCAAAAAAAGGTGTATGGCAGGTTCTTCTTACGCCATGGAAACCTGTTCCTTCGGCCTGGTTCCCCGATTTAGAATCTAAGAATGTACTTTGCCTCGCATCAGCCGGGGGACAGCAAGGCCCAATTCTGAGCGCTGCCGGGGCAAACGTAATTGTTTATGATCTATCCACAGAACAGTTAAAACAGGATCAAACTGTCGCGAAAAAGGAAAGTCTCACATTACAAACGATACAGGGCGATATGTCCGATCTTTCACGATTTCCCGATCAGCATTTCGATTTAATCTTTCATCCCGTCTCCAATTGTTTTGTTCATGATATTCAACCTGTCTGGCAAGAATCCTACCGGATTTTGAAATCAGGCGGAACGTTACTCGCCGGTTTCACGAATCCGCTTTTATATCTGTTTGATGAATCCAATCCTAATATTACGCCAAATCTGGAAATTGTACATACTATTCCATATTCTGATCTGGAAAAATTAAGTAACGATCAGAAAGAATTTTACATAAGAGATGGTATCCCTTTTGAATTTGGACATACGCTTGAAGATCAGATCGGTGGGCAAATTGCTGCAGGTTTTATAATCGATGGTTTTTATGAAGATAAACATAATCCAATAGACCATCCGATTTATAAACATATATCTACTTTTATGGCAACCAGGGCATCCAAACCTTAAATATATTTAAACTTATTTCTGAAGAATATCCCTTAACTCTCTATTCAAAAGGAGGTATGTAATAATATGCGGATAAAAAATATTCTCTTCATTTTGTTCATATTCCACGGCTTCTCAGATAGTCTTTTATCGCAAGACTCCACATCTCAATCATATAATATGCATGCCAATCTGGATAGCATTATCGTCTTGCTCTACGATCTGGTTACAGTCGAGGCAGGAGATACCCCGGATTGGGATTCAGTCAAATCGCTTTTTCTTGATCAGGCTGTTATAGTTTTGCGCACAAGTCGGGACGAAACATCAATTTTTTCTGTGGAAGAATTTGTAAATGACTTTATACAATTTATTGATCGGGCACATATCGACAAAACCGGTTTTGAAGAAAAAATTATTAAAACAAAGACAATGGTTATGGGCGATATGGCCCAGGCATTGGTGCTTTACGAGGCATATATTCCCGGTTCTGGAAGGCCACCGCAAAAAGGAGTGGATAATTTCTCCCTCATTAAAAAGGAAAATCGCTGGTGGATTGTGTCCATAACAAATGAGATCCCCACCCCTGGTAATCCAATTCCCACAGAACTGATGAATTAATCAGAATGTTCCAAACATTTATAACCTTTTGTTGGGATAGGAAATTCATTCGGGAATATGCTTTAAATCGGTTCGGTTATAATGCATCTGTCCTATTCATCTTTATGTATGAGGCCCACTGATGATATCTGTATTAAAGCAGATTGTATAGGACAAATTATTATTAAAGTGCTAAATCGGGAAGGATTATGTCAAAAGATATTAAGAAGATTTCATTTTGCAAAGTATCAGACGAAATGTTGGAGAAACAGGTGAATACCTATATTAAACTCGTATCTGATCCGGATTATGTATGTGAAAAATGTCATCGGTTAGCAAATAAAAAGAAGAATCTGTGCCATCCAAAAAAGATAAAAAAGATCGCATCATAAGAAATATAGCTGAAAAATATAAATCTAAAGCGTTTTATCGGAGTATGATATGCCAAAGAGTAAATTTATTCCTTTGAATCAATACATTGAATATCCTGTTGATCATATGCGATCCCGATCCCTTGAATTATATACAGAAATGAAACGACGCAGATCGGTACGTCAATTTTCAGAGCGGAAGATACCTCGTGACATTATTGACAATTGCCTGAAGACTGCATCGACTGCTCCCAGTGGAGCAAATTTACAACCCTGGCATTTTGTCGTCGTTTCCGATCCTGAAATCAAGATGAAAATCCATACTGAAGCTGAAGCTGTAGAACATGATTTTTATCATGATGACTCAACTAAAAAATGGGTGGAAGATCTTGAACATTTAGGGACATCGGAACAAAAGCCATTTTTGTTAACCGCCCCTTACTTGATCGTTATTTTTGCTCAACGTCATGGTATAAATTCCTCTGGTGAAACGAGAAAACACTATTATGTAAAAGAATCGGTCGGTATCGCAACCGGTATGCTCATAACAGCCATTCACAACGCAGGTTTGGTCTCACTAACCTATACACCGGGTAAAATGGGATTTTTAAATAAAATTCTTGCAAGGTCGACCAATGAAAAACCTTATATGATTCTGGTGGTTGGATATCCTGAAGATGGAACGCTTGTTCCTGAAATCAAAAAGAAATCTTTGGAAGAAATAGTGACCTACTTCTAACGCATCCATAACTCTATGAGTATTGATACCCTTACGAAATCAACATTCTCCTCTGCCCTTTCTTATCTTTCAACTATGGATAAAGATCTTAAATTTGTCATTGACAAATACGGCCCACCGCCAATGTGGTCGCGAAAACCTGGATTTCAGACTTTAGTAAATATTATTCTTGAACAGCAGGTTTCACTCGCTTCAGCCAAAGTTGCATTTGAGAATCTAAACAATTATACCTCACCCCTGACACCAAAAAATTTTCTTAAAATTGATGACAGCGAATTGAAAAAAATCGGTTTTAGTCGCCAAAAAATACGCTATTGTCGTAATATTGCCACAGCAATCATGAAAGGTGAATTAAAGATCAATGATTTTTTGCATATGCCGGATAGCGCTGTTAGATTAGAGCTATTAAAAATAACCGGTATTGGACCCTGGACAGCGGATATATACTTATTGATGGCCCTCAACCGACAGGATATTTGGCCTGTTGGTGATTTAGCTCTTATTTCTGCTATTCAAAAATTGAAAGATCTCCCGGAACGTCCAGACAACGTAAAATTTGAATCGCTTGGCAAACTATGGAAACCCTGGCGTGCTGTCGCTGCCCGAATTCTCTGGCACTTTTATTTATCAAGTCAATAGTCTCTATACATGCATTAACAATAACTGATTTAAATATTCTTTCCGCGGATCTTAGTAATAAAACAGGAATATGAAATCATGAAATCTTTGATAGTGTTGTTGCTTTGCATAACTGTATCTTTTGCTGAATTACCCGATAACTTTAACAGTGCTTGGAACCAAGTTGAATCGATCTATCTCACAGGATTAGAACAAAACAGGATTATAGGTAGTAGTTTCATCTTTATTTCCAATGGCAAAATCATTGCAGAGTCATACAACGGGTTTGCTGATCTGGCAAGTAATCGGCAGGTGGATAAAAACACAATTTATCACTGGGCATCAATAACAAAAACCTTCACGGGTATCGCCATTATGCAATTGAGGGATCGTGGATTATTGGATTTAGAGGATCCGATTGTTAACTACATCCCAGAGTTGGAGAAAGTATATAATCCGTTCGGAGAGATGAGGCAAATCACGCTCAAACATCTTCTCACACATTCATCCGGATTCCGTTTTTCCACCTGGCCATGGGGAGGTGATAAGGATTGGCATCCTTTTGAGCCTACAGAATGGTCCCAATTAGTTGCAATGTTTCCTTATTCTGAAATACTTTTTGAACCCGGCAAAAAGTATGGTTATTCAAATCCAGGTATTATATTTTTGGGCCGCGTAATCGAAATCATCACGGGTGATGATTACGAAGTATATATGGACAAAAATGTCTTCAAGCCACTTAAAATGTACAGTACCTATTTTGACACGACACCCTATCACCTGCTTCCCTTCCGCTCAAACAATTATTTTACAAAAAACGACACACTGAAAGTTAATGGACTTGATTTTGATACCGGGACAACCGTTTCCAACGGCGGATTAAACGCCCCACTCGGTGATATGATAAGGTTTATATCCTTTTTAACGGATGTTGAGGGTGATTTTTATCCGATTCTTGATCAGTCCTCAATTGAAGAGATGTGGGAATCCTATATTTTGATAGATGATGAGGATGCCATAAAAATGTCACGAGGCCTGGCTTTTCAAATCCTGGAGCATGAAGATATAAAAATCATTGGTCATACCGGAGGACAAAGAGGATTTTTGTCATTTTATTATATACATCCTGAATCTCGAACAGGCGCCATTCTCGTTTTTAATACGATTGATCTAAACGTAACCAACAGTTCAAATACCAGAAAATTATTAGATAGAATCCGCAAAATGCTTTTAGAAGAGGTTTGGCCCATTTTCATGGAATAAAATCGTATATCGGATATCCTTTAAATTTTGAATAATTCCTTTCTATACTTGTATCTATTACACGTCTTTTTTAAGGATGATGATGATTTGTCCAAAATGTAAATCTGAGTTCGTTGACGGCATTTATATGTGTTCTGACTGTGAGATACCCCTTTTGGACTCAATACCTGGCACGGAAGAAACGCATGATGACCATTTCACATATTCAAACTTCATTGCTGTATACAATCCGATTAGCAGTCAGGAGGTCTCGATCATAAAAATGATTTTAGAAAGAGAAGGCATACCCTTCCATATAAAAAATGACCGTTTATACGGTGCAGTCTTGTTTGGAATTCAGGGCCCCGGAAAAATGGAATTGTACGTTCCTGAAGAATATGCCATGCGAGTTGTAGACTTACTTAGAGCTGAACTTGAGCATGAGTAATATTAAGCGTAAGGCCTAGTGCGTTGAGCATGCGTGTGTTTTCCCTTACGCCCTGCGCCCGACAGCCTACGCCCCTAGTCTTTGCGGTTAAGAAAAAATTGAGGAGAAGATTAATTGAAAAGAATCAGTGTTTTTTGCGGTTCGAGTCCGGGAAATGATGGTGTTTATTCAATGGCTGCCAGAACTTTGGGCCAATCCCTCGTCCGTAATCAACTAGGATTGGTTTTTGGGGGAGGTGCGGTTGGCTTAATGGGAGAAATTGCTAAAAGCGTCCTGGCAGAAGGTGGAGAGGTTATCGGTGTTATTCCAAAAGCGATGGTAGAAAAAGAACTAGCCCTTAAAGAGTTAACAGATTTACGTATTGTGGAATCCATGCATGAACGTAAAGCACTGATTGCAGACCTGTCTGACGGATTTATCGCCCTGCCTGGTGGATTGGGTACTATTGAAGAAATATTTGAGGCGCTTACCTGGACCCAGCTTGGGATTCACAGAAAACCATGTGGCTTTCTGAATGCAAATAACTATTTTGAGCACCTGGTTCAATTTTTAGATCACATGTCTGACCAACATTTCGTGAATAAAAAACACCGGGAGATGATCTTTATTGAAGATGATCCGAATACGCTTTTATCAAAATTTAAAACATACCAGTATCCAGATGTGGATAAATCTAGCTGGGCACTGGATTTACTTGAAAGCTAACCGCAAAGTCGCAAAGGATTATATAAATTTTTGTAGGACATCTTGGTGTTGGTCTTGGACTGAAAAGTATCGACATAGGATTGTATTTTTACTTAACTTCAAGAAAATCTAATGAAATCTGATATCTCGGTAGTATTTGAAGGAAATTTTGTGGATGCGAATTATATAAAGAGCATCCTTGAAGAGAATAAGATTCCTTCTCTATTAAAAGAGAATCTTAAAGGTCAGTTATATCCTCTCTATGTTACTTATGGATGGATAAAACCGATAAAAGTGTATGTAGAAAAAAAATATGAGCAAAAGGCCAAAGAAATCATAGAAAACAACTACACTAAATAACCGACTTAAAAACTAAAGGAGTCTTATTATGTCTCATGGTGCAGTAACGGGGGCGACAGCCGGCGCATCTGCTGCGGCAGCAATCGCTCAGGCAATCAAGGCTTCCGGTGTATTGATAAAGGTCGAAGAAAATGAATTCCAGACCATTCTCTCTAAGAGTGAAAATCCTCTTATTGTTCTGGCGGAAGGTGGTGTGTTCAGCAAGAATTACCAATATCTGACAAGTTATAAAGGTCTGGCGTTTTATACTAAAACCGATGAACCACTTCTCTTGCCCAACCGGACTGAGTTGATATATGCAAAAAAAATGTGGATTCCCGGATAAATAATCTTAACCACGGATAGACACGGAACAATAATAAATTTATATGAGTGAATTATAAAAATGTAAAGTTTACTTCATACCAGCTTTTTTTATAACCTAAAGAATATTAATATCTTTGCGATAATATTAAATACATAATATCTGAAAATTTCTCTATTGATAGGTCAATATAGATTTTCGGATATCTTACGATAAATTTAATTAACAGATTTAGTATTTAAATACGTTACACTACGATTTGCCGAGAACCGAGCAACGAGTACCGAGGAGTAAAAATATGATACCGAGAAAAGGCGAGCTGCTAAGGATTTATATTGGTCAAAGTGATACGTACGAAGGAATTCCACTTTATGAATGGATTGTGAAAAAAGCTCATGAGAAAGGTCTGGCAGGTGCGACTGTTGTTCGTGGACTGGAAGGATTTGCCTCTCGTGGTCGGGTTCATACCGCTAAAATCATGCGGCTCTCTTCAAATTTACCCGTTATCGTCGAAATTGTCGATACACCTCAGAAGATAGAAGATTTTCTCCCCATTGTGGATGCGGCCATTCAGGACGGGCTCATTACCATCGAAAATATCCGCATACGATTATATCGGGATGCATGATCAAATTTCAATTTACACTGTTCTGTCCTCTAAAATCCCTATTGTCTTAAAAAAACTGATTCTTCATCTAATTTTTCTTTGTATATTATATCAGAATAATCTCTAACACAGAGGATCAACACTTTTAAAAATAGGTCACCTATTTAGTACTAGAGATATATGATATCTTCTTTACTATTACTGTAAAATTACTGTAATTCTGAAAATGATGTGGTTCCCTCATCAAAGATTACTATTTACTTTAAAACTATTTTTGCCCTTTACACTTCTTGCACAAATAGATACGACAATAATCTATGAGGCTGACACAATTCATGTTGAGGCCAAACGGTATTTGAGAACCCCACAATATAATATAATTGCTATGAAATTGCCTCTTCCTATCATTGACACACCGATCAGCGTGAATGTCATCACAAAGAAAAATATTGAGGATCAGAATGCACTTATACTCAGTGATGCTATAAAAAATGTCAGTGGTGTTAATGTTCAAGTAAATTTAGGAACGAGGGACTATTTCATAATCCGTGGATTCGAGTCAAATACATCCGGTCTCTTACTAACAGATGGTATCAACGAACCAGATGTGAGCCTATTTCGTTTTTTCGGTTTTGGCTTATATGACCTTTATAACATTGAGCAGATTGAAGTCCTCAAGGGTCCTGGTTCTTTTTTATATGGTGGAAATACTCTTTCTGGCGCAGTCAATCTTGCACGTAAACAACCTCTTTATCAGAATTTTTTACAGATATCTGGTATGTATGGCAAACATAATCACTATAGAACATTAGTGGATCTAAATATTTCCGATTCTGAGCACGGAATGGCTTTACGCTACAATGCCATTTGGCAAAAATTTGACAACTTTCGCGACGGCAAAAACGGTTCAAACCTTGCTATGAATCCAGTCGTTCAATGGAGAATTAATCACAATCAGATAATCTCACTTAATATCGAATACTTAAAAAGCAAACAAGTGCCGGATACGGGAATACCCTTGTTTTTTCCGGAAGAAAACTGGCAATTACCTGAAGTATCACCTTCACTTTCATTTCAAACCCCCTTTGATGAGATAAACCAGGGATTATTCAGATCTCGATTACAATTTCAGTGGACATTAAATAAAATGTTTTCAATTCGGAATACAATTTTTCATACCTACCTTGAAGGTAATGCCAGAATAACAATGACGCATGTACCCCACCGCGTTTCATCCGGAGTATGGGTACTTGAAAGACATCTGTTTTCTTTCACAGAATTTCAGAACTCACTGGGGAATCAACTTGAACTCCAAATTGATTTAAAGTTGTCAGAATTTACCAGCAATGTATTGGTCGGCTTTGATATCAATAGGCTTGACATGAATTCTGACCGGGCATTATCAACACTTCCACAAACATTATTATATCAACCTATTACTGAAGCATCTTGTTTTGAAGAACTTAGCACACTAAATAAAATTGAAACAAACGCCAATAACCTGCTTATTGCACCATATCTCATAAGTAATATTAAATTTTTTGACTTTTTTGGTTTGTTCGCTGGGGGGCGATTTGATTTCATTAAATATAATACTGATCGTCAAAATGCACCATTTGACTACATTTTTAAAGATCTCACTAGTAAATCAGACCCGCTTGAACAATGGCACCAAAAATTTAGTCCTATGCTTGGTATGATTTTCAAAGATTCTGAGCAATTACGATTTTACATTAATTATAGCAAATCGTTCGGTCAAGGTTTACGCGTTATTGATCTTCCTGAAGAAAGTGAACAATTTGAGTTTGGTTATAAATATATATCTGAATCTGGAGCAGTAAAAAATTCGGTATCTATTTATCAATTGACGAAAATGAATATGACAATTCCCATAACGGGTCCACTTCAGGGTGATAAGCAACAGCAGATCGGTAACCAAAGGTCACGGGGAATTGAGATTGAATTAAATACCCATTTCTTTCCTGAATGGTATACATTTTTCAATTATACATATACAGAGGCTGATTTATTAAAATATCGGTCTCTGAGTGTTGATAAATACGTCAAAAGGATTTTAGAAGAATTCTCAGGGAATAGACCTGCTTTTGTTCCGGCTCAAATGATAAATTTCTGGACAGTCATTGAATTTTTAAACGGTTTAGGAATAGGTTTTGGACTAAACTACGTAAGCAATCAGTTTGTTCACGTTGATAATGATTATGAAATTGAGGAATATTTCTCTTTTCATTCATCCATTTTTTATAACACCACAAAAAGTAGTTGGCATATTAATTTCAAAAATTTATCAAATGCGCAGTACTATAGTCGTGGATTTGGTCCTTATTCAATTATCCCAAACGATTTATTTTCTGTCCAGGTAACAGTGAGTTTTACACTGTGAGCATTTAGAATGAGAATTGAATTCTAGCAAAGTACTGGTCTGGAAATTCACCATATTCTGTGCCTGGATTGCCACCGGATGGAAACGCCAATAGATATAATTCCCAATTTGTCGCCACTGAATATTGTATGGAAGGGGCAGCCAGCCACGACTTATCATTCGGATTATAGATAACAAAAAAGGCACCTCTCATGAGCGGTGTAAACTGATAGGCAATTTGCAGGAACAGTGAGTGCCGGGCAGGTGTTAACTCACCCGTATAAATTATGTCGAGTCTTCGCGATCCGGCTTGTTCCGTTGTGCCCAGACCATTATAAATATACTCAGAGTGTATGTAAAAGCTGTTTTTAAATGTATAATCATAAGATAGAGCTATTGTCCAATAGGGATCTTCTACTTTCACATCTTTATATGATAAAAAAGGAAGATCAGAAGTGATCTGTATTGTTGTGTATTCGATGTCGGGATCTGTATAGAGTACTTCCCCGCGAAAACCACCATCATAAATCTCACCCGCCCAGCTTGTTGCCAGCCGCAGACTGTTTCGCTGCCAACCGCCAATAAAGTTAAAGTCATAATTCCATTTATTGGTCATGTACCGGGCAGCATAAATAACGTCATATCTGCTTTTTCCCGGTGTAATCGCAATATTGGCTTGAGAAACTGGTCCGGTATAATACTGAATCTGTAATGCATCGGTACCCGGCCTTTCCTCATAATCAAAATCTAATATATCATAAGGATTAAACAAGTCAGTCGGATTCCAAACAAGACAGGTTCCCCAGGCAATCCGTTGTCGGCCAAACACAACCTCCCAGTCATTATAAATCCAATCGAGGTATAATCGATCGATCTCAGTAAATCCAAAAGCATCTTCTTTTTCGAGCCAGTCAGCTCTCAGATCAAAGTAATAGCTACCTGATGTGTTTAGGGCCTCCTGAAATTCTCTGAGCAAGTCAGAATTTTCCTGTAAAACCAGTAATGTGCGCGCTTGCGCAGAAGCAGTAATGTCAGTGGATGGGTAGAAAAATAAATTTGTGCGGAGTTGAGTTGTATTTTGCCATTTCCCTATTTCGATTGGTAACCACTCAATTTCTCCGTCTGCATATGTAGTCAGATTTTTAAAATATCCACTAAAATCCCAGATCGACAGTTGACTGTATCCAGAAGTCGTTAAAAATAAACAAATAATAATAGATAGACATCTAAGGTTAATCCGGATCTGCATTATCTTTGAGTATTTTTTGCCGATTAATGTTTTTCTTTCGGATCAATGACTTTATCATCGACGATTCGGCCATCTTGCAGTGAAACAATTCGACGGGCACGTTGCATCACTCTTACATCATGCGTAGAGAAAATGAAAGTCATCTCATATTTATTGTTCAGTTCTTCCATCAGATCGAGTAAGGATTCAGCTGATTCTGTATCTAAATTGGCTGTCGGTTCATCTGCCAAGACGAAAGCCGGTCTCGAGGCCAGTGCTCGTGCTACCGCCACCCTCTGTTGTTCACCTCCGGATAGCTGTGCAGGACGTGTATTGATTCGTTCACTTAATCCAACCTGGTCGAGAAGGCCAATCGCTCTTTTCTCCCGCTCTTTTTTTTCAATACCCTGAAGAAGCATTATGAATTCGACGTTTTCTCGAGCTGTAAAAACCGGGATTAAATTGTATGCTTGAAATACAAATCCTATATGTCCAAGCCGATAATCAACGAGTTTACTCTGTGATAGAGTGGATAAGTCAATCCCTTCAATGACGACCTTTCCACCGGTAGGCTTATCAAGACCACCGACAATGTTTAACAATGTCGTTTTTCCGGACCCCGAAGGGCCGACCACCGCCATAAATTCCTGTTTATCAATACTGCACGAAATATCTTTTACCGCATGTACCGGAACTGCCGATGTATTATAAATTTTGTCCAGATTGGTAATTTCTATTAACGCCATTTACATTCCCTCTCCAAAGTTTAAATAACAGTGTCCTTACTTAACCACTGGGTGCACTTAGGATTTCAAATTTTTTATTTATCAAAGATTGATGCTATTAATCATATGTTTAACTGTTTTAAAAATCATCAATGAAGAATGGTTATTAAATTCATCTCAGTGTTCTTAGTGGTTCATTTTTATTATGTCATTAATCAATAAGTGCGAATCGCTTCTGATGGTACTAAATGAGTTGCTTTCCATGCCGGTAAAATAGCAGCGATATTCGCGGCAATGACAATCATGATTGTTAACGTCACATACATAAGAGCCGGCAGAAATGGATATAACATTGAAGTCGCTCCAAAGCTTTCAAGACTGGTTGAAATCGCCGTCAAATCGATACCTTCCTTTCCATAATAGCCAATGGTGATAATACCGATAGTAATGCCGCAAAACCCACCTGTTAATGAAAGCAGGACTGATTCTAAAACAATCATGATAAAAATTTTACTTTTTTTCATTCCGATAGCGATGAGAACTCCCAATTCTCGTATCCGATCCACTACCGACATTAGCATCGTATTGGTAATTCCGAATAACAGGGCAAATAAGATAATACCAACAAATATATACATATAGATTCCTGTCGTTTGAGAAAGATAAGCCAATTCCGGAGCCATCTCTTCCCAGCTCTCTATTTGCAAATTCCCATAAAGACTGCGAATATTATCTCTTACAAGATCTATATTTTCAATTATTTCTGAGCGTACTGCTATTTCGTGGATAATCGGTTCAGATTCCAGTATCCGAAAAATATCCTTCTGTGTCACATAGACGTTCAATTCATCAAATTGAGAAGAATTGGTTTTAAAAATTCCAACAATCCGACAGGCAATATAGGTGATTTCGCCTTCAAGGTTTTGGAAACTGAGTACGACTTTCGATTTCAATTTCACATTTAATCTGTCTGCCAGTTTTTTTCCAATCAAAATTGGATTACGACGGTCTGATTCAAAATAAGTTCCCGTTTGAACCTTTGTATAGATATCCGTGACTTGCTTTGAATGTTCAGGCACGATCCCGATAATTGTAACACCATAGGAAGATGAAGGTGAGGCAACTAGACCGTTTATTTTTGTCCTGCCTGCGGCTGCCTGAACACCATCGGTTGTTCGGACTTTCTCCAGTACTTGAATACCTGCAGGAATGAAATTGCGTACATCTTTGTCTTTATCATAATCCTGCTTGTGAATCTGAATATGAGAGAGATCACGGCTTATGGCTGTTTCAACCATGGATTCCATCATACCAACCATGATCGCGCTCGAGAATATGCCTCCCCACAGACCAAACGTTATAGCCAGGATGATGATTAAACTTCGTTTTTTATTCCTCCAGATATTTTTCCAGGCCAAGGAAATTAGCATTTATAGCTCCTTATCTATTTTGATACTTGATGCTGGATTCTGGATACTTTGCACTATAATGTTTCCCCAATTTCAGATACCCAATGTTTACATCCAGAATCCAGTATCGAGCATCGAGCATCAAGTTCTTAGCCCCGGATCGTTTTCGCCGGATCGAGTCGCTTCACAAACAATAAGGGGTACACGATTGTTACAACAGCTATCATCAACACAACCAATGCCTGATAAATAAAAATCGATGGCTGTGCACTAAAATTTAAAATTGGTTCAATACTCAGCTGTTCATATAACTCTGCCATTTCACCACTCAGATTTATCGGATTATGAACCAGATAGAAAATAATTGGTATACTCCCCACTATGCCAGCTACAACGCCCACAAATGAAACCAGAAAAGTCTCAAGTGCCAGGACAAGTAAAAGACGTCTTCTTCTCATTCCCACCGATATCAATATGGCAAATTCCTTTGCTCTCTCAGAGACCATCATCATGACTGTGCCAAATACTCCAAAGGCAATGACAATGTATAGAATTGCCAGCATGATGATACCACTGACGTTATCTACTTCGATATTTTGTTCCAAATCAGGCAGCATCTCATTCCAGAGCATCGTTTTTTGTCCTTCAGACAATAATTTAGTAACGGATTCATTTACTTCTTCCAGATGCTGAATCTCATCAATTAAGATTGGTAGAGAGGTAATCCGCTTTTCACAGGAAAATATTTCCTGGGCGAGTGTTAACGGTAACAATATCATTGCATTATCCATTGCCTTGAACGGTAATTTTAGTATTCCACTAATTGGTACAATAGCGGCTGCGATCTGACCATGATAACCCTGTCCATAAATTACAATACTATCCCCGACATCTGATTTGAGCATTTCTGCCAGGCCAGATCCAATCAAAAGACCTTGTGAATCTTTTGTCAAATAGCGACCCTTTTTCAGTTTTTCTTTAACCTCGGTTATCTCGTCTTCAAGAATAGGATCAATCCCGATGACCTGAGAGACTTTTGTTGTAGTTTCGTAGGAGACTAAAGCAAAAGCCTCAAGACGTGGCGTGAGATGTGTAACATACGGGATCCTGGAGATCGTATCCATTGACTTCTTATCAATAAAAATACTCTCATCCAGTGAACGTTTTTCCCAATAATCTTCACCCTGAATTTGCAGATATCCGGTAAATAATTTTGCTGATGAGTCAATCATATAACTATATGAACCCAATTGTGCCGATCGCATTACTGCAGAGAGAATCACGGCAAAAAATACGGATGAAGCGACGATGATTGTCCGTTTTTTATTCCGCCAGATGTTTCGCCAACTTAGTGAAATGTACATTTAAAGTACCTTTTTTTTCTATCGCCAAGCCGCAAAGTCGCAAAGTTTATAAAAAATTCTAAAGATTATTTGCGTCCTTGCGTCATAATACGAATGATTACATAATTTCTTTTACCTGTGTGTAATTAATTTACTATCATAGCAACAAATATACTTTCCCTTTGATTTTTTTGGTGGGCATGGCACGCCATGCCCCTACAATGCCTGAATTTGCATTTCAGCCACAATCTGTTGTATATCATTAGAGTAAATAAATCCTCTGAGAACTTTGTGCATACTTTGTGCCTTTGTGGTGAAAAAGCTCTTCCCTTGACAATTGTGAATCATTATCGAACACGTCTCATATTTTGTTGTGAGAAAAATTCTTCATCAATATCTATATTAAATTTGATATCCAGATAATCCATAACTGTTTTTTGTCCCGGTTCATCGTGAGGAATCATCTCCCAGTGAGCTGGGATTGTGCGACCACCCATTTTTTTAACATCACTTCCTATCATTGATTTAATCAGGCTCATATCTTCATCATAATGATCGGCCTTCAGCTGCAAATAGCCATCTTTGGATATCCAGGTTATAATTTTACCCCAGACGACGCCTGCTTCCGGTTTTGGTGTCAGTTCAACAATATAACAGTCATAACCATCGATTATTTCTTCTCCGCTTATGGCATGAGTATAATCCTCCACGATGGAGGATTGTCTGACCAGATCATCATTCGTAAAATCAGAACCCATCCAGGATTGCATCATCATTGAAGGTGGAATTTTTATCACCCGGTTGACATTGGGAACCCAATTCCATACTTCCTTCAATCTTTTTAAAGTAACCATGCCCTTGTCTTTCGCCGGTTCAGTAATCAGGATCAAGGCATAATCCGGTTCCAATGACCAAACCTTCATCTTCATATCACGTGACCAGGTTGGTTTAATAATTGACATCGATATCTCTGAATAACTGCTTGTAGCGCGGATTAATTCATTGGCTTTTGATACAATTTCCTTAGCATCCTGGGCCTGTACCAATGAGATAATTATCATAAATACCATTGTTATCAATGCAAGATACTTCATTAGAATCTCCTTAACTTCTTATAATATTGGGCGATCCAGCGGATCGCCCCTAGAGCGGGTTAATCAAAGACTTTAAGCCATAGTATTCTCTCAAAACTCAATTCCAAATTCCCAATTCCACATCAATCTTTCCTCAACACATACAAGGATCCCTCCGGGATGACATCGAGAATCGAGTATCGCATATCACACATCCCATATCACACATCGCACGTCTCATATCTCCAATCCCATATCGCACATCTCACATCTCGTATCATCTTTTCCTAATTCCTTCAATAAACCCATCAAATAGCACGTTGGGAATTTTTCGTAAATCGACAGCTTTACGATCCATAATCCATTGCAGCATAATGCCATCAAAAGAAGCAATTAGAACAGATGCGGCTGATTCTGTATCCATCGGTTTAAACACCCCTTCTTTAATTCCTTTTTTCAGAATCTGCTGGATGAGTTCCCTATAATTTGCATAAAGACCTTTTAAATCAATTGCATCCAGAAGAACATTGTTTTTATTTCGGATTCCCTCAGCCCAAAAATCCATCATGATATCAGCGAATTCATCCCCAATATGCATAAATACATCAAGTGAAATAGTCATTATCAGTTCCAGTTGTTTCAGAGGATCATTTTCTTTCGATAATGCATCCGAAACCATCGATTCCATTGTCCGGAAAAAATACGTAAAGGCACTTATAAATATTTCTTCTTTGCTGCGAAAGTATTCATAGATAGTTCCCTTGCCAACTCCGGCCATGGACGCGATATCAATCATTTTTGTTTTAACGACACCCTTTTTGGCAAAGACATGCATGGCTGCATGCAGTATATCCATTTTTTTGGCCTCTTTATCGACAACTCTGGGCATCATCACTCCATTAATATTTTTATAATGACCGACCAGTCGGTATTATAATAACAAATTTTTATGCTGATGTCAACACTATATTATAGTTTTTTATGAAGGGCACAGAGGCCCGTCCCTACGTTTCACCTTTGACATTTGACATTTGACGTTTCGTATCTTGCGTCTTGCCCGGCGAAACTATAAATTTGCATTTCAGTTTATCGAATTTTTTTTGATTTAATTCAGGAAACAATATTATGCCCCTCGTTGCACACAAACCTCTGCCCTCTTTTGATCGATTGCGCCAGAGCGGTGAAGAAATCCTTAGCCTTGATCACGCTCTTCACCAGGATATACGTGAACTTCATATCGGTTTTCTGAATATGATGCCGGATGCCGCATTGGCAGTTACCGAACAACAATTTATGCGGCTCATCGGAAGTTCAAATCAGATCGCTCAGTTTTTTGTATACCTCTTTACAATTCCCGGGCTTGAACGCAGTTCTGATACGCAAGCATATATCGACAAATATTACACATCCTTTGAAGAATTGAAAAACGAGGGTCTGGATGCATTGATCATCACCGGTGCGAATGTGGCAAATCCTACTCTGGAACAGGAACCGTTTTGGGATCCTTTACAAGAGGTTATCGATTGGGCAACCGAAAACGTAACCTCCGTACTTTGCTCATGTCTTGCAACACATGCGATCGTAAAAGCACTTCACCGCATAGACCGTCAACCTCTTACAAATAAACGTTGGGGTGTTTATACACACCGTATCCAAACTGATCATCCCTTGTTACGTGATATCAATACAAGATTTGATGTGCCTCATTCACGCAATAATGACATAAGCAGAGAGCAGCTTGAAGAGGCCGGTTTCTCAGTTCTTGTAGACAGCCCTGAGGGCGGTGTCCATATGGCAGTTAGTCCGGACCAGTTTCGTATCGTCTATCTCCAGGGTCATCCGGAATACGATCTAAATAGCCTGCTTAAAGAGTATAAAAGAGAGGTGTTCCGATTTATCAGAGGTGAACGCGCAGATTATCCACCCCACCCTGATCATTATTTTAACAAGGAAGCAGGTCTTATAGCGGATACTTTTTATGACAAGGTGATGACAATCCTAAAAAATCAACAGCCTATTCCTGAATTCCCCGAAAAAGAAATTGAGAAACATCTGGATAATACATGGCGCGATACTGGTAAAGCTATATTTAATAATTGGTTAGGGCTTGTTTATAAACTCACCCATCTTGACCGCAAAATTCCATTTATCGATGGTATTGATCCAAAAAATCCATTGGGAATTGTGAAATAATGAGAAATATCAAGTTTGACCTGATTTATCAGTGTCCCAAGAAAGATGCTCGATGCTCGATGCTCGATGCTCGATGCTCGATGCTCGATGCTCGATGCTCGATGCTTAAAAAAGTTTGTGTATTTACAATCGGTATGTCAAATTTTTTCTTACTTTTTATCACATTTCAATACCCTTAGACAAGAACCGAGGGACGAGAAACGAATACCGAGAACCGAGAGACGAGTAACGAGCTGCGAGGATCGAGTATCCAGTATCCAGCATCGAGGATCGAGTATCAATCATCTAACATATAGATGTAGTTAGGAGAATATATGAAACAAGAGACAATTGCTATACATGGCGGATATGAGACAGATCCTACGACAAAAGCGGTTGCTGTACCCATCTATCAAACAGTCGCCTACGAATTTGATAATGCACAACATGGTGCCGATCTTTTTAATCTTGAAGTACCGGGTAATATATATACGCGCATTATGAATCCAACCACAGATGTCCTGGAAAAAAGAGTGGCGGAGATGGAAGGTGGTATTGCCGGCTTGGCCCTGAGTTCCGGAAGTGCAGCCATTAATTACGCAATTCTAACCATTGCTCAGAAAGGTAATAATGTTGTCTCGGTTCCCCAACTTTATGGTGGAACATACACCCTCTTTGCCCATATGTTACCAAGTCTTGGCATTGATGTCCGTTTTGCCAAAGATGATGATCCTGAAAGCATGGAAAAACTAATTGACGAAAAAACCTCTGCTGTTTATTGCGAGACGATTGGAAATCCTGCTGGTAATATTGTAGACATAGAGGCCATTGCCAATATGGCTCATAAACATGGCGTACCGGTCATTGCTGATAATACAGTGGCAACGCCCGTTTTAATTAAACCGATTGATTATGGTGTCGATATCGTTGTTCACTCACTGACTAAATACATGGGTGGTCATGGAAATTCTTTAGGTGGTGTGATTGTCGATGCCGGTCAATTCCCGTGGGATAAATATCCTGAGCGTTTTCCCGTTCTCAATAATCCTGAACCAGCCTATCATGGTGTCGTGTATACAGAGGCAATGGGTCCTGCAGCCTACATTGCACGGGCACGAACAGTTCCCCTGCGTAATACCGGGGCTGCAATTAGTCCTTTTAATGTATTTCTCATTTTACAGGGGATCGAAACCCTATCCTTGCGGATGGAACGACATTGTACCAATGCTCTTGCTGTGGCTGAGCATCTTAACAAACACCCGCAAGTAGCATGGTTGAGTTTTGCCGGACTGACCGATTCTCCCTACTATCAACTTGCAAAAAAGTATACCAAGGGAAAACCATCGGCGCTTCTTACTTTCGGTATTAAGGGTGGTTTTGAGGCCGGTGTTCGCTTTTATGATGCACTGAAACTATTTAAACGCCTGGTCAATATTGGTGATGCAAAATCGCTAGCCGCCCATCCGGCTTCAACAACTCATCGGCAGTTATCTGAAGAGGAATTAAAAATGGCGGGTGTAACCGAGGATATGATTCGCCTCTGTATCGGCATTGAACATATTGATGATATCATTGCTGACCTGGATCAAGCCCTGGCTGCATCTTCAGTTTAATTTATAATGTATTTAACCGCAAAAAACGCAAAGATAATTTAAAGTTATTTTAAATTTCGGATTTTCTGACTATTTTTTGCAATTAAAACCTATGATCATGGAACAAGAATCCTGATTCCAGTATTTTGTATCCAGCATCGAGGATCCAGAATCCCCGATGAAAAAGATTTCCTCCGGAAATCACATCGGGGTCAAATCTTCTATGATTTGACCAGCATCCTATATCCAAGATCAAATACCTAAAAACAAACAACAAAGGAGATATAATGGGATTTACTTTATCAATTGGAGAAAAGGCACCGGATTTTCATTTACCGGCAACGGACGGTAAAAGTTATAAATTATCCGATTTCGATGACGATGATGTACTTGTTGTATTTTTCACCTGTAATCACTGCCCCTACGTTATCGGATCGGATGAAGTTACCAGACAAACTGTGGAGAAATTCTCTTCCAAAGGGGTAAAATTTGTTGGGATAAATTCCAACAGCAAAAACACCTATCCGGATGATGACTTTGAACACATGGTTCGAAGGATGGAAGAACATCAATTCCCGTGGTTATATCTTTATGATGAGCCACAAACTGTCGCCGAAGCCTACGGCGCGCTACGTACCCCTCATTTTTACGTATTTAATAAGAACCGGGAACTCATATACACAGGGAGAGGCATTGATTCGCCCCGTGATACGACTAAAATGACTGTCAATGATCTTGATCGCGCTCTGGAAGAACATCTGGCTGGAAAACCGGTAAGTATACCCCTTACAAATCCAATCGGTTGCAATGTTAAATGGGAGGGGATGGATGCACACTGGATGCCGGCTGATGCCTGTGATCTGGTGTAGGGATATGAGATATGAGATATGAGATGTGAGATTTGAGATATGCGATTCGAGATTCGAGATAATCGATATGGATTTTAGAAGATAAGATGAACAATTAGTATTTTGGATTTAGGTTTTATTTCGTATTTAGGACTTAGGATTTAGGATTTGAGAAGGTAGGGGCACGGCGTGCCGTGCCCCTTTTTTGAATCGTTTTATCCCTCAAACGGTCAATTACAAAAATTCAGTGAGAAAAATCATGATAAGTTCAAACCATTTTATAGTTACGCTTACCTTAATGATTCCTTTCCTTGTTTTCGGACAATCAATTACGGATGATGGGCGTGTTAAGGATGCTATCAATTTGGCTGAGAAATGGATCGAGGCACAACATGCCTATGAACAGATTCCCGGTATTTCAATTGCCTTGGTTTATCAAGACGAAGTAATTTGGCGATATGCTGTCGGTTATTCTGATCCCGATAAAAAGATACCTACCTCAACCAGTACGATTCACAGTATATGTTCAATTTCGAAATTATTTACCAGCATCGCCATTATGCAATTACGGGATCAGGGGAAACTTCATCTCGATGATCCTGTTAGCAAACATTTATCCTGGTTTAACATCGAACAATCATTTAGTGACAGCCCACCAATAACGATCCGTTCACTGCTCACACATTCCTCCGGACTCCCACGAGAATCTGATTATCCCTACTGGAATGAACCAAATTTTGACTTTCCGGATCAGACAGAATTAATGGAAAAACTGGGTAATCAGAGTACCCTTTATCCAACTGATAAATTCTATCAGTACTCAAATCTGGGATTAACCCTTGCCGGTGAGATTGTCGCGGCAGTTTCTGGTAAGAGTTATAGTGCATACGTTCAAGAAAATATCATTAATCCTCTAAAACTGACGAACACACGACCTGAAATGCCAGAGAGTCTCTGGGGCAATGAACTAGCGACTGGTTATAGCGCAAAGACAAGAGATGGTAAAAGAAATAAAATGCCCTTTTTTCAGGCTAATGCCATAACACCGGCCGCCGGATTTTCCTCTACCGTCGACGACCTGGCTCTGTTTGCAGTATGGCAACTTCGCCTATTAAAAAACGGGAGAACAGAAATACTTGAAGCAAATACGTTGCGGGAAATGCAACGTGTTCACTGGCTCGATTCCGACTGGAAAACAGCACGGGGAATCGGCTTCGGTATATACAGAGATGATGATGAAACATTTGTTGGTCATCAGGGAAGTTGTCCCGGATACAGATCTGCGCTGATGATAAATACAGATACTGAAATTGCCGTTATTTGTATGTCTAATGCTTCCGGTGTTTCGGTAGGAAAATATGCCCAAGGGGTTCACCGCATTATTTCAAAGGCGATAAAACAAGCGGTCGACAGACCTGACGAAGATAAATCGATCAATGCATCCCTCACCAAATACACAGGAACATATTCTTTCTATCCATGGGGCGGAGAAGGTACGGTAATTCCCTGGAATGGAGAGTTAGCAATGCCTTCCTTCCCTTCGGATAATCCTCCCACTGATCTGACAAGACTAAAACATATTAAGGAGAATCATTTTAAACGGATTAGAGATGATGGAAATATCGGAGAGGATATATTTTTTATCTTTGACGATCTTGGAAATATTGTCAGTATGAAACAACATAGTAATTTTTGGAAAAAAATAAAATGACAGGATTCATATGTATAAATCGACATCAATTATAGTACAATTTTTATGTTTCTTCTTTTTTCTCAATACCATTGATTCATTTAGTTGTACAGTCATTGTCGTCGGTAAAGAGGCATCTGTCGATGGATCGGTCATCATTTCTCAGACAGACTGTGGTGAAAACTGCCGCATTCAGGTCGTACATGGAAAAGAGCATGAAGCGGGTGTAAAGGCGCCAATACACTGGGGAATCCAGGACATTCGCAGACCTCTTGATGATTTTGGAGAAGTTATCGGCCACATTCCACAGGTCAAAAAAACATATAGCTATTTTCACTCTGCCTACCCACATATGAACGAACACCAGTTATCATTTGCTGAGAGTACGATGGACCAGCGGGAAGAGCTTTATATCGATCGTGATGAGAGTAAACAGATAATGACGATTGAGCAGGCCATGGCCCTGGCACTGCAGAGATGCAAGACGGCGAGAAATGCCCTGTCCCTGGTTACCTCATTAATGGATCAGTATGGATTTCTGCCCTCCTGCGACGGCGAATCAGAATCCGTCTGCATTGCAGATCCAAATGAAGTCTGGTTACTTGAGGTGTGTAGTGTCGGTCCGGGATGGGAACCGGAGAGTGGTGAATCCGGCGCAATCTGGGCCGCCAGACGAATACCGGATGATCATGCATTTATCATGCCCAACCAAAGTTTAATCAGAGAGATAGATATCACTGATACAAATACCTACAGGGCGTCATCAAATTATATGCAGGTTGCTATTGATAAAGGTTGGTATGATCCTCAGGAGGGAAAGCCTTTTATCTGGCAGGAAGTTTATTCTCCCCCACCCCATGAATGGGCAACAAGCCGTCTTTGGTTATTTTATTCAACCATCGCTCCAAACTTAAAGAAGTGGCCACAGAGAGAAGTGTCTGATGAGAAATTTATGCGAGGATATGATGCCTATCATGAGATGATTGAACCGATCTCCCTTTATCCATTCTCTGCCAAACCAGAGTATCAGTTGTCCGTTCAGGATGTAATCCAATTCCAAAGATCTTATTTTGCCGGTACGATTTATGATAAAACTCTGGACATTGACTGGCTTATACCTGATGGAGAAGGCGGATATAAAAAAAGCCCCCTGACAACTCCCTTCCCTACTAGGGATATGAGAGAGTTACTGGATATCACCTCCCGCAGGAATGTAGCCCACGCGCATTGTTATTACGGGATGGTGGCACAACTGAGGGATTGGTTACCGGAT
>Ga0209536_100002902_pt1 | contig 27802 bp, 26 predicted proteins | sample DeeMarSeWOR28_12_FD_187461 | JGI IMG/M metagenome (GOLD analysis project Ga0209536, IMG submission 187461) | Marine sediment microbial communities from White Oak River estuary, North Carolina - WOR-2-8_12 (SPAdes) (version 2) | ecosystem: Environmental > Aquatic > Marine > Intertidal zone >... | reverse complement strand
GCTTCCCTCTATGCTAGTATCAGATTGGGCATAAATATTTAAATTCACAAAAAAAGATAGAAAATATAAAAATAGGAACTTAAGGTAGTACTGTTTCATACATACTATTTTTACAAACAATCAAAATTACGGCTAATTAACATCATTCACACCAAAAATCATGAAAATAACCTTCTATTATTCATTCAGGCAATATGACTTATGCAAGAAAAATGACGGTTAGCGTTTTAGTAAATATTGTGAATGCAACTATTTAAAATTTTTTAACTTCTCCAATTTTTCAGGATGTATAGTAAGGCTGACAAACACCATTTTTTCTGTAAATGCTACTGAATTCATAATTTATTGTTTGTTTTAATTATTTTTTAGAACAAAAATTATTTTAAAAATTCATTTTTTAGATTGTGATTTAAGGAAAAATCCTCCAATCTTTGTCAATCAATTTTATTTAAATTAGAAAATTATGACTGAAAGAACTCAAGTAATAAAGGGAACAATCCGCATTCTTTTTGTGAGTACATTAATATTTGCCATACTATTTGTGGTTAGTTGTGATAATGGAAATGACCCTGAACCGGAACTTTATCCATTACCAGGAATATATACATTTAATAAAGCGATACTTCAAACCACCCTCGAGTTACCCGGTATACCTATACCAATTAGCAGTGGCACAGATATTACAGATGAGATGGCTGGAGGATTATTGGCTGAAGCCCCATGCGATGATAGCGCAAATGGAGCCGTAGAATTAAAAGAAAGTAAAGAATTATTCTTTACCTGTATTGGTGAATCAAACGAAGCCAAAGCAGGAACTTGGTCCATCAATGGCGACACGACAGAATTATCTTTAAACATGGCTTCACCTCCTCTCCCAAGTGCTTTAAAATTGACAGTTGAAGATTTGGTAATAAATGAATCTACAAACATAATCGGAGGTTCTATATTAAATTTTCCCTTAACTCCTGATTTAATTGCAGGATTCTTACAGGGCTATGGATTATCACAAGCACAAATTGATGCTATAATAGCAGGATTACCTCCAGCAACATTAGTTAATGTTGATATCGAATTTCAGAAAGTCACACAATAAGGGTTAAAAACATAATTTTATAAAGTCCGGTATTTATGATTATCGGACTTTTTTTTGTCTCAATATTTATCCATAAATCTCCTCCAGAACACCAGCCAACCTGATTCCTGCTTGAAGTAATCGTAGATTCAGCACCTTGATATTATCATAATTATACCGGTAATTGATCTTTTTATCGTCAGGTAAATTATATACTTGTGGTCTGTAAGACATTGATTCCTTCACCCATACCATGATATCGTCCTTTTTCCATTGATCTATTTGTTGCTTCGATATACGATCAATCCACTCCGTATATTCAGTATAGCTCAAATTTTGGCCATCGATGATCCCAGTGTCCCACACCCTGTGCAGGTTGGAGGATTGCCAGAAATAGGTCACCTGTACATCATTCCCTCCTCGATCATTCCCATTCCCCACATGCAGCGGTTGATGAATATCACCAATAAGATGTATTAAGCATTTAAGAGAAAAAGCTTCATCTTCCTTTGATAAATTCCCCGATTTTAACATTTCGATATACCTATTGATCGCCTGGATCACATCACCCTCTTCAGGTGCACCGGTATAGTTTTCTCCGTCCGGGATAGTACAATAATGCCAGGGTCCAAGAGAATCATATTTTGGCTCCGATTTTATCTCATCCATGAAATTACTTGCCATGGCTAAACTTTGACCATCCAATACTCCTGCTATTTGCTTTCTAACCTTTTTGGATAAATGATTATCCGCAATCTGACCGACCACCCGATGGCCGTTTTGCCCCCAGCCAAAGGATTGAAGTGAAATTACCAGGCAGATAATTGATGTGTAAATTCTCATGCTAATTCAATTAATGCTCACAAAAAAAATGAAAATCACTGAGAAATGTTATGTAATAACAGATCAAATTTTTGTTTTGGTATTTTTCCCGTCAAAGTTCGAATATTGTTGATATTTTTGCAGATTATTTGCCATTGCGTACAATCAATATGAATAACACAGATAAGTCAAAAATTAAAAGAGTTCCTAAAAGAGCACATTATGACCAGGAAACCATTTACAAGGTGCTGGATGCAGGTCAGATCTGTCATGTGGGTTTTGTCCATAACGGTCATCCGGTTGTAATACCTACAATTTATGGAAGGTCAGAGAATAAGTTATTTATCCATGGGGCGGCTGTAAGCCGGTTAATTGTTGCATTGGAAAAGGGGATTGACATATCGCTGAGCGTGGCCCATGTCGATGGCCTTGTACTGGCTAGATCGGCATTTCATCATTCGATGAATTATAGATCTGTAGTTGTATTTGGGAAAGCTAAATTGGTTGGTGATCAGGATAAAAATGAGGCATTAAAAATCATCTCGGATCACCTGATTCCGGGAAGATGGGAAGAAGTGCGCCAACCAAACCGTAAAGAATTGAAAGCCACTAAGGTATTGGAAATAGCTATAGATGAAGCCTCAGCTAAAATCAGGACGGGAGGGCCCGTTGACGATAAGGAGGATTATGAATTGAATATCTGGGCTGGGGTAATTCCAATGAATACAATTGCACTGGAACCAATTGAGGACGAAAAGTTAAAACCAGGACTCATCGCGCCAAAAAGTGTTAATGATTATGTGCTATCTCATGGATAAAAGCTGAAAAAGTCCGGTAATTTATCCCGGACTTTCTAATATGGTTACCTTAAATAATTATTGATTGGCAATTTTCGCCCAGCTGTCCCTTAGCCCGACCGTTAGATTGAAAACAGGTTTTCCAGTTGTTGTATCATAATCAGCATTAAAATATCCCTTTCGTTCAAACTGGTAATGATCGAGCGGTTTCGCGTTTTTTAGACTCTCTTCAACTAAAGCTCCTTCAATGATCTTTAATGAATCAGGATTCAGAAATTCCAAATAACTCTCCTTATGTCCCGCCGGATCCTCGTCATTGAACAACCGATCATACAACCTGATTTCTGCAGGAACTGCATACTTTGCAGAAAGCCAATGGATTGTTGACTTCACCTTGATTCCACTGGTATCTGATCCACTGCGTGATTCAGGAATATATTCACAATGTAATTCTATAATATTTCCTGATACATCCTTTACTACCCTGTTACATTTGATGATATAGGCATATTTCAATCGCACCATTCCCCCTGGCGCCAATCTGAAGAATTTTTTAGGGGGATCTTCCATAAAATCCTCCCGTTCAATAAACAATTCACGGGAAAATTTTACTGGTCTTTTACCTGTGCTCTCATCCTCCGGATTGTTTACAGCCATCATATCCTCGACCTTTTCTTCGGGATAGTTGGTCAGAATCACCTTAACCGGATCAAGCACAGCAAATGCACGTTGTGATATTTTATTCAGGTCTTCCCTGACACTGTGTTCCAGCAAGGCTACATCTATGATATTATTGCGTTTTGCAATACCTACTTTTTCAGAAAAGTTCCGGATAGATGAAGGCGTATATCCCCTTCTTCGCATTCCTGTAATTGTTGGCATACGCGGATCGTCCCACCCGTTTACATACCCTTCCTCCACCAGTTGTAAAAGTTTACGCTTGCTCATGATCGTATAGTTCAGATTGAGCCTGGCAAATTCGGTCTGCCTGGGTCTGTATCCGTTGGGATCATCCAGGATCTGGTCTAAGAACCAATCGTAAAGTGGTCTGTGAACCTCAAATTCCAGTGTACAAAGGGAGTGTGTAATGCCTTCGATATAATCAGATTGCCCATGGGCAAAATCATACATTGGATAGATGCACCATTTGTCCCCTGTCCGATGATGATGCGACTTTTTTATTCTGTACATGGCAGGATCGCGCATGTGCATGTTTGGTGAGGCCATATCAATTTTTGCCCTGAGCACCTTTTCTCCATCATTATATTCACCATTTTTCATGCCTTCCAACAGGCGAAGGTTTTCTTCAATCGATCGACTTCGAAAAGGACTTTCTTTGCCCGGGCGAGTAGGTGTACCCCTGGTTGCAGCAATTTGCTCAGCAGACTGATCATCAACATAAGCTTTCCCTTTTTTTACCAGGAGGACGGCCCATTCATACAATTGGTCAAAATAATCGGAAGCATAAAATTCATTGGCCCATGTATAACCCAACCAGCTGATATCTTCTTTTATAGCCTGTACATATTCATCTTCCTCCGTCACAGGATTGGTATCATCAAAACGCAGGTTGCACTTCCCGTTATACTTCATGGCGAGGCCAAAACTCAGGCTTATGGCTTTGGCATGGCCAATATGTAAATATCCATTTGGTTCGGGAGGAAATCGTGTAAGCACTTTATCGCCATGCAGTTTACTTTTCAGATCGCGTTCGATCATCGCCTCGATAAAGTTCAGGGATGGTTTTTTATTGTTTTCTACTGGTGTACGGATATCATTTCCCATAACTGATTTTGGAAGAATTCTAAAATTAACATAAATTTTCTGCCTTAACCGCAAAAATTTCCGCAAAGAAAAGAAAGATTATTAAGAAAAGCAGGATTTGTCTTTCAAATATTAAATGGAATTTCAGAAAAACATTTTCTTTATAAACGAATCAAACCGTCTTTGAGAAATAAGGTATCTTGGAATTGTATAGCTGATAAATTTCTTATTCGTAAAAACATACCTGGTTTTTGGATTTCGCTTTAAATACACTTTGTAAACTTTTTCGGCCAGATCATCTACTTCCATTCCTTTCTTTGCACTTTTGCCTAATTGTTGTCCGAATTTAGCCATACTGGGTCCAAAATCTGAATTCAAAACTTCAGCTGGAATACTAGCTGATTTTTTCCAGATGGGAGTCTTAATCGGGCCTGGTTCGATTACAATTACATCAATTCCATACAAAAGTAGTTCTCTTCTAAGTGAATCCGAAAAGGCCTCTAATGCAAATTTTGATGCGCAGTAAGGGCTCATAAATGGAAAAGCAATCTGACCGGAAACCGAACTCATGTTGAGGATCTTTCCTGGCCTGTTTGGGCAATTTCTCACTGCACCTAAAAGCGGTAAAAAAGCTTTTGTCACCGCTATTTGTCCGAAGAAATTCACGTCAAACTGCCGCTGGTAATCTGCTATGGGAATATACATCACGGGCCCACCAATGGCTATGCCGGCATTGTTGATCAGGCAGGATAATCCTTCATTCCCAATCACAGTTTGCACTTCCTCCACAGCATCCTCTACGGATTGGTAACTGGCCACATCAAAAATCAATGGAAAAAAATGGGGGCCAAAATCATTAGAAAGCCGTAAGGCATCTTCATTGCTTCTCACACTTCCAAAAACACGACATCCTTGATTCAGATAAATTTTACTCAAACTGTATCCAATGCCGGTTGAAACACCTGTAATTAATATATTTTCCATAGACGTACTAATAGTTTATCCTGTAGGTGAGAAAAATCAATCCATAATCGTGAACGACATGATCAATCAATTCCAGATTAACGCGGCTATTGGTATTAACAAAAAGTGGTATACCATCACCGAGGATCACAGGGCTTAATTTTATTTTTAAAATATCGATTAATTTATTCTCCAAAACCCATCCGGCAAATATTCCACCTCCACACAGGTAAATATCCGTTCCCTGACCATTTTTCAATTCGTTGATTACTGAAATATCTCTTTTTACAATTTTAACCTGTTCATGTTTGTTGGGATAGGATGCAGTATTGGAAAAGATATAATGATCCATATGCTCGTAAGCAGGCATACCTGGTTGGTTTCCAAATTTAAATCCAAATTCATAGGTATTTTTCCCCATGATCACGGTGTCAAATAACTTCAGATCATGTAAATATTGCTCCAAACCTGACCCTTCTCCTACGTATCCATTATAACTTTCATTGGGCCCAGTAATGTATCCATCCAGCGACATGGCAACATAATATATGATATTTCTCATTTTGCCCTAGAAAATAAATAGTGATTACAACTTCGAAAGTATTGATTTTCAAACATATTATGGAAAGCTTTTGATATACAAATAGGATAATACCGGGCAATTAACGGATCCCAACTCAGTAAGATCATAGACAATTACTACCATTTAAATAAATATTCAACCTTCATGCAACCCTTGGTTAAAAATAGTAGTCTAAAAACAAATATACCTCAATTACCAGGAATAATATGTGGAAAAATTACCTAAAAGTTGCCGTTCGAAATTCTATCAAAGATAAATATTATATCATCGTCAATGTTTTTGGGTTGGGTGTTGCCATGGCTTTCGGTCTCACCATTTATTTATTCCACGCCTACAACCTTGAGTTTGATGATTATTATACCGATACTGATGAGATTGTCAGGTTGCATTGCCTGAAACCGGATGTCATGGGAAATCAGGAACGATTTGAACTTTCTCCGATTCCCATGGCTCCAATGGCCGCAAGTGAATTGTCGGGAATTGAAGATTATACAAGATTTCTGGTATGGGGGGATAACCTCAAATATGGGGATCAAATCCAAAATCAGAGCATTGCCTATGTTGATCCCAACTTTTTTGAATTTTTTCCAATACAACTTAACTCAGGCTCAACTTATTCTCTTCAAGGCAATAACAATATCTTTCTCACCAGGGAGTTGGCCAAAAAATATTTTGGTGACACTGACCCTATTGGGGAAATTATGACAATTCATTATGGACATAAAAGACTTATTGATTTTAAGGTCGCCGGAGTTTTTGAACGGATACCATTCAATTCTAGCTTTATTTTTGACGCCCTGGTGCCATTTGATAATTTTATGTATGGACATGAAATAAAAAAAGATGACTGGACACCCTGGCAGCAAACCAGCGCATTTTTTAGAATTTCTTCTCCACAAGTTATTGATCAACTTAACAAATCAATAAAAAAGTATGTGGCCATTCAAAATGATGCCAGGGAAGAATGGAAGGTTTCCGATTACCAATTAATTGGATTTAAAGATGCAAAAATGCTCTACCAGGGTGTGGTTACGGGAACAATGACTGGCCTACGTTTACGACTTGAGGTATTACTGGTTTTCACCACATTGGCCATCCTAATTTTACTTATTGTCAGTTTTAATCTGGCCAACACGGCAATGGCCCTGATGGCCAGAAGGTTCAAGGAAATTGGCATACGAAAAGCAATGGGCGGTGGTTCAAGGCATATTTTTACGCAGTTTATGTTTGAGATGTCCTGGACAAGCTTTCTGGGTTTAATTACGGGAATTGCATTATTTCACTGGATCTCTCAAGGATTTTTTGCTATCTGGGAAATTCCACTTCAAACTACTGATGTGAGCACACTAAACCTGGTATTTGCCTTCCTTGGATTGTTTTTACTTGCAGCAATTTTTTCGGGCTTATCTCCTGCATTATACTCAAGGAGGTTACATCCAACTGCAATTTTCCAAAAACAGATAAAAATGAAGCAATCCAATAATGTGTCACGAGTATTGATCGCTTTACAATTTGCCATTTCCCTTACACTCATTATTGCAGGCACTATTTTTACCAGAAACGCAGAGTTTTTGGAAATGCTTGATATGGGATATGACAGGGAGCGATTAATTGCTTTATGGGTAGATGATCAATCTGAATTTAATGGATTAAAAAACAAAATAGCTTCATTAACCAGCGTCAGCCAATTTGCCGGGACCAATGACCATTTTGGCTGGAGTTACCAAGATTCCTTTGTCGCACTAGATACTGGAAAGAATGAAATCCGTACGTTGCGGTTGGGCAGGGATTACATTGAAGTAATGGGGATAAATATAATAGAGGGACGATCTTTCGACTATGATAAGACCTCTGACCTGGCAGAAAATGTAATCGTAAACGAGGCTTATTTGGAAAAATATAACGTGACAGATCCAATTGGCAAAGTTGTGAATCTGGAAGGAAATAAAAAGTACATCATAGGTGTATATAAGAACATCATTGACCACGTATATGAGGACTTTGAAGCGCTTCCTAAGATATTGTTGGCTGTGCCGGATGAAGATTGCAAAACACTCATTATTAAAGCAAAATCTGAACAGGAAGAAAAAGTTTTTACAGAATTAACCACCTCCTGGAAAGAACTTATCCCGGACCGCCCTTTCAATGGCAGGTATCAGGATGAGTTGGCTGTGGGTTATGCCCTTGAGGATAATAATAACCTGAAAACCATATTTTATTATATGGCGATCCTTGGGGGAATATTATCCATTACCGGAATTTTTGCTCTTTCTTCATTGAATGTTTCACGAAGGATAAAAGAAATAGGCATTCGAAAAGTGCTCGGTGCCTCCACTAATAAAATAATACTCTTATTAAATAAGGAATTTGGCTTAACAATGGTCATTGCTATGTTTTTAGGAAGTTTACTCGGTATATTCCTGACCAATCAATTATTGGATTTTATCTATAAATTCCATATTGAAATTGGCGTTCTGCCGATAACTTTCTCTATTTTAATAATATTTGTAGCTGCATTATTGACAACTTCAGCGACCATCTATTCAGCTGCAAATACAAATCCATCGGAAACCTTAAGAGATGAATAGAAAATAAATCTGTAACTGTATTTATGTATTAAAAATTTCTTTGGTTTTAAGCGTAACATTTGATTAAGTTTTAAAATTAACGATATTCCGGTTTCACAACCCTAACCCATGACCTATGAAGACCGTTCTTAAGATCCTTAAAATCCTATTGATTATTGTTATTGTATTTGTTGCTGGAATTGTGACATATGCCTTAACAAGTTATAAGAAAACGTTCGATGCACCATTCCCTGACATTACAGCTTCGACAGATTCTGTCGTAATTGCCAGGGGTAAGTACCTGGCCCTGGGCCCTGCGCACTGCGCCCATTGCCATGCACCAACGAGTGAAATAGCCAGGGTGGATGCTGGTGAAGAAGTGCCCCTGAGTGGCGGATTTAATTTTCATATTCCATTAGGTACGCTATACGCACCAAACATTACTTCAGATAAAGAAACTGGTATTGGGAATCTGACCGATCAGCAAATTGCCAGGGCACTCCGATATGGGATACGTCGGGATGGACAGGCAATTCTCGATCTCATGCCTTTCTATGATTTGAGTGAGAATGATCTTAGGGCAATTATTTCCTGGCTGAGAACACAGCCACCAATAAATAACAAGCGACCTGATCACGAGTATTCGTTCCTTGGGAAGATGGTAAAAACATTTGCCATTAAACCAAGTGGAGATGGTGAAGTTCCTCCTACTCCGGCAATTGATTCTACCGCGACATATGGCAAGTATCTAGTAAACTCAGTGGCTAATTGCAGAGGTTGCCATTCCCAGCGCGATTTGATGTCAGGCGCATATATCGGCCCTGAGCTAGCTGGTAATATGCATTTTGAAGTATACGATGAAAATGGCAATATTGTGGCTGGAAAACATTTGGTTACACCAAATTTGACCCCAGAACCCAATACCAGCATCATGGCCAGATGGAGCCAGGACCAGTTTATTCAACGGTTCAGAACTGGCAGGGTAATACCTGGCAGCCCAATGCCGTGGGGACCTTTTAGTCGGATGACGGATCTTGAATTGAAAGCGATTTATAAATATCTCCGCACTTTGGAACCCGTCTGGATGGAAGTGCCGGTTGGAATTCAGGAAGGGGACCCGGATGTTTAATCTAGTAAGATTAGGATTAAAACATAATATTAGCTCTCCCCTCTAGCAAAAGAATTTTAAGATAAAAAAATCCCGGGGTTCATTTCCCCGGGATTTGATTTTAAAAGGTTCCCAGTTTTAGGTTGTTTACTTTTCAGGGGGTAGCAATACCGCATCTATCACATGTACAACTCCATTTGAAGCCTCGACAGTACCCAGTATTCTGGCTCCATTCACAAAAATCTGATCTTCTTTTACTTCAATGTTGACATTATCACCAGTTGCCTGACCCAGTGCCATTCCATCTTTTAGATCTTTAATATTGTAAGTTCCGGGAGCAGCATGAAATGTGATGATCCTCATTAGGGTCTTTTTGTTTTCAGGCTTTAGTAAATTTTCAACCGTCCCTTCGGGCAATTTGTCAAATGCTTCATTCGTTGGAGCAAAGACAGTTAATGGACCTGGATTTGCCAACACATCCGCCATTCCCGCAGCCTGAACTGCGGCCACCAAGGTCGTGTGATCTTCTGATGATGCAGCTATTTGCACAATATTTCTTGCAGAAAGCTCATCTTTGACAGAAGCCTGCCCACCTTTCAATGCAGGAGTAGTTGATGTTGATCCACTTTGTTTATCTGTCTGATTACCTCCACAATAAATTAGTAAAAATGATACAAGGGGGATAGAAATAAAAATAAGTAGTTTTCTCATAATCAATGTTAATAAAGGTTTTGAATTAAATAACCAATCTATCAAATTGGCCTTATATATGATTATGATCTTAATCATAAAAAAACCTGGTAATCAAAACAAGCTGAATACCAGGTTTATAATATAAATTTAATATGACGATTAACTGTCACATATACTGTGATAATTTAATGATGATGATCTCCCGGGCCGTGTACATGTCCGTGTTCTATTTCTGCTGGAGTGGCTTCTCTTACTTCAAGAATTTCTCCGGTAAAATTTAATTCCTTACCAGCCAACATATGATTAAAATCCATTTTGACAGCCTCATCGGATACTTCCAGTACAGTTCCGTTAAGTGGATTCCCATTTTGATCCTGCATAGGAACTACCTGGCCTATGTTTAACAGATCTTTATTAACTTTTCCATCTACCATAAATGTTGAAACAGGCAAGTCAACCACTGCCTCTTCATTGTATGGTCCATATGCCTCATCAGGCGAAAGGGTAAATTCATATTTAGTGCCGGCAGATAATCCTTCCAGATTACTTTCAAATCCTGGGACCATCATACCAACTCCATGAATAAATGATAAAGGCTTATCTTTTTCTGCCATATCAACAACTTCACCATCCACAACAAGCGTATAGGTTACCGAGGGCACGGTATGTTTTGTAATTTTCATAAAATACTGTTTTTTGATTTGAAATAGGCTGCAAGGTAAGCATATTTTAGCCCGATTCCGATTTTATTCGGGATTGATCCCCAAATCACAATAATGGAGCTACCAATCGGCCAAAAGATCCAATAAGTTTTATGCGTAGAGGTCTTTTTTTCCAAGTCAGGTAATCAAGTTTTTCAGAGTAGGCCAAATCTTTAAGGAACTGTTCTTTTAAATCCTTAGCAAGGTCCTGATCAAAAAATACTGCATTAACCTCAGCATTATTATCAAAACTCCGGTAATCCATATTTGCAGTTCCGACGGTTGATAATTCTTCATCAATAATCATCACTTTTGAATGCACCATTCCCTTTTTATACAAATAGATCTGTATATCATTTCTCAATAATTCTCCCATATATGTTAGGCTGGCTGAATGCACAAATACAGAATCGGAGGTTGACGGTAATAACAATACCACCCTGACACCCCCTTTTGCTGCGGTCTTTAAGGCAGTCAGCACACTTTCATTGGGAATAAAATAAGGAGTAATAATTAAAATTTCTTCTCGTGCCGTATTTATCATACTGAAGTATCCCTCCATTAAATTTGGATTGTCCGAATCAGGATCACTACTAATGATAGATGTAAGCACATCTCCATTTCCATCTAAAACTGGAAAATAATCCATATTAGGATGTATTAATATTTTGCTGACAAAATACCAATTCAATAAAAACAGTATCTGAAGGGAATAGACCGCATCGCCTTCGATCATACAATGTGTGTCCCTCCAATAATTGACTGAATTTCCATTATTGATGTACTTATCTGCCACATTTATACCACCTACAAATCCTATTTTCCCATCTATGACAACAATTTTTCTGTGATCCCGATAATTTACACGGTTGGCTAATGAAGTAAAGATCACAGGATTGTATTCGCGAAAGTCAACACCTGATGATTTAAGCTTTTCAATGGTCTTACTTTTCAACTTATTACTTCCCAAAGCATCTACAATCATACGTACTTCAATACCTGACAGTGCACGCTCACACAAAAGTTCTATTATTTTATTGCCAATGATATCGTCATCAAAAATATAATACTCAAGGTGTATATGATGCTGTGCGTCTTTCAATTTCTCGAGCAGTACCGGGAATTTTTCCTCACCATTGTTAAATATCTGAACTCTATTATTACTGGATAATGCAGAATAGTTATTTCTCCAGAACAAAAATGGTAGTTTAGCTTTCTCATCCAGGTATTCGTGTACATCATCAGAGCTTTTGGCCAATAAATTATTATAATCGGCTATCCACTTTTGAATAATTTTCTGATCTGAAAATCCCTTTCTGGAATAAAGTTTTTCTTTCCTGAAATTCACGCCAAAAAAAAGATAGATCAACATGCCCAATATTGGCAACATCACCATCAATAAAAGATAAGACTGGGTTTTGAGAGGATTTTTGTTTTCAAGTAAAATCCTGAAGAAAAAAACAATAACTACTGCATAATAAACAGAAATGAGTATTATGATAATAATATGAAACTGCATCCTATTAAACTGAAAAAACTGCTATAGTTCTACACTCTTGTATTTAACAAAATATTGTCTCCTGAGGTTTCAACTTAATCAATCAGATGATCTTTTAAATCCATAAACTGCCTGAGAAAAAAATTTCCTGGGGAATTTTTCCAATCCCGGAAATCCAAGTTTAATATCTCTGCCATTGGATGGTATCACGGCCGTGCCAAAGATATAATCCCATAGACTAAGTGAAATCCCGAAATTGATCCCATATTTTCTATTTTTCGGCATCTCGTAGGCATGATGCCAGATATGCATGGCAGGATTATTGAAAACGTATTTTAAAGGCCCCAGGTTAAAAGAGAAATTGGAATGGTTGAAATGACCAATACTCAAACTTATAATATGAACAATAAAAAAATCATCGATACCAAATCCGATCATGGCTAAGGGTAAATACTCTACAAACCTGTAGACCACATTTTCCATCCAATGATATCTGAGATGAGCAGCAAAACCCATTTGCTCTACACTATGATGGACTTTATGAAATTCCCATAGCACCGGACTCCAATGAAGTAACCTGTGTACCCACCATTGAATGAAATCCCTTACAGCAAACATAACCAGCAATTGCACCCAAATCGCCCATGAAGCTATCTCTACAGCAACTACATTAGTAATTCCAAATATTCCTAAAAAATCATTAAAGAGGTTGACAAAAACATTGGAAACAGCATTGTAAATAATTAGTGAGAAAATAAAAAAGTTAAAGAACATGTAGAAAAAATCCAACCAAAAATCCTTTCTGAATTTAGGTTGATTTTTCCGCCATGGCCTGATCAGTTCCAGCGCAAAAAAGAATAGACTCACACCTATTAACCAATAAAAATAATTCTTGATATGGGGGTGTGTGATTTCTTGCCATAAATAATTGGCATATCCAAGATATCCATCAACAAATATTTTGAAGTATTTCTCCATTGTTTAGAATTCTTTTCTTCGATACAATTTTAGCAGCATTGAAAAAATCATTTGTAAGAAAAATCACTTCCTGTTAGTCAATATCAATAATTAGTAATTCCTACCTGAGAAAAATTGTCTTTCCTTCTCTTGCTGACTGAACTGCAGCTGATAATATCTCTACTACAATCATATTATTCTGTAGCGAAGATAAACTTTCACTTGGATCAGTAGTTCCATTTATTACGGATACAAAATAGGAAAATGGATTATTTTCAGGCGCTGGAAGTAACGCTAACTGCCGACTTTTTTCATTATCATCTCCAAGTTTACTCACTAAGGTATGGCCATTTGGCCCAAACAAATATCCCTTTTCTCCATATACTTCAATATCCTTTCTACTATAGGGCCAATTCCATGACGCCTGAATAATGGCCTGAGTTTGCGGATAACCCAATATGATTGTTGCTTCATCATCAACATTTGGGTACATTTTTGGTTTGAATTGTTGTGTTACTGCGGTCACGGAGATCGGTTTTTGATCGTTCATGATCCAGGTTGCCAGATTGGCGCCATAACACCCAAAATCTATAATTGCTCCTCCTCCATTCATTATTGGATCAGTCAGCCATGCTAAAAATTCTGTACTGCACCCTATCTCTATAGGACCTTGATGCCCATCATGAATAACAATTTTCCGAATACCACCAATTATACCTGCTTCCTGCATCTCATTTATTTTATGATTGCTTGGATACCAGGTGGTCTCATAGTTTGTAAGTAAATAAATCCCATATCTTTCTGCAAGTTGCTTCATGTTATTAGCGTGTTCCAGATTAACTGCCAGAGGCTTTTCTACCATCACATGTATACCTAAAGGAGCGCATTTTTCAACAACCATCAAGTGTTCGAAAATACTCCCAAATGCACAGACAGCCTCTGGTTTCACCTCTTGCAACATTTCATCTATATTGTGGTACCACAGACCAGGATCTAATTCATATTGATCTATGAGACGATTGGCCAGATCCTCATTCGATTCCGAAAATCCAACCAATTCAAAATCATGCACTGTTCCTGAGGCATTCAATATCCACCCAACATGTCCATGCGTCATCCCGGCAACAGCTATTCGAATTGGTTTTATTTGTGCACTTGAAAGATTAATTTGAAGGATGAATAATAAAATGAATACAAGCGGTTGGTATATTCTCATGACATTGGAAAAAGATAAATAATTTTTAAATAAAACTGAATAATTGATGAATTACCAATTTGGTATTACAAAGTATTTAAAAATAACAACCAAAACATATTGTGTCTTGCTTTAAAAATTTTTGCCATCGGGCATTTTTAGTTAAAATGGTTACCAAACTCCATAAATATGAATATAACAATATAAAATATAAATTTACAGTTATGAGAAGGCTGACGCTAATAATCGCACTGATCTTTCTTGGATTATACCTAAATGCCCAGGAAGATAATTGCAATAAAATATCCAATGAATGGAAATCCGAAAAAGATGCCATTTCCCTGGTAGAAAATACAGTATTTACATTTAGTGAATTAGTAAGCCCGGACCAAAACAGTTGGATGAGCAGCGCACATTATTATTCATGTGATAAAGAATATGGATATCTCATCGTAAAAAGTGAGAAAAAGATATTTATACACCAGGATGTCCCGGTTGTAGTGTGGAATGCGCTGAAAAATGCTAATTCCATTGGAGGATATTATAATTTTTATATAAAGAACAAATACAGACTCGAAAGGAAAGGTGAAGGTACACCGACGCTGTAATATGTCGCGATCAACTTTTCATCAATACTTCTGACATATTTCCAATAATCGCATAATAGTGTCTTTTTGATCTTTAAATCTACATGCGTTCAGTCGGCCGTGTTCGAAATATTCCCCGCTATTTTCAATACCTATAGGTGAAGTTGCTAGTAATAAAGGAGTAGTGGCTGCCTGTTTTGCTGATTCACTTCCCCCAAATCCAAGGTCATTACTCAATTTTGAATTTGCATCTCCGGGGTGACAGGCATTGATGCTAATCTTGTTTTTATACCTATCCGCAAGTCCATAAGATAACATCCGGTCAGCCTGTTTTGATTGCCGATAAGCTGCATCATTATTATATCGGCGTATTTTAAATTCAGGATCGTCCAGATCCAATCCCCCTGCCCAATAGCTGGCAACATTGACTACCCTGGGATATTCAGATTTCAACAAATGCTGCTCAAAAGCTGTGATCATCCAATAATAACCCAATACATTGGTCGCCCATTGCATTTCTATACCCTGATTATTCTCCAAACGCTTTACCGGAGCGGTGGCAGCATTATTCACTAGCACATCAACATTAAAAGAGATAGTATGAGCAAAATTGAAAATGTCATCCTTACTCGAAAGATCCACACAGGATATTTGAAACTTTCCTAAATTATTAAAAGAACTAAGTGATTTTTTATGCTGATCCAGTTTTTGCTGATCTCTTCCAACCAAAAGAATATTATAATTTTTACTTAGTAAGCCCATGGCAATCTCTTTTCCAATAGCACCATAGGCACCGGTAACAATTGCATTTTTCATTGTCCTCTATTTGATGTCTTAAATAAAATTACACAGCTCATATAATAATTCCAATTAAGCAAGAAATAGTAAGACTTCATTTTATTTGATGCTCTTGACATAGATCATGATATCTATCACCTATCACCCCTATCTCACAATAAGAGTATTCCAATTTGCCATATCAAACCTGTTTATCAAATTTATACTATATTCAGCTTTGTTGATTTTGAGTATAATGCTATGATTGAGTTACTACCTAAACTTTAAGTAAAACGAACTTGTCTTAAACTTCATTCCATAAAAAAGCACTCTCTTTTGTTGGTTTTGACTATTTTGAATATACGAATAATCAGCAAAGTGTAATAAATACACTTTTTCTTTTCTAATTGTTTCCTTTTCGATATTTTTTTAATTAATTTACCTCAACATTTTTAAGAGTCTCAATGAGAAATCTCTCCATTTACTCATTTTAATCTTTGCCTTATGGAAAGACTAGTACACCCAAATATCTCTGTTGACTGTGTGATTTTTGGATTTGACTTTGAAAAGTTAAATGTGATCTTAGTTGAAAGGCATTTAATTGATCCGGAAACTCAGGAAGAATTAATATCTGATTATACACTTACTGGAAATCATGTATATGCTGATGAACCTCTTGAGGAAGCTGCAAAACGAGTATTATATAATTTAACTGGTCTCCATGATATTTTTCTTGAGCAATTTTATACCACCGGCGATCCGGATAGACTCAAAAACCCAAAGGATCAACTTTGGCTTGAAAGAATTGGTAAAAATCCTCAGGATCGGGTAGTATCCGTATGCTATTTTTCCCTTTTGAATTGTAATGAAGTAACTCTTCAAAAAGGAGAAAGAAATGTAGACTGGTATCCTGTAAATGAAGTTTCAAATTTGGCTTTTGACCATGATGAAATTCTGAAAATAGGACTCCGTTCGTTGCAGGTAAAACTTCAGTATGAACCTATCGGTTTTGAGATGCTTCCGGAAAAATTTACACTAAGTCAATTACAAAAATTATATGAGGTGGTATTTGGTGTAGAATTTGACAAGCGGAATTTCAGAAAAAAAGTAGCCAAAATGAAATATCTCATTCAGCTCGATGAAAAACAAAAAGGAGTCTCACATAAACCAGCAAGATATTATATGTTTAGCAGAGAAGTCTATGAAAAAACAAAAACCGACATCCTCAATTTTTCAATTTGACTTATACTTTTTGATTTTATTTAAACACATTTAAAATGAAACTAGGGATTGTTGACATATCGATCATCTGCATTTACCTGGCCACTACAGTTGTAATTGGGCTGGTACTAAAAAAGCGTGCACAAAAAAGTAAAAAATCGTATATGCTCGGAGGCAACCAGCTTCCCTGGTATATGCTTGGTTTGTCAAATGCTTCCGGTATGTTCGATATCTCAGGAACAGTATGGCTAGTCACCATTTTATTTGTTTATGGTTTAAAAAGCATCTGGCTACCCTGGCTCTGGCCCGTTTTTAATCAGATCTTCCTAATGGTATTTTTGTCCATGTGGCTTAGAAGATCAAAAGTCACTACGGGCGCAGAGTGGATCGGAACACGGTTCGGGTTTAAACTTGGAGCCAGTCTATCACACATCATTGTTGTGATTTTCGCTCTCATCATGGGTTTGGGATACCTGACGTACGGATTTATTGGGCTAGGTAAATTCGTCATGATCTTTATACCCTGGGAATATTTAAGCTCATATGTTCCATTCGACATTCCAGCAGAATATGTCCCCCACTTTTATGGAATTATTTTCACTTGTTTTGCCATATTCTATTCATTATTAGGCGGAATGATGAGTATTGTGTGGGCTGATTTAATCCAATATATCATCATGGCAATTTCTTCTATTCTCATTGCTGTAATTGCCATGATGGCATTGTCTGAAAATCAATTAGTTGTTCCTGAAGGTTGGTCTTCTCCATTTTTTGGATGGAATCTTAATATGGATTGGACTGGAATTATCAATGAAGTAAACGTAAAGATCAAGGAAGACGGATTTTCACTGTTTTCGGTTTTATTCATGATGTTGATTTTCAAAGGGGTATTGGTGAGCCTGGCGGGGCCCGCTCCCACCTATGACATGCAAAAAATATTATCAACAAAATCAGAAAGAGAAGCTGCCCTAATGAGTGGTTCTGTATCATTGATACTTATGCCGATCAGGTACCTGATGATTGCCGGTTTTGCCATCTTGGGTTTATTATTTTATGAAGACTTGAATCTAATGGTTGCCGACAGATTGGATTTTGAGCAAATTCTTCCTTCTGCCATTAATGAATTCATCCCGGTCGGCTTTATGGGTTTATTACTGGCAGGATTACTCGCTGCATTTATGTCGACTTTTGCCGGCACCCTCAATGCCACACAAGCATATATTGTAAATGACATTTATCTAAAATATATCAATCCAGAGGCTGATAACATTAAAATCAAGAGTATTTACTATATAGCCGGCATGATCATGGTAATTATAAGTATTGTATTTGGTTTTTACGCCAAAGATGTAAATGATGTACTTCAATGGATCGTTGGAGGATTATATGGGAGCTATGTCGCCGCAAATGTGCTCAAATGGTATTGGTGGAGATTTAATGGCATGGGATTCTTTTTTGGAATGGCTGGAGGATTGGTACCTGCGCTTACCTTCCGCTTTATATTCCCTGGCGTTTTGGACACATATACCTTCCCACTGATGTTACTGATATCAGTGATTGCATGTCTGATTGGCACATACACGGCTCCACCAGTAAATGACGAAATATTGAAATCATTTTACAAAACGGTTAAACCCTGGGGATTCTGGAAACCTATCAGGGAAAAAGTTTTGGCTGAGGATCCTAACTTCGAGGTCAACCAAAATTTTAGGCGAGACATGTTCAACGTAGCTGTTGGTATAATCTGGCAAACTGCTTTGGTAGTGTTGCCAATTTATTTTGTATTAATGGATACTGTGCCAATAGTTATCTCACTGGCCATCGTATTAGTGACTTCATATATATTGAAAAAAACCTGGTTTGATAAACTGCCGAAAGATAAAGTTGAGAGCGAATTACTTAACAATTAAACACAGATTAAATGAAGTTTGGATTTTTTGATGACAACAACCGGGAATATGTAATTACCAACCCCAGAACACCATATCCATGGATAAATTACCTTGGTAATCATGATTTTTATACCTTAATATCAAATACTGCCGGAGGATACAGTTTTTTCAAGGATGCTAAACTCAGGCGAATTACCCGGTATCGTTATAACAATATCCCAGTCGATGACGGTGGGAAATATTTTTACATTAATGACAATGGAATCATATGGAATCCTGGCTGGAAACCTGTGAAAACCGAATTGGACGGCTATGAATGTCGGCACGGCCTTGGATACACAAAAATAAAAGGCACAAAAAACAATATTGAAACCGAAGTTTTATTTATGGTTCCGCTGGACTTTTGGGGCGAGGTGCAAAAGGTCAGGATCAAAAATACTGGAGCTCAAGTAAAAAAAATCAAATTATTTTCTTTTGTCGAATGGTGTCTTTGGAATGCGTTGGATGACATGACGAATTTTCAACGTAACTTTTCCACCGGTGAAGTAGAGCTTGATGAAAATATCATTTATCATAAAACGGAATACAGGGAAAGAAGAAATCACTATGCATTCTATTCGGTGAATGCAAACATATCTGGGTATGATACAGATAAAGAGTCATTTCTCGGATTATACAATGGATTCGATTCCCCTGACGTAGTCGTTTATGGACAACCGTCAAATTCTGAAGCACATGGTTGGTCACCTATTGCCTCTCATTATCTGGAGATAGAATTGAACCCTGGGGACGAAAAGGAGTTAATTTTTATACTCGGTTATGTTGAAAATCAGGAAGATGAAAAGTTTGTGGCACCAAAAGTAATCAACAAGGCCAAGGCAAATGAAATGGTACGAAAATTCTCATCTTCCAGTGATGTGGAGGAGGCATTAGTAAAATTAAAATTGTACTGGAAAAATTTATTGTCAATTTATCAGGTTGATAGCGAGGATGAAAAACTAAACAGAATGGTCAATACATGGAATCCTTATCAATGTATGATCACCTACAATTTTTCCAGAAGTGCATCATATTTTGAATCCGGGATCGGGAGAGGAATGGGATTCAGAGATTCGAACCAGGACCTGATTGGATTTGTTCATATGGCTCCTGAAAGATCAAAAGAACGTATTATAGATATCGCCTCGACACAGTTTGAAAATGGCGGTGCATATCATCAATACCAGCCATTAACAAAGCGAGGTAATAATGAAATCGGCGGCAACTTTAATGATGATCCACTATGGCTGATCCTTTCGGTATCTGAATATATAAAAGAAACTGGTGATTGGACCATACTGGATGAGGAGGTTCCCTTTGATAATGATGAAAACAATAAAGCTTCCCTTTTTGAACATCTAAAACGATCGTTTTATCATGTAGTAAATAATAAGGGTGAACACGATTTGCCTTTAATCGGAAGAGCTGATTGGAATGATTGTCTAAACTTAAATTGCTTCTCTAATAATCCGGATGAAGCATTTCAAACTACTGAGAATAAGGAGGGCGGCAAAGCAGAGTCTCTTTTTATTGCCGGAATGTTCATTCTTTATGGAAAAGAATTTGCGAGTATGTGCCATCAAAAGAACTTTACGCCAGAAGCTGAACAGGCAATGAAGGAGATTGAAGCGATGGAAGAAGCGGTGATAAAGCATGGGTGGGACGGCAACTGGTATTTAAGAGCTTATGATCATTTCGGAAGAAGAGTTGGTAGCCATACCAATGAAGAGGGGCAAATATTTATTGAAACGCAGGGTTTTTGCACGATGGCTGAGATTGGGATGAACCATGGTTATCCTGAGAAAGCTTTAGAAGCCGTTAATGAACGCCTTGCTTGTGAATTCGGTATTGTATTAAATAATCCTCCATTCACCAAGTACCATATCGAGCTTGGCGAAATTAGTACTTATCCTGAAGGATATAAGGAAAACGCCGGGATATTTTGTCATAATAATCCATGGATCATGATTGGAGAAACAATTATTGGCAACGGTGACAGGGCATTTGATTACTACCAACGTATTGCTCCTGCCTATCTTGAAGAGATTAGTGAACTCCATCGAACCGAGCCCTATGTTTATTCCCAGATGATCGCAGGCAAGGATGCGTATAAACCAGGCGAGGCTAAAAACTCGTGGTTAACCGGAACAGCAGCTTGGAATTTTTATGCTATCTCTCAATTCATACTGGGAATCAGAACTGAATATGATGGACTTAAAATTGATCCGTGTATACCAAAAACGATGAAAGAATTTAAAGTGACCCGAAAGTTTCGTGGTACTACATATAAGATACAAGTCAAAAATCCGAATAAAGTATCTAAAGGAGTTAAGGAGATTCGATTGGATGGAAAATTAATTGAAGGGAATATAATTACTCCTGATTCTTTGCTTAAGGAAGTTAATGTACAGGTAATTATGGGTTAAAAAAATAATTTTGGTTAGTAATAGGGATAAAGAGCTACTGGTAAAATCTTAAAACACTTTTTCCCGTTTGCTCTTTTCTTTCGTGAGGTTCATTTAAAAATGAATAGAGATAATTGGTAAATAAATCAAAAAGAAAAATAAAAATCTTTTAAAAAATATTGTACAAAAAATACTATCTTATCATGAGATTCTTAATAATATAGATTTTTTAATATGGAAGATTCAGCTAATGTAACCGCATTGGAAAATGTAGCGATAGTTAAACAATTTTTTAAGTATTATGAAAAAAACGATATCGTCGGACTACGGGAAATTTTTGCTCCAGATATAGAATGGCATGTCCCGGGGCATCATCCATTAGCAGGAACAAAGAAAGGAATTGAAGAGGTTATTGCCTACTATAAACAATTACAAAAGGCAAACTTTAAAGCTGAGGTACTTATTTTAGAGGGCAATAAGAATTACGTAATCGACTGCCATCGCGGATGGGCCAAAGTCGGAGATATAAAACTTGACATGGATTGGGTGCTTTTATATACTATTGAGCATGGAAAAATAAAATCAATGAAGAACTTTCCTGGTGACCAGCACGCGGCAGATGATTTTTTCTGGAAAGTATACAAACTTAAAGATATTCCCGATAGATTGGATAGCAGATAAATGTTAAAAGTCTGATGAATACATTTCATTATTATTTAGTCCCAAATAATCAACCTTTATTTGATTAATATCCTAATAACCAAAAATCATTCAATTTAAAACTCAATTTATGGATCTTACGAACGCCGACATCCAAAAAATAGAATCCCTAATTTCGGATCGTAAAAAAGCTCATGCATATTACCAGGACAGATCAAAGGTGTACAATGCATTTATTGATCTGGAAAATCAGGCATATTCAGTGGGAAAACTTGGAAAGAAATACAAGGAGATGATTGCAATTGGTATATCGATTCATATCAATTGCGAATCTTGTCTGGAGTGGCACATAAAAGAAGCACTTAATGCTGGTGCCAATAAAGAAGAGATCATTGAAGCTATTGGCGTAGGAATTGAGATGGGTGGGGGTCCTGCTACGGTTTCCAGCAGATTTGCCATGAAAGTGCTTGAATACCATACCAGGGAATTAAATACTTAACCAACATATTCCTCCCTGATGACCAGGGCAAACTGGTTATCTTCGATTGGCAAATATCCTTGTTCATAACAGAAATAATAAATCTTCCCGGTCTTAGTTTTATATACATTGGTGAAATAGCTAAAATTGAATCCTAGATTGAGTAACTTTGTCTTTCCTACTTTTGACTTCCCATTTGGATTTAACTCGGAAAGGATCTTTCTATTTTTCCGGAGGATACGATTCACATTTCGCATATAATTTGTGCTATCGGCATTTTGTCGATTGTAATAAGTTGTTCTACACTGGTCTGAGCAAAACTTTTTATCAATGCGACCCTCTATCGGATCACCGCATTCCAAGCAATTTTTAGCCATACTTCAAATCTACAATAATTATTATCCGTTTGCAAACGATTACAAACGCCTACAAACGTATGTTACCCGTAAGTAAATGTAAATAAAACGAATCATCTGATATTCAACGATTTACTTTGTCCCATCAGTTCACGAAAAACAAATTATTTTTAACTATTTAAATTTTACTATTATGAACAACTTAAGAAACAGAGTACAGTTAATTGGCAACCTTGGTGCAGATCCTGAAATTAAAGTGTTTGATTCCGGGAAGAAAAAAGTTAAACTCGCCTTGGCAACATCCGACAACTACAGAAATGCAAATGGAGATAAAGTGGAGCAAACACAATGGCACAATATTATCGCATGGGGTAAAACAGCAGATGTAGCAGAAAAATACTTGAAGAAGGGAAGTGAAATTGCGATCGATGGCAAAATCCAATATCGATCTTACGAAGATAATAATGGTGAAAAAAGATTTATCACTGAAATTATGGTGAATGAATTAGTCATGCTGGGTAAAAAATAATGACTATAAACACATTAGGATTTTAAAGGTTAGTTCTTCGATAGAACTGACCTTTTTTTTATTTTATACTGAAACATTTTTTTATCACATTTGCTTTCATAATAAAACTTAAATTTTAAACAAATGAAAAAAGTTACCCTAACCTTACTGACTTATATATTTGCCGCAACCGTTTTTGCGCAAAACAGCTACCTCGAGATTGTCAGATCGACAATCAAAACTGAAAAAAAAGCATTAATTGCGGAAGTCATGCAATTATCTGATGCAGAAAGTAGCTTATTTTGGCCAGTATATAATGAATTCGAAGAAAAATATTATAAACTGAATAGTGAGTATTACACACTAATTCAAGAATTTGCTAGCAATTTCGAAAACATGAGCGCAGAAAAATCAACTGAAATACTTCTCAAGGCAAATAAATCTCATCTTGACAAAGCCAAGCTTGAAAAGGCCTATATAAAAAAAATGACAAAAGTTTTATCTCCTCAGAAAGCTTTGCGATTTTTCCAGGCCTCAAATAAAATTAGTTTAATGATAGATGCAGCACTTGCTTCTGAGATCCCGTTATTAGAGAGTATAGAATAATATTTCATACTTGTTTTATTAAGCCCGATTTTTTACATCGGGCTTTTTATTTTAAAAGCGAAATTATACATTAGTTAAAACAAACTAATCACCTCAATGAGATATCTGGGAATTACTTGTATCCTAATTCTCTCAGCACTTATTGGTTGCCAACCATCAAAAAAATTAAAATTAGCAACATCAATAGAGGGTACAGCTGCTTTAAAGGCAGGACAGGACCTGGCAAATTATTTAAACTCAATTGGATGGGAAATTGAAGTTATTAAAGGCCCGGAAGTTTATGGTTCACAAAATATTAATTCCATTATCAACCATGAGGTAGACTTGGCATTCATCCAAAACGACCAGGCACATACCATAGAATCAAGAGAGGTAAGGGCTGTATTACCATTTTACCCCAACATCAATTACATTTTCTACAGGAATCATTTAAATCCAATCAACCTGGAAGATTTGATTACAAATAACTCAGTGTTAATCAGCAAGGATGATGAAACATTTTATAAAAGTCTATTTAGTTACTATGGAATTGACCTGGATTCCATAAGCTTCAATTTAATTGAGTTTGCTGAATCTGTAGATGAATTCCTCTCAATGATTAACAATGGATCGGACAATGTAGTCTGTATCTTTGCTGCTATTCAAAATCCTCACGTGAAAAAGCTAGAGGAAAATAGTTGGGAAATATTTAGCCTGGGTGATATTACGTATTCCAACAGAGGTTCATCAGTAGAAGGATTCTGTATGAGTTATCCAAGGTCCAAACCATTTATTGTTCCCAGAAATTTTTTTGGGAAAAAGCCAACCTCTCCGATATTTACCATAGCACTTGATGAACTATTAATTGTTCATGAAGATACAGACAGGACCCTGATTTATGACCTCGCAAATGATATATATGAGGGCAAACATTTTTTAACTCAGCAAAACAACCTGTTCAACTATATCACCGAAGATTTTAATCGTGATGCATTAAATTTTCCATTACATGACGGAACTGAACATTTCTTAAAAAGAGATGAACCTTCTTTCTTTGAGCGTTATGCAGAGGCATTTGGTGTAATATTTTCAATATTAGTTGTAATGGTTGGGGGTCTTACAAGTCTGAAAAAAATCAGGAAAGAAAGAATTGATAAATATTATAAACGCGTCATGGATTGCAACAATATCTCTGATCTGGAAATATTATCAAATGAAGCTGTAAAACAATTGCAAAGTGAAAAACTAACAGCAGACGAATCATTCACGATATTCCTGAATTTAGTGGAAAAGCGCCGCCATGATATTGAGAATAATCCGATAATTAAATAATCCTTCAAAGTTTAGATTTTGTTTAAAATTTAGGAAATTAGTGTTCTTTAAATTATTCCGGACATAGCCGTAACCTGAACTTTTTATCATGAGAATTTTAATAGCATACCTCAGCCTTTTCCTTTTATTTACGCATAGTGCATTTGCTCAGGAAAATCAGAAATTGTCAAAGAAAGAAAGGAAAGAACTTAAAAAACAGCAGCAAATAGAACAAAAAAAGGCAATTTTGGATTTATTGTATGGTAAGGAATGGGTTATAGAAGCACATACTGTTTTTGATCGGTACAACCAAAGTTATCAGTTAAATCCAACAATCAATTTTGTGGGTGTAAACGGTGAAGAAGGGGCAATGCAATTAGGATTTAACGGACTAATAGGTTGGAATGGCGTTGGGGGTGTTACAATTGATGGTAGCGTGACTAAATACGAAATTAAGGAAGGCAAAGAAAACCAAAGCCCGGTGGCAAATTTACGATTTCAGGGTCGTGGTGTAGGATCTGCGTCTATCAATATCACGGTAAATACATCAGGTCAGGCAACTGCCAGGGTAAGTGGAGATTTTGGTGACCGTATTACTTTTTCCGGAATAATTAAATCACTTGAGGAGTCAACTGTTTATAAAGGACAATCATTGTTCTAATAATCCTCAGACTTATTGCTATAGTTTATATTGATAATCCATGATTTTCAATTAGAATTTCCTCATCTAATAATTGAAATAATATACTTTTGTGCCAAATGAATGAATTGAAAGAACAGGATATAAAACGGGTCTTATACATCCTGATTGGTATCAGCACATGTGTACGAATCTTTGTAGCTGCTACCTTGGAGTTAAGTGTTGATGAAGTATATTATTGGACTTATGCACTTTACCCTGATTGGAGTCATTTTGACCACCCTCCTATGGTTGGTCTGGTGATCCAGTTTTTCTCACTGAACCTATTTTTTGACAGCGAATTAGCCATACGATTAGGTGCAATTGTTTTTTCCACTTTTAATACTCTTATCATATATTCCATTGGAAAAAGTATAAAAAATCCATTAACCGGCCTCTATGCAGCATTCTTGTTAAATTCCTCTATCTATTGCTCAGTACTCGCGGGAACGTTTATAATTCCGGATACACCTCAATTGCTTTTTTGGCTATTGAGCCTAAAATTTTTACTTACTTCCTTACCTAAAGATCCCAGAGGTGATAAAACAGGAACCCAGTTTCTCTTAGCCTGTCTTTTTATAGGATTGTCCATCATTTCAAAATATCATGGCATATTCATCTGGGCTGGCGCTGGCCTTTATGTCCTTTTATACAATAGAAAATGGCTAAAAACTCCTTATTTATATATTGGTGCAATAATTTCAGGATTATTCATCATTCCAATTCTCATCTGGAACATTCAGAACGACTGGATTTCGCTAACATTCCATGGCGATCGCGTTGCCAGCGATTTTAGGATAAGGCCTGACTATTTTCTGACAGAAATATTTGGCCAAATGGCTTATAACAATCCTGTAAATTACTACATTATTGTTTTAGCGCTACTTGCTTTTTTTAAGAACAAATTTCAGGTCAATGTTGATTATGCTAAAATATTGCTATTAAACAGCATTCCTATATGGCTGGTTTTTACCTCATTTTCACTTTTCCGCCAGACACTTCCTCATTGGACAGGCCCCGCATTTACGGCACCTTTAATTTTAGCCTCAGTTTTCCTTGCAGAAAAAAGCATAAATCAAAAATTGCCCCGGGCCAAAATCATTTTCCCGAAATTGATCAGTGCATCATTTTATCTACTACTAATTCTTCTGGCAATCGCCTGGTCTTTAATCAATTATTATCCTGGCACTTTTGGTAAAAAGGAAACAATTGCAAAATTTGGCGACACTGATTTCACATTGGATATGTATGGATGGGATCAAATCAGGGATGGATTTGAAGAAATAGTGAGAAAAGACGTTGAAATGAAAATTATGTCTCCTGATGCTGCCATAATAAGTCCAAAGTACTTCCCGGGTACAGAGATAGACTATTATATTGCCAGACCACTTGGAAAAAAGGTTTTCCAACTGGGTTCAATAAAGGATATTCATAAATACGCCTGGATCAATATTGAAAGAGGTGGTCTGAAAAAAGGTGAAGATGCTTATATGATATCCACAAGCAACTGGTTTAAAGATCCATATACATATTACAAAGACTATTTTAAAAAAATTATCCCTTCTGATACTATTGAAGTAAAAA
>Ga0209536_100002901_pt1 | contig 27805 bp, 24 predicted proteins | sample DeeMarSeWOR28_12_FD_187461 | JGI IMG/M metagenome (GOLD analysis project Ga0209536, IMG submission 187461) | Marine sediment microbial communities from White Oak River estuary, North Carolina - WOR-2-8_12 (SPAdes) (version 2) | ecosystem: Environmental > Aquatic > Marine > Intertidal zone >... | reverse complement strand
CCCTGTACATCGGTACCCATTATACGAAGTATATGACGGTATTCCTGTGACATTCCTAATTTTCATCCGTTCAAGCTTGAAGCTAACTACGAAAGTAGCCATAATTTATTTAAACCTTCCTTTCCTAGCAACCAAACAAATACGTACACCTTTAAGATTGTAACTCATAAGCTGTAACAGTAAACGCTGAAGCAGAACCAGAACTTCGCTAGTCAGTTCTTTAATAAAAGGCAGATGTAGTCTCTCGCGAGCATACCAGACGTAAAATTAAAAAAAGAACTGGAGTTTAGTAGGGCATTCCGCCCATACCACCCATTCCGCCCATACCACCCATGCCACCCATTCCTCCAGGCATTCCTCCCGGCGGCATTGGTGGCATTTTTCCGCTGCTTTTTACCGATATCAAGTCGTCGATCTTAAGGATCATATTCGCTGCTTCCGTGGCTGATTTAATGACTTGCTGCTTCACACGCAGTGGTTCAAGAACCAGCAGGTCAACCATGTTTCTAATTTTTCCCGTGGTGACTTCAATTCCGAAGTGTTTGTTGGCTGATTTTTCATGTTCAGCTCTCAAAGCTACCATAATGTCAATTGGATCTAACCCAGCGTTTTCAGCCAGCGTTAGCGGAATAGCCTCGACAGCCTCTGCAAAAGCCTCAACAGCCAGCTGTTCGCGTCCACCGACTTTAACAGCGAAGTTTCTAAGGTTCTTGGCTAACTCTGCTTCCGGTGCGCCGCCGCCAGCCACAATTTTCGCGTCTTCCACCGCGTTTCTAACCACGCATAAACCGTCATGCAACGAACGTTCAGCCTCATCAAGCAGATGGGATGAAGCACCTCGGATGACTATTGTCACCGCTTTCGGATTTTTGCATTCGCGCACGTAAATGAGCTTGTCGTCGCCAATTTTTACCTCTTCAACTTTCTTTGCGTTTCCAAGAGCGCTGGCATCCAAGTCTTTTACACTGGATAATATTTTGCCTCCTGTAGCCCTAGATAATTTCTCCATGTCGCTACTACTCACGCTTTTAACCGCAAATACGCCTGCTTTCGCAAGAAAGTGCAGAGCCATGTCATCTATGCCTTTCTCGCAGAAAACTACGTTAGCCCCCGATTTGGTAACTGCAGCAACCATATCTTTAAGCATACGCTCTTCCTCGTCCAAGAAGAGTTGCATCTGTTCAGGGCTTTCAATGTTGATTTTTGCGTCGAACTCGGTTTTCTCAATCTCTAGCTTCTCATTAATCAACGCAATCTTAGCGCCCTCCACTAATTTTGGCATCTGCGAACTGGCAACTTCCTTGTCTATAACCATGCCCTTCACAAGTTCTGTCTCATCCAAGCTTTTGCCATGCTTCTTAACAATCTTTATCAAATCAATGTCAGCCTTGTACTTGCCGTCAACCTTCTCTGCTACTTGCTTAACCGAGTCAACAATCAATTTGGCGAAGTGATTGTCAGTCACGTTGATGGCTTTGCTAGACAAAGAAGTAATTGCCACGTTCTTTAGGGTCTGTTCATCGTTAATTGACACGGGAATAGCGATTTTATTTAAAACTTCTTGAGCTTTCTCGCTGGCTTTCTTGTAACCTTCAATAATTACGGTTGGATGCACATTCTGATCCAACAAACTTTCCGCTTTTGAAAGTAATTCTCCAGCCAGAACCACTGCGGTTGTTGTTCCATCTCCGACCTCGTTGTCCTGAGCCTTGGCCACTTCCACAAGCATCTTCGCCGCTGGATGTTGTACATCAAGCTCCTTCATTATAGTTGCGCCGTCATTGGTTATGGCAACGTCACCGAAACTTGTGACAAGCATCTTATCCATGCCACATGGACCAAGGGTAGTCTTCACGGTTTCAGCCACTATTTTAGCAGCTGTTATGTTATTTTTCTGTGCTTCTCGCCCAGTTGTTCTTCCAGTACCTTCCTTCAATACTAAAACGGGAATGCTTCCTCCACCTGTAGACATTCTATCACCAATTTTTCCAATTACAATATTTTGAATTCTAAACGGAAAACTTATCCCAACGATATAAGGTTTTTCCCCCGAACTACTCTGCTTTAATGATATTATAACCCGATGCTTTACGAAGCCTGTTCATAACAGCCAAACCTAACCCCTCAGTGGGCACACTCTCCGCAATTATAACATCTACGTTTTCCTCATCGAACTCCCGTAGAAGCCTAAACAGGTTAGCCGCCATGGCATCCACATTACGTCTACTACCCAGAGACTTAACCACTTCAGCTTCGTAAGCCCAAGCAGTCTCGCCTGTGGCTAAAACACCGACCTGCTTGTCCTGCAACCAATAAGTTCTGATAAGCGACTTAATAGTGGCCATGACCGCGGAAACTGCACCTTCCACCAGAATAACCTGAGCTTTAGGAGCATAATGCTTATGTTTCATCCCAGGCGACCGCGTCGTCTCAATAGGCAAATCTTTCTCAGCGACCACAAAAGGATGAAGTTTCACGTCGCCAAGAACCCGTCTCAGCGCTTCAAGCGGCGTTCCGCCTGGACGAAGAACAAGCCCAGGGTCAACGCTCAAGTCTAGAACAGTGGACTCCACACCGATGCAAGTTGGACCTGCATCCAAAATCGCGTCAATCTGCCCATTAAGATCGTCCAAAACGTGCTGGGCAGACGTTGGACTTGGTTTGCCTGCAAGGTTTGCACTTGGAGCAGCAATTGGGCAATGACTTTCTCTAATCAATGCTAAAGCAACAGCATGTTTAGGCATCCTGACAGCGATTGTATCCAAACCTGCAACCGTCACATCTGGAACAGACTTCAAACGTTTAAAAACCAGCGTTAAAGGTCCAGGCCAAAATTCCTTCATCAACTTGTCAGCCATCGGTGGAACCTTTTCAGCTATTCTGTAAATGTCGTTTATCTTTTGCACGTGAACAATAGGCGGATTATCTCTAGGTCGTTTTTTCGCCTCAAAAAGAGCTAAAACGGCTTTTGAGTTCAATGCGTCTGCACCTAAACCATAAACGGTTTCGGTTGGAAACGCCACTAATCCGCCTTCTTTGATTATATTTGCTGCCGCTCGCACTTTCTCTATGTCTGGTTGCAGGGAGTTAACCTTTAACACTAGGGTTTGCTTCATTCTTTCGTGCCTTATCCTTAATACGCGACTACAGCCTTAAATTTAAGGCTGTTCTTTCAATTTCCAACTCATGAACCAGAAAGCTCAGAAAATGTAATAGTCCAAAACTTTCTTCATTATTTCTTAGCGATAAAGAAGTCATTTTTCTTTTTTGAGTTTAAGCACAACGGAAGTTACGACTTGTCGTTCAGGGATCGTCCAGTATTTTCTGAGAAGCCTCTCTGTTTCTTCTCTCGATAGAAGTTTAAAACCGTGTTTCTCGTAGAATTGAATTGCCCAGTGGGCAGCTTCCCAAGTTCCCACGAGAACCTCGGAGGTGTGAGTTATGTTTAACAAATGGCCAAGCAATTTTTCGCCTATTCCGCTTCTTTGGCGGTTTGTAACCACGTAAGCGTGCCTGATCAAAGTAACATCTTTGATTCGTTGAATGCCCATAACTGCCACTAAAACGTTGTCTTCTATCCAACCATAGAAGTCAATTCCGCTTTCGATTTCTACTTTGAGTTCTTTGGTTGACATATACGGCTCTCTCCATTGGTCCTTGGGGATTACCCCTCTATAGGCCTCAGCTGCATCGTTAATTACTTGCAAAATGGGTTTGAACTCGCTAGGTTGCAGTCTACTTATCATTTTTTTTTATCCACTTTAGAAGGAGACTAATCCGTCAAGTTGTTGTTGCCTGTTTTTCGCTTTCAGCACGAAGAACCTTCTCTATTAAGTGTATGAAGAAAGCTTGCGCCTGCATTTCGCCAATCCTATCCAAGTAAACGGATACCATGGCGATTTTTCCCTTTTTAGCAGCAACGTGTTCAGCAAACATGCGCGCTGAAACTGCGTTTCTGTCACCTACAAGCACTGACGACGAAACTGGACCAAGCAAATCCTTCGGTTTGGGAACAGCAATTGCCAAGGTACCAAGCTTATCCTCTTTCTCGCTTAACATGATAAGACATGAATTCTTGGTTTCAACATAAACTGCTAGAAACCTTGTGTCCTGTTCAAAAAGTTCTTCCTTAACCACCTTGGCTCGTTCCATTTCCGATCCTCCACTCCCAATCGATTTTTTGTTTCTCCCAATCAGCGAAGTTGCAACAACTAACTGGATTATACAAGAATTGCTTAAAAAGACTTCATAAAGCAAGGATTAGGATTTAAGGAACTTCTACGCTCAGAACAGTCGATACGGGCTTTATAAAGGAACTACATGTAGTTCCAAGAGAAGTTGCAAGGAATAGTTACCCTTTATTAGTTTTGCACTAATTTTCAATTATGCATTAAAGTTGCAGTCAGTTAAGAACCGCGTATATTAGAAAGGAACCGCGTCTTCCGCTAATTTTCTACTTTCTGTTGTTTCAGCAGTTTTGCGATAAAGAAGCCGTTGCTCTCGTGAATGTGTGGATACAGCCTTTGGCACTTGTGCAATCCTCTGAAGCCAGGCATGCCAAGCTTCGGGCTTATATCTGCAAGCGAGAATTCAGGGTGTTGCTTCAAGAAACGCTCGATAATCATCTCGTTCTCTTCAATAGTAATGCTACAGGTGGAGTAAGTTAAAACGCCACCAGCTTTCACTCGTTCAGCGCAGTTGTTAATCATACTCCACTGAATCTCAGCCATTCTATCAATCGACCGCTGGGTAAGCCTCCATTTGGCTGAGGGTTGCTTGGCAAAGACGCCTGTACTCGTGCAAGGCGGGTCCAAAACCACGACGTCTGCCTTAACCGCTAAAGGCAAAGAAGCACATGCATCCGCGAGAACAGGCTCTGCAATTTTCGCACCCATGCGCGCCACTTCTCTTCTCCAAGTCTGCATCCTCCGCAACGAATAATCTAGTGACCAAATGCAACCTCGATTCTGCATAAACTGCGCCAAATACGTCGTTTTAGCGCCAGGAGCCGCACAAACATCCAAAACCGTCACCTCAGGTTTTGCGTCGGCAACTTCTGCGGCGAAACAACTTGCCTTATCTTGAATGTAAAATAAGCCTTCGCGGAAACTCGTCGTACTCGTTAAGGACTGTTTTGCAGCCACAACTTTATAGACGTATTTCAACAGTTCAGTTTTTTTCAATGTAACGCCTTCCGCCTCTAGCTTTTCCAGAACAGCCCCTTCAGGCTCCTTGAGGGTGTTCACTCTGATACATATTGGCGGAGGGTTTACGTCTCCTTCCAGAAAGGATATGGCTTCGCTGCGTCCAAGCAGGTTAATGCAGTACTTGACGAACCATGTTGGGTGGAACGTTTGGAGACCTAACTTTTCCTCGGCACCTGCTACTTTCATAACCGAGTCAAGCCGGCGTGTAAGCAGAAAACCCAAGATATACTCAACTTCAATCAGGGTTTTCCAGCCCAGAATAGCCCTGCCAAGTTTGGCAATTCTTTCCGCTTCTTTCAGGTCGATTTCAGTCCAACCCTTTGAGATTCGGGTTTGGTAAACGTAAAGCCTCAGAAATGCTTGAACGCCCATATTGAATTCGTTGATTTCCACAGGTTTTAGCACGCTGTTGAGAAACTTGTCTATCAGATTTTTACGCCGGACAGTTTCAATAACCAATCCGTAGGCGTAACGAATGGCGTGAGGGTTGCGTATGCCCAGCTGCTTGACTGTCCGCGCTAAAGCTAAGCGTGCGCTAAGCTTCTGCAGTTCTATCCAACTCAAGGTTTCAATGGCAACGGTCCAAGCGTCCTTCAGCAACATCTTCACGCAACCAAGGCGTGCGGCTGCTCAATGAGAGTCCCGCGCGCTGAAGTAAACTAGCTTAAAGCTATTTATAAGAGAGGAGGTAGCCACTTCAGAGCGACAGGCGCCAGTCGCAAATGACCCTGCGATTCAAAAAGTCAGTAAAGATATTAGTCTGCGCTATCCATAGAAGTACCCGAGGGCGAGAAGCAGGATGGCACAGAAAAGTTTACTAGATTACTCACCAACGCAAGAAAAGCCCTCAACAGAAGAGCCTCCTAAAGCGGAAGCGTCTTACACCACTGAGGCTAGTAAAAAGATTGAAAAGAGGCAGCAAGTAAAGAAACGCCGCGCGTTTCCCCCTGCGACGCCTGAAAACCTGCCGCCATCCTATTTTGTTTCTGCAACCTACGATGGACATTTAAGAAAAGCAGTAATCAAACTGTACGAGCCCACAAGCGGAGAAATCTACTTCTGGTCTGACAACACAGAACACAAACCGTATTGCCTCACAAATCTTTCGCTTTATGAACTGGAAAAAATCGACCGCCTCATGCACCACGAAGGATTTAGCCGCTTTGAAATGGAAGAAAGATTTGATGCCCTCCTTGACAGAAAGGTGCAAGTAACAAAAATTGTCACTAATGATCCGTTAGCCATTGGCGGTCGCCCACAAGGCACCATAAGAGATATAATCCCAGAAGACTTCCCAGAAGTTTCAGACACGCCAGTCAAGCCTGAAGACATTAAAGTCTGGGAAGCAAGAATCAAGTATTATCAATCCTACATTTTCGACAGGAACCTTTCGCCAGGAATGATTTACGAAGTAAAGAGAGGCAATCTTGTTCCTGTAACTCTAGAAGAAACAGAAAAGACTCTTGCACAGCTGAAAACTGTTTTCAAGGATGAAACAACTGAGGAACTTCAATTCGTCGAGGAATGGGCAAGGCTGCTGGAGTATCCTGCACCCAAGTTTCGCAGAGTCGCTATGGACATAGAAGTTTACTCCCCCATATCCACAAGAGTACCAGACCCTCGCAAAGCCGAGCACCCCGTTATCTGCGTATCCATGTACAGCTCGGATAATCAGAAAAGAGTACTGATTCTTAAGCGCGAAGGCGTACGGGAAGGAAACGAACGCCTACCCTCAGATGTTAAGCTAGAATACTTCGAGAATGAAGTAGATCTGCTTTGCGCCGTCTTTAAAGTGTTATGGGATTACCCCTTTGTACTGACCTACAACGGTGACGATTTTGACCTGCGTTACCTAGCACACCGTGCACTGAAAAAGGGCATAAGAAAAGGCGAAATACCGATAGAAGTCGGCAAGCGAGTTTGTCTGCTACGATACGGCGTGCACATCGACTTGTATAAGTTTTTCTTCAACAGGGCAATCCAGATTTATGCTTTCAAAAATCGTTACCGCGACGTGACGCTGGACGAGGTTGGTAGCGGCATCATTGGAGTGGAGAAAATTCATCTGGAAAAAACTTTCAGCGAACTGAACTACACTGAACTTGCGCGATACTGCCTCAGAGATTCAGAAATCACCTACAAACTAACCAGCTATGAAGACGAGTTAGCCATGAAACTAATCCTTGTGTTAGCAAGAATCAGCAGCATGCCCATGGAGGACGTGAGTCGCCAGGGTGTGTCAAGGTGGATACGGAACTTCATGCACCGCGAGCATAGAAAAAGAAACATGTTGATCCCAAACTCTGAGGACATATTGGTCAAGAAAGGCAAAACCGCCACAACTGCCATAATCAAAGGTAAGAAATACAAAGGTGCTATAGTCGTCGAGCCCACACCCGGAGTCCATTTCAACGTGGCAGTAATGGACTTCCCGAGCCTGTATCCGTCAATAATAAAAGTTTGGAACCTCGGCTACCAATCCATACTTTGCCCGCACCCAGAATGCCGGGAAAACATAGTACCAGACACTCCAAACTGGGTCTGCACCAGAAAACGCGCTCTCGAAAGCCTCCTAATTGGCTCATTAAGAGACCTACGAGTACGATGGTACAAACTCAAAGCCAAGAACAAAAGCTTGTCTGACGAGCTGAGGAGTTGGTACAATGTCACTCAAGGCGCGCTGAAAGTTATCTTGAACGCCAGCTACGGAGTATTCGGAGCCGCTAGCTTTGACCTTTATTGCCCCCCAGTGGCTGAAGCCACAGCTGCTATCGGAAGGCACTCTATAACTAAAATACTTAACCATGCTGAGGGATTAGGCATCCAAGTTCTTTACGGCGACACGGACAGCCTTTTTCTCAAGAACCCCTCCAAGGAGCAAATTCAAGAGCTGGCTCACTGGACTGAGCGAGAACTGAAAATGGGGATAGATGTGGAGAAAGTCTACAGGTACGCGGTTTTCAGCTCCCGTAAGAAGAACTATCTGGGCGTTTTGGAAGACGGGTCAGTCGACGTTAAGGGGTTGACAGGCAAGAAAAAGCATATTCCCATATTTATCAAAGATGCTTTTAACAAGATGAAAGAGCGACTTTCACAGGTTAAGACCCCGGCAGAATTTGAAAAAGCGAAAAAAGACATCGCCATCATCGTTCGCGACCGGTATATCCGACTAAAAAGAAGAGAGTGGGAAAACATCAGTGAGCTGGCGTTTCATGTAGTTTTGGGGGAAGACCTTCACCGTTACACTAAAACCACACCGCAGCACGTTAAAGCCGCCAAGATTCTGAAAGAGAGCGGAGTTGAAATACGAGGAGGCGACTTGATCAGTTTCGTCAAAACCATTAGAGAACCACATGTAAAGCCTGTTGAGCTAGCAGTAAAAAATGAGGTGGATGTTGACAAGTACGTTGCCTATTTGCAGTCCACTTTTGAACAGGTTCTAGACGCTTTGGGTTTAAGTTTCGAGGAAATTATCGGCTTAACAAAGCTTGAAAGGTTCCTAGCATAGTCATCCTTGGTCAACAATTTTTAGTCCGCGAGACTTCAATGGCTCTATAATATTCTGTCGGCTTAATACAGAAAGTACTAGGTATCCTATGACACCTACCGCGATTAAACTGCTAATGGTTAAACTGACGATCATGGCAGCCCACGCAGGAAGAAAGCCGAGAATTTCAGGCGGCGACAAAAATGGAAAGAACAACCATAGGTAACTGCCAACGATGACTCCAACAGGCAAGGCACCTGCAATGCAAGCTAACAATCGGCGCTTCCTCAAAAACATAACAATAATTGCTGCAATAAGATTAGCTATGGGTCCGAGAATTACGTCGGAAGCACCGAGGAAATAGTAAGCATTCGTCAACATGCAACCTACCGTTACGCCGCCAACTAACGGCCAACCGAAGAGAATAGCTAATGCGATCATGAAGTCAGCGACACGTAGTTGTATCGGACCGTAAATAGTTGGGTTGCCAATCGTAGCAGTTTGGATAATATTGATTACCACGTAAAGCGCAGAGAACACTGCAGTCAAAGCTAAGTCTCGACTATCGAATTCCACTTTTCCACCTCCTACACCGGGGTTTATTTTAGTAGCGGAACGGGTGGAGGTCCACCTACCCGCCTAACAAGCATAATGCACATACAAGTGCCTTATTAAAACTTACTGAAAAGCAACTTCTAACTTGACACTTTTACTTGCTGAACCAGAGAACGTAAAAGGGTGGAATCAATTAATTGAAAAACGTTTAGAGCAACGCGATAACCACTGCCGTCAAAGTGAAGAATATGACAAGCGCCGAAATTATGGCAACAATTTTCCGCTCGGTCAACGGTCGGCGGTAAGCTACAAGTGTAACCAAACTTCGCCTGTGGTCCGAAACGAGTCTTTTCCCGTTAAAAGAAACATCTGCTCTTTTCTGGGCAAAGAAGATAGTCAATAATATCAGAGACGAGTTAACGACGTAGGGAATTATTGAAATCAGCAGAGGCAATTTTAAGTCGGTGATTATTGCGAATGAAGCTACTGTCATTCCTATGGCGAATGAACCTGAGTTGCCAACGAAAATCCTGCCTTGAAAGTTGAAGTTTGTGAGAATTAGCCAGAAGATCAAAGGTCCAAGCATCAAGACTAGCTGTGATGGTGACAGCGCCATTAGTCCCATTAAAATTATCGCTGGACAGACTGTTTCCAAACCGTTCAGTCCACCTAGCTGGTTTACCGTGTTGGTGACTATCATTACGATCAAAGGAATTATCAAGAAATAATAGGCTTCACCAAACTCTATCACACCTATAAAAGGCAACGATATAGACGTTCGCAACTCATGCTCAATTGCTAGGTAAACAAGAGGCAAAGCGGCTATTAGGGGCATAAAAGCTTTGTATCGCCATTTCAGATCCATCCAGTCGTCCAGCAAACCCATGAAACCTCCGAATAAAATGCAAACCGCCAACGTTAAAGGTGCAGAAACACCGTTCGAGGCTGGGGCAATACCTGAGAAGTAGACCAAAAAAAGATAGATAGTTGTGAATAGGACGTAGAACACGCCTATTCCATTTGGAACTAGCGGTTTTCCAGTCTTGTGCTGGTCGGGAACTTTCGGAAACAAGCTATCGCTCCCTTAAGGTTAACCTATATTGTTGTAGTAGCTTTCCCAGTCAATCTCATACAAGGCAATTATTGGTATGAGACCACCGTATTTAGCAGAAGCATCGATTGCAGTCAACTCCGCGCCCGCGAAGTACTCTTCCTTAAAGTAAGTAGGTTCCACTCCTGCCTCGTCTGCTTGGACGGCACTCTCCGCTCCACCCACATCTACCCAACGTTGCTTTGCCCAGCTCAAAAGTTTATACACTGTTGAATTCTTACCAACATCATTCCATTCCCATGCATAAGTCTGGTTGCTTACATCACCGAAATAGTTTTCATCAGTCCACGCTGCCTGTTCGCTAATCAAACCAGTTTGGATGAATCTTGTACGAGCTTGCCCTGAAATCCTTGCCATCCACGACCATTTACCCTCATCACCATAACCCGCAGTCTGAACGATATAATAGCTTCCATCAGACGAAGTTGTTAGGTAGAGAGTGGTGAAGACGAGTATGTATTTTGCATCGTATTTTTCTAGCATTTGCATCGCTTGGTCTTCGGGTGCCATGAAAATGAAGCCTATGTTCTCTATCTGCGTACTATTCACCGTAGCGTTATCGGCTAATGTTGTAACGTTGCCAAGCACACTTAGCCAATACCCGTAATCCCACCAAGCGCATACGACAGTTGTTGACTCAAGATTATTCTTAGTCCAGCTCAGCATGTCCAGCCATTCCGTTGCTGGTTCAGAGAGGTGCCCCCCGCCCAACGGAAGACTAGCTGCAGTAATTGTAATAGGCGAATATGCCGAACCATACACTCGTGGCATTCCGCCTGTTTGAGGGGAAAAAGCAAGGTTTGTAACTAGGAGCAAGAATACCAGAAAAATCGCAAGACCACTGTATTCTTTGCTCACGCGTGCTATCCTACGCTTTGATTTTATGGCGATTTGCGATGCTTCTTTTAACAGTGTGTAAAATGGCTTTAATATGCCCAAAATTCCAATGGCTGCCAGAATGCAAAATGCTGGCGAGAAGATAACAAGCAAACGCACCATAGAGGCTGCGAAATAGAGTGATGTCGCACCAAAAAGCAACAGGAACACGTTTCTGTTTGTGGGATTGCGTAGTGTGAAGTACAAACCTGCGAGGAAAAACAGGATTACTAAACCGAGTTCGAAGTAGATGTTACCCCAAGCTGATATCCTATGCTCGGCTACTGACTCTATTAAAGGAGTTGCTGAGCGAACAAAGGGATCCAATACTGAAATGAACTTTCCTGCGATGCTTTGCATGAAACCAAGCTGCCAGAGAACAATGAAACCTCCAACTAATGTGGCAAGTGATGCTCCAGTGAGCACGACTTTGGCTCTGGCCGATATATTATGGCGAAGAAGTTCTGAAAGACACAGCAGAACAAACACGCCTGCAACTGGTAATAGTGCACCTGACGTTAGATAGCTTAGTGAGATGTACGGAATCTTTGTTGCGATGAGAAGTGCTATGCCAAAAGTTAGGCTGTAGGAAAGCAACATACGTTGGCTATATCTTTTTAGCAAGAGCAACACAAAGATAAAAAGCACCACCAAATCCAGCAAGAAGTAGGCTGCGCCCCACGCTCCAATGAAATAGGCTAATGCGGCACCAGATCCTACAGAGTAAATTATGGATGAACGGAGGGATTTAGTTCCGTCGATTGCTCTCAAAAACATGAAAATGAATGATAAAAGCCCCACAATTCCCAAAACTTCTGTGTCAAAGAAACCGAGTGCTGTTCTCTGGAGGAAAGACGGCGCCAGCCCAAGAAAAAGTGCTGCGAACAAACCAACGGATTTCCCTCCCATGTCTTTGGCGACAAAGTACATTAACAAGCATGACAGTGTGCCAAAAATTGCCGGAAAGAGCGCGGCAAAAGTCATTAATTCGATGTTGACGCCCAACCATGAGATGGTGCTGTAGATTACAGCCGCGGTCATCGGCAAGGAAGGCAATGACCTAGACATGTCCAGCCCGTCGGGATACCATTGCTGGTAGTTTATCCAGCCTTGACCGTTTTTCTCCAAGTAAGGCGATAATAAACCGTCCTGTACCATTTTATTCGTTAGAGTGAATTGGTAGTAGGGGTCGAATTCGTTAAGGCGCATACTGCCTGTGGGTATTTCCCAACGAATTGGTAGAATGCGAATTGTGAAGGCGATAAAAAGTATTAGAAGTAAAGCTGAATAACATATTATTGAAGCATGGCTTGTTTGGATACGTAGTCTTCCAAAGATCTTAAGACTGTTGACGAGCCGTTGCTTGGACAGTGTCTCCTTCCTCTCCTTTAAGCCATCTTTTCACATTAATGAAGTCTTTTATTTGTTTTTGTGGTTAATAATTGTTTACATCATGATAGTCGTTTATTTATTGCTTTCCAAAATCAGGGTTAAAGCGGTCTCAGACGAATTTATTGGATTTCACACTATACATAATAACCCAAGGACTTAAACTTGGAATGCTTCTCAACGCAAAAATCTTTTCGATAATTGCCAGGAAAGGTACTAGTCTACTTTCCGATGTTCTGCCAAAAGGTAACCAACTATATCCTATTTTCTTAACCACCGAGAACCCTGTCTTGCACAGTGATTGAATAACTGTGTTGTAAGAGTGTCGATAAGATTTTCCATACAGTTTCCTAAGTTGCGATTTCAAACTGCGTTTATTGCCGAAAGATAGAATTAGCTTAGCATTTGATTTTAAAGTTCGGTGGCACTCCGCGAAAGCTTCATTTAAATCAGATATGTAATCTAAAACTTCGATCAGGAATATCGCGTCAAATATGTCGTCTTTTAGAGGCATTTTTCTTGCGTCAGCTTGAATGACAGCAACATTTTTGGTTTTAAGCTTCAACCTTTTCAGACCGTAAGAATCGATGTCTATACCTATTACGGTCGCTTTTTTGCCTGAGGCTATTGTAGAAAACCTTCCGGCTTCCGTGCCTACATCCATAATGGTGGAAGTTTGTGAGAGAGTAATTGATTTAAAAATGAAGTCAGTTTCTATTCGCGTCAGGTATTTGCCCATGCGAGTTTTGGCAGCTTTTTCCCAATGAGTCTCTTCAGAGAAGCTTTTCGTCTCAACTTCGGGAGCGCCTTCCAAACTTCTCACTACAAACTCATTTTATAGGTTTTACTTCAACGTCTATTGGAAGCAAGGACAACTTCTTGCCGCATTTAGGGCATTTTCCATCATGTTTTTGTAGAATTTCATCAGGAGGCTTAAGGTCTGCGCCTTCGTATAATATGTGATTGCACCCTTGACAGATAACGCGCTGCGGCACTACATTTCACTCCCCGAAATAACAAAGGTAACATCTGCGACATATTTATTGGTTACTAACGTCCAGTTGGAGTCATGAATTTGACGGTCAGTAGAGCAAGTTTCTTCCGGAACCATATGTTAATGATGAACTTTTGGCTCGTTTCTTAAGAACGGCGACTCCAATTGTGCAAGTTATAATTGTGGTTAGAATCACTATGAAAGCGATTTCTGGAAAAACTTCAGAGTCCGGCACACCAGATGTGAGGGGTATTGAAGCTAAAACTGCTGCAGCTAAACCGCGAGGAAACATAACTGTCATTAAAGTTTCGTACGTTCTTAACTCGGATTTGACTGTAGCCATTTTAATAACGATAAATCTGATTCCGAGAAAGGTGAAGGATAAGACTATGCCTATGAGGACTGATGTGTAGGATGCTAAGCTGAAGAGGAGACCTGTGAAGACAAAGAAGAAAGAGCGGATTAGAAAACTTATTTGGCAGTGGAAGTCGCGTACGTTTTTGTCAATTGAGATGGTAGTTCTGAATCTTATCAGTCTTCCGATGTGACGCGAGTTTCCAATAATCAAGCCAAAAAACAAGGCTGAAAGCGCTCCGTTTCCACCTAGGTTTGTAGCCATTACGAAAGTTATAAAGAGCATAGCCAAGGTCAGCATGTACGCGTTGGGTTTTCCTTTAATCTTTTCCAAAAGAACAAGCCAAGCAACGCCGAAGCCTAAACCTACAAGAATGCCAACTCCGAATGCTGCGCCAACAGAACCTAAGGCAGCACCCAAGTCTATACCGGTTGAGACGCCTTCCGCGTTAACCTCTTGGAGCAAAATGTTAATCGCCGTAAACGCACCCACTGTACACAGCACGTCAGTTAAAATGGATTCAAGGCTGAGCACGGTTTCAATTTTTTCAGTGACCTTCAGTTTTCTGATCAACGCTATAACTATTATCGAGCTACCTCCGCCGACTATGCTTCCTAACAGCAAACCATTCAGAAGACGCCAACCGAGTAAGTATTTACAGATGGCGGCTGTTACTAAAACGTTTAATGAAAATCCAGCAATCGCCAACACCAAAGCTCTTGGGCTGTTCTTGACTGCTTCACGTATGTCCATATTTAAGCCGCCGTCAAAGAGAATGATGATAAGCGCTAAAGCAGCAAAATATGGCGTAATTGCAAGCAGTTCTTCTTTAGCGAACAACTGGAAGATGGGGCCTAGTAACACTCCGAACAGAAGCAAAAAGATAGAGTCAGGGATGCTTGTGCGATTGAAGAACTCTTCTCCCAAGAAACCAAGAATGATAATTATCCCTGCAACAAGGAACGCGATTACTTCTGGATTCAAAGTTAAACCGTCCGTCTTTAGCTCTATTTTCTACATTATCAGAAGTTAAAATTTACTGTTAAATCCCTCAAGTTAACGAACCGCGGTTACCAGAATTGGCGAGTTTGACGGCGCACACGAAAGAGCAACATCATGCGTTTACCTTGTGGATCGCTATCAAGGATATAGTATTGAATCAGACAGCCTGAGCGATCTGTATCCAACCAAGGCTTGTTGCAAGGAAAACAGCGTACAAGAAAAGCATAACTGTTCCTTCTCGCCTGCCTACTCTTTCGTTTGACAGGAAATACCACAAGAGCAGGTTTGTTATCAACGAGAAAATAGCCACGTTGGAAAAGGCGCTCATAACAATACTCAAGGGTGATGTCACCAGTGTTATTCCGAGAATTAAAGTGATGTTCATGAAGCAACTTCCAATTATGTTGCCTAACGCTAGCTCCAAGTGTCCTTTTTTAACGGCGCCAATACTCGTCGACAGTTCTGGCACACTTGTTCCGAAAGCAACAACTGTAGCACCTATTACTACTGGGGGTATGCCTACACTCGAAGCTAGGTAAGACGCTGATTCGACTATGAAATAAGCGCAGATAACAACTCCGACAGCACCAAGAATGGTAAAGGCTACGTATTTGCGAAGTTTGTTTTTTTCGGTTCCTGAAAGTGATTCCTCAGTAGGAGTTCGTGCCTTTGAGAGCTGGAACATATAGTAGATGAAAATCACAAAAAGTATGACTCCGACGAATCGGCTTGCATAGCCAATGTAAATCAGAGCCAAAGGAACAATAGATGCTATGAAGAGACCGAAATAAAGGCTTCCTAACTCCTCTTTCGCCATTTTAGGCAGAACCCGCGATTTCTCAGGATACTTCAAAGATATCAGGAGAAAACAGACACCAAGTATCAGGCAAATGTTAACTATATTAGAGCCCAAGACGTTTCCTATTGACACACCTACGTTTTCTGGGTTTAACACTGAAAAGATAGCGACAAAAAGTTCTGGCAGCGACGTTGAAAAAGCAACCAAGATGAAGCCCACTGTTGTTTTTCCCAGTCCAGTTACGCTTGCCACGTTTATAGAATGAGTGATCGTTAAGTCGCTTGCTTTATTCAGAGCTGTCAATGCTACGATTAGAACTACTATGTTAATTGGCAGACCCCACCCCTCAAACACCTGTTTCACCCTCCGCTGTTGCTTGGCAACAATCTTTGAGCATTTCTCTGCAATAGATTATTAAACATTTTTGAGCTGCAACCAATTTTTAAAACGAAAAGATTTAACAAGCGGCAACTTTTTGAGGAGAGTTGAATTTCAATGCTCAAATGAGGTTCACAGCTATTGAGTCGCTATACCCTAATTATAACTGAAAAGCCCGATGCTGCTAGCAGAATAGCCTCGGCTTTAGACGCTGAAGGAAAAGCTGAAAAAAACGTGGATAACGGCGTTCCCTACTACATAGCAAAAAGGAACGGGGACATAGTTGTGGTTCCAGCTTTAGGGCATTTATATACAGTTGCAGGCAAAAAAAGAGGCGAAAGGGGCTATCCAATTTTCGATTTTCGTTGGGTTCCTCGGTACTTGGCTGAACGTGGCGCCAAGCGAATTCGAACTTGGCTCAACGTTATCTCAAAACTAGCAGAGAACGCAGACAAATTAATCGATGCATGCGACTACGATATTGAAGGAAGCATAATCGGCTACTGCATACTAAAATATGCTTGCGGCGGCAAAGAAAACACTGCCCAACGCATGAAGTACTCAACTTTGACAAAAGAGGAGCTTGAAAAATCTTACATGGAACCGTTATCCAAATTGGATTTTGCCCTCATCGAGGCTGGGCTAACAAGGCATGAAGTGGACTGGCTATACGGCATAAACCTGTCAAGAGCTTTAACAACTGCAGCTAAAAACTATAGTGGAAAATACGCTACCCTCAGCACTGGCAGAGTGCAGGGACCCATGCTCAAGTTTCTCGAAACACGGGAAAGAACCATAAAATGTTTTGTGCCAACGCCCTACTGGAACATAAAGGCTAAAGTCAAAATTAACCGCGCTATTCTCGAAGCGGAATACAAAAAGAATCCGGTAGAAACAAAGGTTGAAGCCGAAGCGTTGGTCGACAGCTGCAAAGGTAAAGACGGTGAAACAGAAAATATAGAGGTGAAAAAGTTCCAACAGAAACCCCCTTTGCCTTTTGATTTGGGTTCGCTGCAAAGTGAAGCCTACCGCCTTTTCAGATACACGCCAATGCGTACTTTGAACATCGCTCAAAGCTTGTACTTGGATGCGTTGATCTCCTATCCTAGAACCAGCAGTCAAGAACTACCCACAACAATCGGATACCAGGCAATTTTGAAGAAACTGGGCAGAACTCGCGAATATACAGCTCTAACCTATGAACTTCTCTCCAAACCAGGGCTCAAGCCAACCGAAGGAAGAAGGAAAGATCCTGCGCACCCAGCTTGTTACCCCACTGGAAATCTACCCGATAGAAGTCTCAACAGCGCTGAAAGAAACATTTGGGACCTCGTCGTCAGAAGGTTTATGTCGGTTTTTGGCGAACCCGCTATCCTGCAGAGCATAAAAGCCACTCTCAGCATTAATGGAAACCTATTCCAACTGAACGGGAGACGAATTTTGGAGGAAGGATGGCGTCGCTTCTACAAGCCTTACGTCGAGTCAGCGAACGTGATATTGCCTCCGATGGAAGAGGGGAAAAAAGTCAGCGTTGAGCAAGTGGTGCTAGAAGACAAGTTTACTACTCCGCCTTCAAGGTACAATCCTAGCAGCCTTCTCAGAAGGATGGAAAATGAAGAGATAGGCACCAAATCAACTCGCGCTGGAATAATTCAAACCTTAAACAACAGGAAGTACATTCGTGAGGAAAGAATCGTGGTTACGGAACTTGGCTTCGAGGTCCTCGATGTCCTCAAAAAATACTGCTCAACTGTTGTGTCAATAGAGCTTACCAGAAAGCTGGAGGAAAGGATGAATGAGATTCAGCAAGGAAAAGAGACAAGAGAAAACGTTCTACGGGATGCAATTGACATTCTGAAGCCAGCAACCGAGCAACTTAAAGAAAACGAACAGGCAATAGGCTCACGCTTGAGCCAAGCGCTAATGAAGGCTAGGCTAGAAGAGCGGGTAATAGGTGCATGTCCCGTTTGCAAGAATGGAAAACTAGTGATTCTGCGCTCAAGAAAATCAGGCAAACGCTTCATTGGTTGCACAAACTATTTTGAAGGCACCTGTAAAACTTCCTTTTCCCTCCCACAAAAAGGCTTAGCGAAACCAGCGGGCTCTGTCTGCAAAAGTTGTGGCTGGTCTACGGTGCGGATTTGGATTAAGCGCAGGCGTCCTTGGAATCTATGTTTTAATCCTGAATGCAAGTTGAAAGTAGAGCGGAGGAAAAACGATTGAAGTGTAATGTATGCGATAGAGAGATGGCTGAAAGAGGTTTCTGTCTGGTTCACTTGAAAGCCCATGACAATATCGTTGAGAAGTTCAAATTCTGGAAGAACGCTTTAACGATTTCTTGGAAAGAATATTTAAGTGAGATTGAGCAAAACCCTTTAACAGGAGAATGGAGTAAAGAGATAGCCAGTTACTTAATTAGCAATGAGGGAACATGAAGTGTCGAAGAAAGTTAAGAGACGAGCCTCATCCATGTCATTTTCACTGAGCCGGTGGTTCAACAAAATTTCAACCACAAAACCTTCATCTCTCGTAATTTCGATCACTGTAATTGCATTCGCCATTTTTCTGTTCGGTGGAGGCTTGTACACAATTATATCGTCACCTCTTCCCGCGTTTTACACAGGTAGAGGTTTCATCTTTCTATATCCGGAACTTGGACGACAATTCATAGCCGACACCGTAATATCATCGATGCTTTATGCAATAGGTTTCGCTGGTTTGCTTGCTATTTACCAAAGCACAAAGTATGCGTACAAGCCTAGACAAGCATATATGATGCTAGTTATAGGTGTGACACTTCTGCTTCTCGCGTACATATTCCTAGAAGACGCTATCCTAATCAAACTTGGTCATTAACCCGTCACCAAGGATTTTTTTTCAATTTCAACTTGTACGCGCAGAAATTCGTAAGCAAGTGAATGGGCGGAGTAATTATGATAGAAGCAACCGCTAGTTCCAAGTACATAATCCCCAAAGGCAACGCGAAAACGATAGCCCCGACCACGAAGTCAACTTGATCCACAATAGGGAACAAATCGCCAGGCGCAATTCCTAATCTTCTTTTCAGAAAAGCAGCGGTCAAGTCGCCTGAGAGAGCGCCTAACGGCGTAAGTAAACAGAATAGAAAAGGATAATAATCAAAAAGCCACCACTCAGCCAACCCAACTGCCATTCCGACGGCTAGACCGAAAAAGAAACCTCTGAACGTTTTGTTGCTTCCGAAAACTCGTTTTCCATCAAAGAAGTTTTTTCCAAAATCCATCGCGAGCCCTCCTCCAGCAAGAACTGGCGTTGCATTTGCGCAGTAAGCGGGAAATATGAATGCTAGTGCTTCAACTATTAGTAGAGCTATGTTCATATAATCAACCTTCACCCATGGAACGGGCAGTCATGTATTCCAGTTTCGTCTATTCTTAAGTAGCAGGCTACTTCTTGAGTTTTTTCTCTTTTTTCCTCAAGCAAGGCTTTAATAGTCTGCGGATTTTCTGTTGGTTTCATGGCGATTATTGTGTCAGCCCAGAATTTTAAAACTCTGGTAGCCACAGGCACAACGCTAGCGTAAGACTCGTTAAAAAGGCTTCGCACTTGACTTGTCACGACCACAGGCATTTTTTGTGTTTTCGCGGTTTGCGCCAGAATAGCCAGTTGCCTGTTCAGTTCGCGGTTTATTCCAAACGCTCTTTCCGAAGACTCTGCAACCTTAGCCCGATACAATGAGTTGAAGGTGTCAATCACAAGCAACCCAAAGTTTTTTGCTGTGTACTCTGAAATGCGGTCTATAACCGCTGTTTGCTCCTTGAAGTTCGCCGGTTTTATCAAAATGATGAGGTCGGCGATTTCCTCAAATTTCCCCGAAGCTAGTTGCGATAGTCTTTTGGCGGAAAAAGTATTGTCGCAGTCTACAAACAAAGTCTTATAGCCTTGTAAGGCACAGTCTAGGGCGCATTGCATCGCCAGCGTCGTCTTTCCAGTCTCTGGTTCTCCATAAATCAGAGTAACGCTTCCAGGAGACATGCCACCGTTAAGCTTACTGTCGATGCAGCTGCAGCCCGTTGAGACTTTCCTCATCAAGGTAACACAACCGTTAAGCATTATAAACTGCGAAACTAATAATCTGTTTTGCGCTTAAGCATTTAGGCGTATAGGAAGCTGCTATGAAAGCGGAAGTTGCGGTTGCCACAGTCTCGGGGAAAGTCTACTTTTTGATAGTGAACAAATTGAAAGAACTTGATATTCCATTCTTAAGCTTAGTTCCCGGTGAAACCGTTCCCACAGACATCAAAGTGGTCATAACAACCGAGAGGGAAAAACAGCAAGTAAACTTTGAAAGAATACTGGTTTACGACGGCGAAATCGAACCCGGCTCCGTAGCGAACGAAGTGAGGAAAGTCCTTCAGGGAAAAAAAGCCTACGAAAAAATTGTCATAGGCATAGACCCTGGCGAAGTGTTTGGTTTGGCAGTTGTAGCAGATGGAAAAGTTAACGAAACAGCAAACTGCTTTAGCATTCACGAGACACTAACTAGAGTCAAAAAAACAATGCGAGACGTTGATTTTTCATCAACCAATGTAACCATAAAAATCGGAAGCGGCATTCCAACATACAAGGAGCTTATAGAAAGGTTTGACATTGAATTGTCACCTGAAGTAGTGTTGCAGGTAGTGAGTGAAGCGGGAACAAACCGCGCGATAAATGATAACAAACACAGGCGTGGCCTCAGAGACATAGCTTCAGCCATACGCATAGCTGGACGCGCTGGACATGTGTATCCGCGGAGGAAACCTAATGAAGCAGAAGAATGAGCGTTGCAGACTATGGTTTGAAGAACTTGTGGATTTCTTGAGCTAAAATTTTGTCGCCAGGTTGCAGGACTTTCATGTCGTTGCTTACCCATGAGGGTAGAAAGCTGCGGCAGTAGCTTGTGGAGAAACGATAGTCCAGGAATACTATGGCACCTCGATCCTCCAGTGTTCTTACTGGTCTTCCAGCAGCTTGGGAAGCTTTTTTCATTGCAGGGAGAACGTAGCCATATTCGCGTCCCAGTTTGGGGAAACACTCCTCGTAATAGCTTATCTGCGCTTTCACTCTCGGCGTGGGCTCAGCGTACGGAACTCCTACTATCACTACAGAGTTCATTTGATTGCCTGGAAAATCCACGCCTTCCGAGGTTCTTCCGCCTTGAACGCCTAGGAAAACGGCACCGTCACCTTTACCGCAAGCTTTGAAGCCGGCCACAAGTTCCTCGTTCGCCTTTGAACTCATACCTCTGTACTCGTGGAATAATGGCTTCCCCAAAGCAGCTTCTAACCCCTCGATGAGCAGGGCGTTTAGCACGTCGAACGAGGCAGCAAAAACTCCAGTATTTGCTGGCGTGTTTTGCACGACTTCGTTAATTCTTTCTATCATTGTTTGGTACATGGCAAGGGTTCGTTTTTCCATGGCGGTTGATACTCCACAGCATACAACGGAGAGTATATGCTCCTTAGGAAAGGGCGAGGGCAAGACACATTGCACGGTTTTTTCTGGAAGCTTTGTTATTCTCGCGTATGCTTGCAGCGGCTGGAGAGTGCCAGACATAACTATATTGGAATATGTGGATGAGAAAACTGGCGAGGTGACTTTCGACGGGTCTAACGCAACTATTTCCAGCTTTGCCGTTTTCACTTTTTCTCTAGTGAAGTAGCTACTTGCAACGTGCGTGAAGGAGCCGTCTTGCAGCGTTTCCAACCAACGGAGTAGAAATTCACTCATGCCGTGAATGTACGAGCGAGGATACTTCCCCTCAGCAAGCAAGTTCCGCCTGATTGAACTGCCAACCTCGTGCAGCTGCTCGAAAAAGTCGCGTGGGTTAGCTATGTTTCCATGTTTTTGCAGGATTTCTATTATAGATTCTGCAGGGATTATTTGCTCTCTGTTTATGTTCCCTGTCAGTTTTTCGATTTCGGTTCTGAAAAAGCGGGTGAAGTCTTCGATTTCTTTGTTTTCGTATTTCTTGGCTTCGAGTTCTGCTTTTCTTATAACGAAAAGCGAGAGGCTACTACTTGAGATGTCTATTGCTGTTTCCGGCAGGTTGTGCGCTTCATCAACAATTAGTATGATTTTCTGGAGGTTAGATTGAAGGTTCTTGAGAAACGCAATGCGAATCACAGGGTCAAAAACGTAGAGGTAGCTCAAAGCGATAACTTTGACGTCTGAGAGGGCGCCTTTTAGAAGTTCGTGAGGGCAGACTCCTTTTCTTCGGCATACTTTCTGGATTTCAGATGCCTTGTAAGGGCGAGAAGCTATCTGCTGTTTAAGTAGAAGATACTCGTACGTTTGCTCCTCTGGACTCTTGTGGTATGGGCACCTGCCTTTGGCTTTCAGCAATTCGCAAGCTTCCATGAGTGACTTGGCGTCAAAAGCGTTTTTAACCGCTAAGTTGTTGAGGCACATTTCATTGCGCCCTCGAAGCGAAATGCCTGAGACATTATGCTTCTTGAACACTGCTCTAAGTTCTTCTATAACTCGGTCATGCTGGCGGTGGGTGCGAGCTACGTACAATATCTTCAAATTTTTCTCAACCGCGGGGGGGAGACACGCGGAAATCGCTGAAATGGTCTTTCCTAAGCCGTTGCTTCCTTCAATCAGAATGGAACGTCTTTCTTGAACAGCGTTAAAAACAGTTTTTATGAATTGGTCTTGGCGAGGGCGCACGCTTTCGTAAGGAAAATACTCTGCGACTACTGGGGGCAGCTTAAGCGTTGTCATTCCATAGTCCTCTTGAAGGGCAGTGCATGTTTACGGGGCACTGCTCGCATAATGGTCGCCTAGCCTTGCAGTATCTCCTGCCATGTGCAATAAGCAGCACATGAACAGCCAGATAATCACCTTCCTCGAAGAGCGATTGTAGACTTGCGCGAACCGCTTCGTAGTTTCCGTTTGCAGGTGCAAAAGCCAACCGTTTTGCCACGCGGTTTACGTGTGTATCCACAGGAATCGTTGGCTGGCGCGCAGAAAATAGCAAAACAACATCCGCTGTTTTTGGACCTACCCCAGGCATTTGGATGAACACGTTTCTTGCTTCTTCAAGCGGTAACGATAATGTAGGCTGTATGGAGCCGTGAAATTTTTCGAGAATGGTTCTTGAAACCTGTTTTATTGTTTTGGCTTTGTTCCTGTAAAGACCCGCGGTTTTTAGAGCTTCTTGAATATGCCTGGTTTCCGCGTTCGCCAGCACTTCGGGTTTGATTTCGAACTGCTTCGAGAGGCGTTCGAAGGCTCTTGTGGTGTTTCTGTCTGAAGTGTTCTGTGAAATTATGGTCACAATCAACGTTTCAAATGGGTCGCACCTCGCTTTTGTCCACTTAGGCATCTCAAATTTTTCACGCAGAATCCGCAAGACTGTTACTGCTCGCTCGTCTTTCACGTTGTCGCATCATTCTCCTGAAAGTGCTATTTACTGAATCAACCAGGATATAAATATCATCGGTATCGAGGCTGGCTAGAAGAATAGGTAGAGTTCTAAAGCAAAACTAAAGGGTAGAAACTAAGCTTGTTGTTGAGAGTTAAAAATTAAATACTAAAATAAGCACAATTATGAAGGGCAGGTAAGCCAAGTGAGAGCTAATGGATCTCTCTGATAAACTGCATATTGCCATAATCCTTACACTAGTTTTTGTTTTAACGTTTCTCATACCGTTTTTAGTGATTTCCTTAACTCAATTAGCGTACTCCACACCTAGCAACTATGTTTTGGCAGTTGATAGCATGTCCATCACGATAGGCCCGGTACCTAACTCCACAAATATTTCTCTGGACACTACAATCACAATAGACTCTTTGTCAGCTGCAACAATAAGCAACTTGCAAATGACTCCAGAAGTACCTATCGCACTTGTTACCAACGAAGTGTCAGGTCCACTGTCATATAAGCAAACATTCTATCCTGCTCAATCGTTGGAGCCCGCAACCTCCTACTTAGTATCAGTGACTATTAAAAATAAGCCAGTATCGTGGAGCTTCACCACAACTTCCGAGCCTTATCACCCCACAATTGGCTTTTACCTAGCAACGTACGCATTATGGATAGCGCTTTCAGCAGCAACTGCCACGACTTCAAGTGTCGGTTTCGCAATATGGTACAGAAAGAAACGCATTAGTTAACCGAAAAACCTCTCCACCTCAATTCAACGGCGCCATAACCCTATCTGCGCACAATAAAGACTCTCGCATACATGCCCCCTAATAAACAATCAACGCAGAAGCCAGAGGGAACTATTCAGCCCCACTTCTATTGGAACCATAAACAATTCTCTCAAAGAAGGACTATGGTCTCCGTCAGCATAATAGTAAACATCCCCATACAGGCAAAAATAACTTAATGAGCAAGTCAGCGCTTGAACGTTATCTTTCTCGGTTTTTTTCAAGTTGGCAAATCACTTCAAAGATCACTTTAGCTGCAGCAACCGCCGAAATTCCCTTATCATAAACAGGTGCAATCTCTACAACATCAAACCCGACCACACGCTTATCGCACAATTCGCATAAAATATCTAGCAACGTGTGCGTTTCTAGTCCCTCTGGCTCCGGATTTTGCACTGCAGGCGCAGAAGCAGGATCAAGAACATCCATATCTATCGTCAAATAGAGATTTTCATATGGAGCAAGTTCTTCTTTAAGCCTGTGGATGGTTCGCGCTGCCCCTTCTTTTCTTATGAGCTGCGTCGTAAAAAAGTCTATTCCAGCTTCTTTAGCGTAAGCCAATTCTTCTTTGCACACCGCGCGTGTACCCACTTCAACTATTTTTGCGGGCTTCACGTCTTCGTTTATCACCCGCATAAAAGTGGTGTGTGAAAGCTTGAGTCCCAAAAATTCCTTGCGCAAATCAAGATGAGCATCGAAACTTACAAGCGCCGTTCTTTTGGCTTTTGCACCCAAACCTTTCATAACACCTAAGGTTACCGAGTGTTCTCCACCTACAGCTATAGGCATTTTCTTAGCGACCAAAAGGTCTGCAACCACGAGTTCAAGCAAGTCAATTGTTCTCTCGGGGCTTGTAGATACGTGCAAATCACCTAAATCATGCAACGGCAAGTCTTCAGCGTCTATTTCAGCGCGAAAACTATACGTCTCTATGTTCTGAGAAGCTTGCCGGATCGCGTTGGGTCCAAATCGTGCTCCCGTCCTGAACGTGCTTGTAACATCGAATGGAACACCAAAAACCACATACTTCGCTTCTTCAAAAGATCGCAGTACACCACCAAAAACGTTTGCCTGCGAAACAAAAAGTTCCCGATCACTCATTTTAGGTTCCTTTCCTTTTAAACTGCTTATTGTTGGGTTACTCTAAACTTTTTCGCTTGCTACCATTTTTTGGTTTTGCACAGCTGAACATTAAATTTATTAATAATTAGCAACTTTTACAAGTTTTCAACTTTCTATTCACAAATCAAAATGAAACGAGTCAGATTTGAGAGTTAATTCAAAATCCTAAGCTCAGGATCAAGCTAAAAATCGTGTAGGATTAGATTTTAATCCCTAAAAACAAATCCCAAACCCATTACTTCTTTATCTTACCTACACTCTCTCTGACACCGCATAAAACCCCGTGCAGCACACAACATGTAACAGAAATATCAGACAAAGATACAAAAAGAATCTTTTACAATTTTCAAAAACTAAAATTTTGAAGCTTCTTTTGACAGTTGTAGCTGCGAACGTTTATTAGATACGACTGAAGAGATTTAGATATAATCGAGCTTACTGCCTTTTAGAATTATTGGCCAAAGCTGTAATACTTGGGTTTTAAGCTTGGCAAAAGTTTAACTTAGAATGGATTTGATGGGGGTGATATTGTGCCTACACATGGTGCGTTGTCCAAAGCGGGTAAAGTTAGAATGCAGACTCCGAAAATAGAAACTACGTCAAAGAATAGTTCTCCAGGCCCCAGAGTTAGGAACCGCAAGTTATATCATAATCGTGTGGAATTATGCAGAAATATCGGTCAATTTAAAATGGACAGTTACCGTCGCAGATAGACTTGGGGTTTTGCTATTTCATACTGAGACGGCTTTATTACCTAATCAACTTTTTTTGGAGTTAAAATTTAATCCAACCAACCCATATTAAGAAAAATTTCAATTATTGAAATTTGTTGATTCTTTTTTGAAAAGATCTAGTATTCAGGTCTTCTGATGTTACCTATTGTTTGAAAATTGCAGCGTTACTTAGTGTTCCTTTTCTCCCAAGGGTCATGTGTTTTTCGCCTCTAAACACGGACACTTGTGCATTCTCAACTTGGATTATGGCTCCAGCCGAGACAGAGCCTATTTGCCCGTTCCATAGACAAATATTGATTGTCCCAGTTTCATCCGCTATTAACGCTTTAGCGAGGGCAGCATGGTTTCCATATCTCGTAACGACGCGCTTTGGCTTTGTAACTTCCAAGATTTTTGCTTTTAGATTAACATGGTTCATTCCAGTTCTCAATTCATTGATGGAATTGGCTGTAGCTGTTCTAGCTTTTTTTACCAAAAACTTTCGAATCCTATCGGATTTGGTGAAATTTCTGAGTTTGTTGTTTCTATTCAAAAGGAATTCTTCATCTATGGGGAATTGTGCAATGATTTCAGATTCCCTTTTAATTAGAAAGATAGATTTGTTTCTAATTTTACCCCGATATTGAACTAATAATTTGTCGCATCTTGCTTTTTTGTGTTCTTTTGCTGAGTGTAAGGCAAGCAAGAATTTTTCAGGGTTAACTTCGTATTTTATTGAAAGAAAAGCGAGATATTCGCCAATTGATGGTTTGCGTCTCAAGCTTTTTCACCTTTTGCTTTTATGCTTTTAAGTATCCTTTGTTTCTCAGCCATTCTAACTGGTTTTTCCGATACCGCCAGAAAATATCGCCGCGCTCATCCGACTGGAAATCCCATGGAGAAACTAAGACAGTGTCACCTTCCCTAACCCAAACTCGTCTTTTCAGCTTGCCTCGAACTCTGCATAATCGTTCTTTGCCGTCCTGGCACTTTACCATGATTCTTTCAGAACCTAGCATTTTAACAGCCATACCCAACACATCGCTTCCACTCGGCAGCAGCATTTTTTGAAGATTTGATTCGTTTTTGACTTTTCTTTTGCCCATTGTTCACACATCCAACTAGTGACTTTGCACTTATGTACGCCACGTGTTTTTCAATCAGAATAATCTGGAGAAAAAGTAAAACGCACTTTACTGGTGATCTGACTCTTCCTCTGAAGAATTCTAAAGGTTACTTGAAAGTATGCGACCGACTATATTAGCGTAGCTACACTGAAAACGCTTTTTCTATGAGGTTGTAACACCTTTTCGTTTTTTTGTGCACAATACATCTAAAACCGTGCGAGGTTTCCTATTCTTAAGTTTTGAGACTGCGCATTTATATATGGAGCAGTGTATTTCTGTTTGAAGAGTTTCTATTATCCTTTGGGCTAAACCTATTGAGTAACTGGATCTTTTCAAAGCAAATAGTAAAGAGGAAAATGTAATTGTGCATGCTGAGCGTGTGCATAGTAGAAAATTGCAGAAGAGTCAAATCATCTGTTCGAACCACTTGCACGTTAGGATACAAGTCTATGAAGTTCTGCTATGACACTGAAAATAAAAAGGGAACAAAAACATGGTCAATTTAGGCG
>Ga0209536_100002900_pt1 | contig 27808 bp, 27 predicted proteins | sample DeeMarSeWOR28_12_FD_187461 | JGI IMG/M metagenome (GOLD analysis project Ga0209536, IMG submission 187461) | Marine sediment microbial communities from White Oak River estuary, North Carolina - WOR-2-8_12 (SPAdes) (version 2) | ecosystem: Environmental > Aquatic > Marine > Intertidal zone >... | reverse complement strand
ATGTAGATGATCCTTCTGCCATTACCGGAAAACGCGTGTTGGTTGTTGAAGACGGACCTACCTTGACGCATGGTGAGATGGCTTATGGTGCTGGTTGGATGGCTGCCCGTCGATTCGGCGCTGGTGATATTGTTGATCCTCGGCCATTCGCCGTTGGTTCCATCAAAGAGACTTTCTGGAAGTATCCTACTACCGGAGATGTTTTACCAGCGATGGGCTATGGTGAGGAAATGGTTCGAGAACTGGAGCAGACCATTGAGAATGCTGATGTGGATATGGTAGTAATCGGCACACCAATCGACCTGACACGTATACTCAGGATATCCAAACCCAGCCAACGTGTACGCTACGAGCTCCAAGAAATTGGACAACCAACATTAGTTGATGTTCTCAAAGCTAAATTCAGCAAACAATAATCACAGGTGATAGAGGGGTGCATGCCTCTCACACTGTCCTTCTCACACTGAAACATTAATGCCGACACTTACTTGGTCCACAAAAACCCAGACTGATTCCGTACAGGCAGAGATCATTCCTGATAGTGTTGTCTTCCCTCAAGGAAACGGTTATCCAGCCACCAGACCAGAAAATCGCCTTATACTTGGAGATAATCTGGCAGTCATGTCAGCCCTGATACCAGAATTCCAGGGCGGCATCGATTTGATTTATGCTGACCCGCCATTCTTCACCAACAGGCGCTACCCAGCAAGAGTTGGACGTGGAGAGGACTCCAGACGTCCACAGGATTGGGAGCTCGTAGAAGGTTATCCTGATCACTGGCCAGATATTGAGTCTTACCTGGACATGCTCTACCCGCGTTTGAATCTGATGTACCAGCTCTTATCGCCTTCCGGAACATTATATTTACACCTCGACTGGCATGCCAATCACTATGCACGTTTGTTGCTGGACGAAATCTTTGGTCCTGATCGATTACTCAATGAGATTGTTTGGGTTTATCATGGACCTTCTCCAATCCGCAGCGCATTCAATCGCAAACATGACATAATCCTGAGCTACACCAAAAGTTCGAACTACACTTTTAATGTTGATGCTGTGCGCCAACCTTACAATCCAAATACTATCAAAACCTTTGAATCATCACCAAAAGCTGGTTTCGGGAAAGTACCCAATCTGAAACGTGGTAAAGTGCCCGAAGATTGGTGGTACTTCCCTGTTGTTGCACGCTTACACAATGAGCGAACAGGCTATCCAACTCAGAAACCTGAAGCTCTGATGGAGCGTATCATTTTGGCTTCTTCCAACCCTGGCGATTTAGTCGCCGACTTTTTCTGTGGATCCGGCACCACACCGAGTGTCGCAGCGCGGCTAGACCGTCGTTTCATCGCCAATGATGGAAATTGGCGCGCAGTTCATACAACCCGTGCCAGATTAGCGGAACTACCTGGACCTCCCTTCAGACTGCTGCGGGAAACAAAAGCACAAATACCATTCGTGCAAGATCTCAAAAATAAATCCATGCTGGACGTTTCCCGGGATTCCCAAGAATACAAAGATATCCCCCACTGGAAACTTACCTTGAACGCCACAAAACGAGATGAGATCGATTATTGGGAAGCTGACCCAGCCTGGGATGGCAAGGAGTTCCACAGTGCGGCGCAAAATATACGACCTAAAAAGAAAGGTCGCATTAGCTCCCAAATCATAATTCCGACTGGACCTCATGACCATCCAGTCTGCACTCGCTTTGTTTTCGTCAATGGTGAACAAACTAATTTTATTGTAAAAGAAACACAGCTCTAGGAGGATCAATCAATGAATCTATTTGTGCCTGGAAGGATCTGCCTCTTCGGCGAACACTCAGATTGGGCTGGAGGATATCGGCGTATCAATGCCGACATCGAAAAGGGGTATACATTAATCTGCGGTACAAATCAGGGGATATATGCTGAGGTCGAGTCTCATCCTACCTCACTGGTACTTACTTCAACAACACCAGATGGAACCTCTCATGGACCTTATGAAATTCCTATGGATCCTGCTACATTGCTTAAAGAAGCGCAAGCGGGTGGTTTCTGGAGTTACGTTGCTGGTGTCGCTTATCAGGTATTAACGCATTACCACGTTAGGGGTTTAGTGATTAATAATTTCAAAACAGACCTGCCGGTTAAGAAAGGTCTCTCGTCAAGTGCAGCTATTTGTGTGTTAGCTGCCAGAGCATTCAATCGAGTATACGATTTGAAACTCACCACTCGCGGTGAGATGGAAATCGCATATCAGGGAGAAATCACAACACCTTCACGCTGCGGACGAATGGACCAAGGTTGTGCATTCGGTAATCGTCCCGTATTGATGACCTTCGACGGAGACCGCCTTGATACCGAGGAGCTGCAGGTCCACAATGACATGTACTTCGTGATCGTTGATTTACAAGCCCAAAAAGACACCATGGAAATCCTCAACCGGTTGAACCGTTGTTATCCTTTCGCTGAGAATGAGATCGAGAAAGGCGTACAAGAATTACTAGGACCCATCAACAAACGCATTTCTCACCAGGCAATTCAGGCATTAAAGGAATCTGATGAACAGCAACTGGGCTCATTAATGGTCGAAGCGCAGGAATTTTTCGATCGTTATGCCACGCCAGCCTGCCCAGAGGAGTTAACTGCTCCTGTACTGCACAACCTTCTCGAATATGAACCGCTTAAACCTCATATCTGGGGGGGGAAAGGGGTCGGTTCACAGGGAGATGGTACTGCCCAATTCATAGCCCGCTCCGAAACAGATCAGCAAGCTATCATTGAGATTATTGAACGTGATTTAAAAATGCCCTGTCTCACCCTCACCCTCCATCCAGTCCAAAAGGTACGAAAAGCCGTCATACCAGCTGCCGGTTTTGGAACCCGCTTGTTCCCAGCTACAAAAGCGACTAAAAAAGAGCTTTTTCCCATCGTTGACCGTGACGGCATCGCCAAACCAGCTATCCTGCTCATCGTTGAAGAAGCGCTTGAGGCTGGTATCGAAGAAGTCATACTGGTCGTTCAGGAAGAGGATTTGGATGATTTCCGCAGGCTCTTTAATACCCAAGTTTCCATTGAGAATTTCAATAAACTCTCGCGCAAATCGCAGGAGTACGCCAGGCGTATTTTGGAGATCGGCAGGAGAGTATCATTCGTTATCCAAACCGCTCAAGAGGGATTCGGTCATGCCATTTATTGTACTAGTGAGGCTGTTGGAGATGAACCCTTCCTTTTAATGTTAGGTGATCATTTATATCAATCCAACGGGGAGCGTTCTTGTGCACAACAGCTGATGGATGCATACGTACAACATGGTGCCAATATTCTTGGCTTACGACGAACCCCTGAGGGCAAAATTGCTAACTTTGGGACAGTAGCGGGTGTGTGGCTCGAGCAGGACCTGCTATTGAATGTAACTGAATTTGCTGAGAAACCAACCATCGATTATGCCCGCATGAATCTGCGAGTACCAAACCTGCCTGAGGATGAATATCTCACAGTCTTTGGACAATATATTATCAAACCAAAGCTGTTTAGCTATTTGGAAGAACATATCATCCACAATGTTCGGGAGAGAGGCGAATTTCAGCTGACCTCCGCATTGGATCGTCTGCGGCAGGAGGATGGTTTCCTAGGTTTAGTAATGGATGGACGTAGATATGATATTGGTTTACCCCAATATTACTTGGAGACGCTGGCAACTTTTGGATCAGAGAGTTAATTTCAAAGATTGGTCATATCAAATCTAGACATCTAAGCGATAACCAATTCCGCGAATTGTCTTTAAAAACCTTGGTTTTCGTGGATTTTCCTCAATCGCTTGACGTAACCAGCTGATATGTACATCGAGGGTACGTGTATCGGCGGTGTATTCAGTGTTCCACACCTGACGGAAAATATCATCTCGTTCTAATACAACCCCCGGATGGGACATAAATAAATGAAGCAGATCGGTTAGGCGCGGTGTTAAACGCTCATCTCTCCCCATACACTGCACTCGACGGCTTTCCAGATTTAATCGGATTTGACCGACATGTAAGAATTTTCCTTCTTTCGCTGGTAACAACCGTTTAATCCGGTTCGATAACTTTCGCCAAGTAAAGGGTAATTCCAATACAACATCCGCATCTGAATCCTTTGAGATGGGATGATCAGGTGATGCGATCAAAAGAATTGGTAAGCCGTCGGTGTTCTCTTTGAGGGTTTTACATATACGTTTCCCACTCGTACCCATCGAAGCAGCATTTAGTATCACTAGGTCAGGGTCGACTAAGTTCACTCTCTCCAGCGCAGCTTTACCAGAGGGAACTGTCTCAAATTCATATCCCTTCTTCTGTAAATCAGGTATAAAAGACGGGCTGTCAGCCCGCTTTCCTTCAATCCAGAGGATCTTTGCTTTCATTCAAGGATGTCCAAAAAAACCGTTAACAACCCCATCAACCGATGTTAACAGTCGGTCCGTACTTCTTCTTCTGATCATTATACCCCTTATCTTAAAATATGCAACCAGAATCAAGACGGATTCTTTAACATTTAAGGTTTCTAATCTTAACAACTCTTGGCAGATGTCCGCATTTCACATTTGTCCCAATCTATGGTAAAACTAGACAACTCATCTCCCTATCCCTAATAGATATTTATCCAATGATTCGTTATGAACCTTAAACACCAAGCAGCCGAACGAGCACTAAATTTTGTAGAAAGTGGTATGACATTAGGGCTTGGGACCGGTTCGACCACCACTCACTTCATCGAACTGCTGGGGGGGAGTCTGAATCGAGGCTTACTGGATGACATCCATGCCGTACCTACCTCTGAGAAGACCGCTAAGCTGGCTCGCAGGTTGGGCATTCCGCTTACGAATCTGGAAATGAACCCGCAGCTTGATTTAGCCATTGATGGTGCAGATGACGTCAATCCACAGCTAGACCTGATCAAGGGTTTAGGTCGTGCTCTGTTGCGCGAAAAAATCGTTGAAATTCATGCCAAGCGGTTTATCGTCATCGTCGATGAATCCAAACTGGTGTCCAATCTCGGCGAGCGAAACCCTCTGCCAGTCGAAATTATCCCCTTCCAATCTCCCGCGACTATTCGCTGGCTCAATACGTTAGATTGCCATGCGGTGCAATGGATTGAGGAGGATGGATCACCAGTAATTACCGATAACGGAAATTATCTGGTACGCTGCTGGTTTGATGGGGGCATTGCAGACCCTCATAGCTTGGCGCGTGCATTGGCAGATCGTCCCGGGGTGGTTGAACATGGGCTTTTTCTGGATATGGCTGATCTGGTGATTGTGGCTAGTTCTGATGGGATTCATATAATGGAGCGAGGAAAATGAATATAAAAATCGCACCCTCCATCTTGTCTGCAGACTTCGCCAGACTGGGCGAACAAGTGCAAGACGCCCTGGAAGCTGGCGCCGATTATATCCATATAGATATCATGGATGGACATTTCGTTCCAAATATGACGGTCGGTCCACTTATTGTTGAGGCTGTCAAGCCCTTCACCGTAGCTGCTGGTGCTACACTGGATGTCCATCTGATGATCAAAAATCCGGAACGGTTGATCCCCGCATTTGCTGATGCTGGCGCTGATATCCTCATCGTGCATGTAGAAACTTGTGACCATTTGCACCGTACTGTACAACAGATTAAGGAGTTAGGCGTTAAGGCTGGGGTAACCTTGAATCCAGCAACTCCGTTGAACACGCTGGAAGAGATCTTACCTTATGTACATCAGGTGCTGGTCATGACGGTTAACCCCGGTTTTGGTGGGCAATCCTACATTTCTACCAGCACCGACAAAATCTCCCGCCTGCATCATATGCTTGCTGCGCGCGGCTTATCCCATGTCGAAGTGGAAGTAGACGGCGGAATCAAACCCAGCAACGCGGCAGAAGTTGTCCAGGCTGGCGCGACCGTCCTGGTGGTTGGTTCTGCCATTTTTAACGACCAGGCCAGCGTCGCAAATAATATCGCGGCTTTTCGGAAAGCGGTGAGGGATGTATGATAAAAAGGATGTGATCAGAACAAAACCTGATATATTTATCCCACCAACTTTAAAATCAGTAATCCAATGAAAAGAGACACCCCCCTTCTTTACATACTAAGTTCATTCGTTCTAATGTTTGAAGCAAGCTTCAATCTTTACTCCTCCTTATTCTCCTCGTGGTTTTTCGTTGGTTTCACAACCTCCTCAGGGCTGGTTTTTAAATTAACCGTATAGGTGATGAACGGCATATCTACACCCGCTTCATCAAGCACATTCTGTAGTGCGGTATTGACCCGGTCATATATGCGGCGCGTGTCCACATAGGATTCAATCCACCAGCGCACCCGAAAGGTCATTGCAGAATCCCCCATTTGATCGTAGAGCACATCCACAGGTTTATCCGTTAAAACACCCGGAACTCTTCGGACCGTATCGTGAATGATTTGGCGTACATATTCGATATCCTGGCCATAGCCAATACCGACATCGACCTGTACCCGGTAGCGAGGATCGGGATATGTATAATTGACGACCTGGTTCTTACTGATCGCTGAGTTGGGCACGATGACCATGCGGTTATCGCGTGTGCGGATACGCGTCGTGCGTATGCCAATGTCAACTACATCCCCCCAAGTGTTTAATTCATCAATCTCGATCCGGTCACCTACCCGAAAAGGTTGGTCGAGCATAATGATCAACCCGCTTATCGCGTCTGCTATAGTGTCCTGAGCAGCGAGTGAAAACGCCAACCCAGCTATCCCAAGCGCTGCAGCCACACCGGTGATATTGATCCCAAAATGGTCAAGCAAGATGGCAACAAATAGAATCAATACCAATACTCGTCCAAATCGTCTCACCAATTGGATCAGGGTCTGGCGCCCAGGCTGTTTGTCGATATCCTCCTCGTAATGACCGATGTAGTATTCAATCGCGAAGTCAATTAATTTTATGCTCACTCTGGCAATGATCACAATAATAACTGTATAAATGATGTCAGAAATAATGGTGAGTAATTCTTCCCCAAGAAAAGTCAACCTAAGAAGCGCATATTGTGCTGTGAGGACGGTAACCAACCACCTAACTTCATCGCCAACTGTTTTGAGAAAAGCATCATCGAATTCATTTTGTGTTCTGCGAACGACCCAACCAAGTAAAATATTAACTAAAAAGTAGACCAGGGTATATCCAAGGAGGATTAAGACGATCGAAACAGCTAAATTCACCCAATCTGTTGCGCTTAAACCCAGAAAGGAAAAACCCGTTAACCCGATTTTTAGAACCACTTCTTCAACAACTTCATCAACTGCACCAGGAGTTACTGTGGGTTCCGGTGTCCTGCTGGCAAGAGCCCCGAGAAGCGCTTCCGTCGGTTCTCCCTCTGCTGGCTCATCAGATCTTTCTTCCGGAGGGCTGGTCGCCTCTGGTTCCTGAGTCCCCTGCTCAGAGGTGGCTGAGGCGGTCAAAGTAGGCTCGGCCATTAGTGTCTCACCCCCACCACACGCGCCTAACAAAATTAATACTAGGAAGGCAACTACCAGCAGAACAATGGTCGTTAATTTTCTGAACATCTTCTTTTTACGTTCACGAACCTATTAGTTTTTTCCAACTCTCTTCAAGTTTCCCCCAGGTGGAATCTACCCAATCTACCACGGTATCAATACCCTCACCGATTTGAACTGCGGTGAAGCTGGCAGCCACATAATCCCAATTGACTACATTCCACCACGCTTCGATGTAAGCATCGCGGCGATTCTGGTAGCTAAGGTAATACGCGTGCTCCCAGACATCCAATCCTAGTAGCGGCACGATGCCTTCCGAGATGGGGTTGTCCTGGTTGGCTGTACTGTTAACATACAGTTTCCCCTCTTCACCAATGCACAACCATGCCCAGCCACTCCCAAATCGGGTCATCGCAGCCTTTGTGAACGTCTCCTTGAAGTCTCCAAAGGTACCAAAAGACTCATCTATTGCTTTACCCAGACTTCCTTTTGGTTCGCCGCCTCCCTTTGGACTCATGCTCGGCCAGAACATCGAGTGGTTGAAGTGCCCACCACCATTATTTCGAACTGCAGTGCGGATATCCTCCGGTACCGCATCAAGGTCTGCAAGCAGCTTCACAGTGGATAGGGATTGTAAGTCTGCATGACTTTCCAGCGCTTTGTTCAGGTTGTTGACATAAGCCTGGTGATGCTTGGAATAATGAATCCCCATCGTACGTGCATCGATATACGGTTCCAAGGCGTTGTATTCATATGGCAGTTCAGGTAGTTCATGTGTCATTATTCGTTTCCTCTTATTAAGAAGTTTTTTCGTAACTCGTTGCGATTACTTTCAAGACTCTGTCTCATTGGTTTCATCGATATCACCTGCAAGATAGGTTACGCCTTTGCCTGCGCGCATACGCTCAACCATATCTTCTTCCATGTCATGCGATTTTACATTAATAGCAGATATTGCCAGCTGTTTCTCAATCTCTGTCACCCAAACATGCGCCACCACAGCCACAACAGCAGAGCTGCCCGGCACAAGGTCTGCACCCAATTTTTCTAAACGCTCATCCTTAAAGCCAGCATCCCCACGAGCAGCCAATCCACCAATGGCAGCACCAGCAGAGCCCAAAATGACCACACCTGCCGGACCGCCGATCAATCCGAGAACTCCCCCGATCACACCACCAATCGCAGCCCCTCTACCAGCCGATACATCCGTGGTTTGCTGAATATGCAATTTGCCATCTTCATCTTTTTTTAGCACCGCAGCATCTTCGAAATCGACATCTCCCTGCTTTCTTGCCTTTTCTAATCCGCTTAATGCATCTCCAGCTTTCACCTCATCATCGAACACTGCAACGACAACTTGAACAGGAACATTTGTCATGATGAATCCTCCTTATTTTTCATATTTTTTCTACAAATAGTATCTAAAACTAGTGCTTCTAAAGACCGTAAATTTCAAGTTAAATTATAGCACGCGGATTATAGTTCTCCTTTTTTACACATATAATTAAGAATAATGAATTCATAAATATCTTTATTTCAAAGATATATTGGGTTGCTTGTATGCATTATTTTAATACACGGTTCTCAGATCAAGGAGCAATCAATGAACAATAAAATCACCTTTCATTCTCGCTCTAGACTTATTCAGCAGGGAGTCTTGACAAGTATTGCCGCAGTCATAATCATCCTTCTGGTAACCAGCTGTTCACTGCCTGGCTCAGGTAATAATGTTGATGAATCTACCCTCAAGACCCAGATGGCGCTAGAGGTCCAAATGACCTTATTAGCAGAACAATCTTCAAAAGGTCTTGAGGAAACTGCAGCTGCCCAACAAGAAACGATGGTCGCACAAGCCATACAGATGACGAGTGTCGCGCAGCAATCAGCCCAACTGACCGAACAGGCAAATCAACCAAGCGAACCTACACCGGATTACGTCGCTACACAAAACGCGATGGCCGCGGAAGCCACCGTTTCAGCTTTACAGCTCACCCAGCAGGCACAACCCACTGAGGAACCCGCTGCTGAAGCTACCCAAATCCCTACAGAGCCAGCACCGACGCCGGAACCGGATGTGGATGAGTTCTTAAAAAATGCAAATATATTATTGTACGAAGACATGGCAGGTGTCTATGACACCACCCGTTTTGTGAAAGAAGCACTAGATACAATGGGATTGGAATATGTAGACACAAAAGATGCCGTTGGACGCTTTAAGGAACAGCTGCTCACGCGCGGTCCGGGTGGGGAAGGCTGGGATATTGTTATTGCCGCCGGTGAAGCTCGAACCGCTGTCCGGGGAGAAATGTTTGACTATCTCAACGAGGCTTTGACGGCTGGCTCTTCTGTCATCATCGAAACATGGATATTGGAAAGTCAATCAGCTGGTCGGATCGCCACACTTTTAGGTCGTTGTGGTATCGAATTCCAACGCGATTGGTTCAATGTGCCAACCGACCGGCAGGTCATTTACGCATTGGACTCCACTCACCCAGTATTGCATGATCCCAATGACGGCATTCAGTTCAGGATCACAAATTACTGGTCGCTAAGTCTTGGCACCTTCGCCTGTGATTATGGTGACCTGATCCGTGAAGCACCTGGCAGCGACGCGATCATGGTAATGGGCACTCATCCTACTGAAAAAACTAGTTATGGGGTTCTGGCAGTCTGTTTAGACGATCGACTAATCGTACAAACCTTCCCAACCCACGGATACCGAAGAGAACACATGGTCCGGTTATGGATCAATTACATGTACAACGCTGCTAAAGCGAGAATGCAGTATCTGGCTGAAAATCCATAAATATTAACAAAAAAAGGTGTGGGTGGATCACCCACACCTTTTTTTATTTTAAGTCAGAGCTGATCAGAGCAGTCTCATTGTCAGCCGCACACTCTGGTTGTAAAATGATGGAGTTTGTTGGTTTCTTTCTATCTATTTTTATAACCAGTAACTGGTAGGGCTTTCACCAATGAACCCCTTTTTTAGATACAACAAGGATTGAGATAATGAAAATTGAACGCATTGAACTCTATCATGTCGCCATACCACTCGCCAAACCCTTCTATCCTTCTTGGATTCCAGGTTACCCTCAAACCATCAACCGGTTTACACTACTGCGTTTGACCACCGACGACGGGGTACAAGGCATAGCCGCGGGTATGGCTTTTGAACGCGAACGCGAGGGGTTGGGGGGATTAATTGGTCCCTATTTGATCGGTCTTGATCCTACCGATATCAGTTCAGTTCGTCAACGGCTGCGCGAAGTCAGCTATCTAGGTTGGCGCAATTACTGGATGGAAGCTGCCCTGTGGGATATCAAAGGAAAAGTCGAAGGCAAACCAGTTTGGGAATTACTCGGTGGTAGAGAGGCAGGCTTTGCACCAGTCTATGCTTCCACAGGTGAAGTCCACCCACCAGAACGACGCGCCGAAGAAGTCCAGGATCTAATCCAGAAAGGTTTCAAAGCGGTTAAACTTCGTGTGAAGAGTTTTAAGCTCGCTGACGATATCGCTCAAATTGAGGCTGTCCGCAAGACCGTCGGGGACGATTTTGAGATTGGTGTGGATGCCAACCAGGGCTGGCCGGTTACACTGATCGATGATGCACCGATATGGGATTTGGGACGTGCTACCCTTTTCGCCCGCGAGTGCGCTGAATTAGGTGTAAGTTGGATAGAAGAACCACTTGATATGCACTCATATGATGAATTAGCAGCTTTACGTCAGGTGTCCAGAGTCCCTATTGCCGGTGGTGAATTAAACAGCGGGTGGCATGAATTTAAAGTCATGCTCGAAAAAGGCAGCCTGGATATCTATCAGCCTGATGCCACTTTTGGTGGTGGTATTAGTGATGCGGTTCGTGTGCTGACCGCTTGCCAGGAACGCAGTTTAGGCTTTACTCCCCACACCTGGACGAATGGGCTCGGATTCCTGATCAATCTGCACGTCTTCGCTGCTGGCCCACGCGATCATCCCATCGAATACCCATACGAGCCGCCTGGCTGGGTACCTGAAGTCCGTGATGGTCTCCTCACCGAACCAATTGAAATCTTACCTGACGGCTCTGTTCCGATACCGAACATGCCTGGTTTAGGTATCTCTATCGATGAAGATAAGCTCGATCGTTTCGGTGAGCTTTATTTCGAGATTACATCCCGTGGTATCGCTGTAAAGACAATAAGGGAAAAAGGTCTCTTCACTGCCTTACGTCTAGCCCGAAAAAAAGGTAAAAAGTGAACCTCACAACAACCTGAGGATCAACTTATTCTTTCACTTAAGTATATTGCACGGCATATTGAGGCCATCCATCCCAAAAGATGTCGTGTCTAAATTTAGATTAACTGCAATGATCACCCGACTGCAGTCTACCTGGAGTAAATACCCTTCTCAGTTCTGGTTATTGTTTTGGGGTCAGCTGCTGATCACCTTTGGTGCCAGCATGATCTGGCCTTTTTTGATGATTTACGTCAGCGAACAGCTTGATTTATCGCTCACTGCTGTCTCCAGCTTGATGACGATCAATGCAGTGATGACTTTGGTGACGTCATTCATCGGTGGACCGATCATCGATCGTATCGGGCGAAAATGGGTCATGGTTTTGAGTCTGGCTGTTACTGGTCTCTCTTTCCTCCTGATGGTACCGGCGAATAGCTTGCTGGCTTATGCATTATTGATGGGTCTGCGTGGTTCTTTTCGACCGCTTTTTCAGGTAGGAGCAGATGCGATGATGGCTGACCTGATTGCGCCCGAGCAGCGACCCGATGCCTACGCGGTACTGCGCATGATCAAAAATGTCGGTGTAGCGTTAGGACCTGCCATTGGAGGTTTTATCGCTACAACATCATATAATTCGGCTTTCTTCATCGCCGCTGCCTGTTTAATCATCTACAGTCTGGTGATGGCTCTATTCGCCCAGGAAACCTTACCTCAACAGTCGGATTTAGATCATAAGTATAGTAGTCAATTTAGCGGGTATGGTGAAATACTAAAAGACAAACTATTTGTCTATTTTGCACTCGCGTTTACACTGACACAAGTTTGCGCAACACTGATCTGGGTCTTGCTTGGGGTATATGCCAAGCAAAACTATCAGATTCCGGAAAACCAATTTGGTCTCATCGCGACAACCAACGCAGTACTGGTCGTTGCTCTACAATACCCTGTAACCCAGGTGACCAAGAGACATGAAACACTACGTGTGATGGCAATCGGCACTCTATTGTATGCTGTTGGCGTGGGGAGCATTGCGTTTGGCTCGGGTTTTTGGGGTTTTTGGCTGAGCATGGTAATTATGACATTCGGTGAATTGATCCTGATTCCCACCGCGACAACATTCACAGCAAACCTCGCTCCAACAGATATGCGCGGCAGGTATATGAGTATATATAATCTCACCTGGGGACTTGCCGCCGGGGTTGGTCCACTTTTGGGTGGATTGTTGAACGATGCTCTTGGACCGAGGGCGATATGGTTAGGTGGCGGATTTGTTGGTTTGTTCAGTGTAGCTGCTTTCATTTGGCTGGCATACCACCGTCCTAATACGATTTCAGTTACGAAAAATCAAACCTCTCAATACTAATCCGTCTTAAACGCTCTATAGGGTTACAAAAAATTTCGTTCATCCTGCTATTTTCGAGTTATGCAAAAAAATGTCCTTGCGTTTCAGCTGTAAGTATGCTAAAATCCAGCCCAATATGAAATCGCAGTCCGTACAAACCCACGAGCATCATAGTCATCATCACATCACCGGTCCTTTTACCGGTCAGGACTGCTTTAAGAGACTATCTATTTGTTAGTGATGTAAACACTGATTTTCAGATTGAAGCGCTTCCCTGATCGGAAGCGTTTTTCATTTGGAGTAAACCATGAATGATTCAAGAAACGATATCCGTATTGCCTTGCCGAGCAAAGGGCCTTTGGCAGCGGATTCTCTAAAATTACTTACCGAAGTTGGTCTGCAGGTTTATAAACCAAACCCCCGCCAGTATGAAGCCATTATTCCCAAATTACCAGGTGTCAGTGTCCTATTTCAGCGCGCTGGGGATATCGTATATAGTGTGAGAGATGGAAGCGTTGATTTCGGTATCACTGGTTGGGATGTGGTCAACGAGCGCTGCCCACAAAACAACACCGTGATTACATTACTCCAGGAGTTGGGATATGGTCATTGTTCCTTGAATGTCATCGTCCCAGAAAACTGGGATTCAGTCCATCGAATGTCTGATTTGAAAGAATCACAACTTTCAAAAAGTTATCCGCTACGTGTAGCGACGAAATTTCCATACCTGACGAGTAACTTCTTCAAGGATCACAATCTCGAAGATATCCATTTGATCGAGGCAGAAGGTACCCTTGAAATCGCTCCAACGATTGGCTACGCGGATGTCATAGTAGATCTGGTGTCAACAGGTACAACGCTGCGGGATAACCGGTTGAAGATCCTCCAGGATGGTCAAATCTTGGCTTCACAAGCCTGCCTGATTGCTAATCGAACCGCTCTGAAAACCCACCCTGAGGTCTCAAGGATTGCCCGATATCTGCTGGAATTCCTGGTTGCCTATCTACGGGCTTCGGAAAACCTGGCGATTTTCGCCAACATCCGCGGCGCTTCACCTGAAGAAATTGCCTCACAGATGTTCACCAAGGAGGTGATTTCCGGTCTGCAGGGACCAACGATCTCACCTCTGATCACACGACAGGCTGAACCATGGCATGCCGTTCACCTAATTGTTCAAAAGGATCAGCTGGCACAGGCGATTGAAGAACTCCGTGAGATCGGAGGTAGCGGTGTCGTAGTCACACCTGTAACCTATATCTTCGAGGAAGAACCACTCGCTTATCAAGAAATGTTAGCAGCACTGGAGGAATAAATGTTAAAAATCTACGATCTAGAAACCGCACGCCACTCCATTCTTAGCAGAACACCTGCCCAAATGGAAATTTTTCCATCAGTGGTACTGGAAGGCGTCGAACGTATTTTTGGAACTGGTGTAACCCCTCCAGAAGCTGTGGCTAAGATCATTGCTTCTATCCGGGAAGATGGTGATGCTGCCTTGAAACAATGGACACAAACTTTGGATAAAATTCAACTAGGAGAATTTCGCATTTCCCCGGATGAGATAGCTGGGGCATACAATTCAACGCCTGATCGGCTGAAAAAAGCGCTACAGGCATCTGCAAGCAGGATTCGTGCTTTTCACGAGCACCAACCGATTCCAGCATGGGAGACACAAGAATTGGGGGGTACTTTGGGACAACGTTTCACCCCTATCCAGCGGGTGGGGGTTTATGTGCCTGGTGGGACTGCTCCATTACCCTCTTCATTATTGATGTCCGTTATCCCCGCCCAGGTCGCAGGTGTTCGTCAAATCGTGGTTTGTACCCCGCCCAACCCCAATCCACTGATCTTAGCTGCCGCATACCTGTGCAATATTGAGCACATCTACCAGGCAGGCGGCGCTCAAGCGATTGCCTCGCTCGCCTTTGGCACACAGACGATCCCACAAGTTGACAAAATTGTTGGCGCTGGGAACTTGTTCGTCACCCTGGCCAAACAGCAGGTGTACGGTATCGTCGGCCTCGATGGGTTGGCAGGTCCAACAGAGACTATGGTGATCGCTGATGAGTATGCAAATCCTCGATGGGTTGCGGCTGATTTGCTGGCTCAGGCTGAACATGATATCCTGGCAAAAGCGATTTTACTCACACCAAATAGAAACCTAGCACAACGTGTCCAGGCTGCCGCTGCACAGCAAATTGAATCTCTCTCTCGTGCCGACATCATCGCACAATCCCTAGCTCAAATGGGCGGCATTGTACTCATACCCGACTTGAAGACCGCGGCTGCCATCGCCAATGAATACGCCCCTGAACACTTATGTCTGTCTGTAGCTCAACCTACAGTTCTGGCAAGGGAGATAGACAATGCCGGGGGTATCTTTATCGGAGAGAACTCCTTCGAAGTGCTTGGTGATTATGTCGCTGGACCAAGTCACATTATGCCGACCGGAGGTACAGCTCGTTTTGCATCTCCATTAAATGTCCTTGATTTTGTTAAGCTCACCAGCATGATCGCGTTAGACGAAGGCACAACTCGACAGCTAAGTCCTATCGCGGCACAGATCGCACATGCGGAGATGCTCACTGCCCACGCCGAAGCTGCAGAATACCGCGAGGCTTGAAATGAGCCGCATAGTTGATACCTACATCCGGTCTCATATCCACCAGATGCCGCCTTACCAACCAGTTTTGCCATTCGACGTGCTCTCAGATCAGCTGGGTATCCCTACCTCTCAGATCATCAAACTGGACGCCAATGAGAATCCCTATGGTCCTATCCCGGCTGTTAGACAAGCCCTGGCAGATTTACCTTATACTCACATCTACCCAGACCCAGAAAGTCGCCATCTCAGACACGCACTGGCGAATTACCACAACATTCCTGTTGAAAATATTCTGGCAGCTGCCGGCGCTGACGAACTCATTGATCTGATGATGCGATTGCTGCTTGACCCTGGCGATGCTCTGATTGATTGCCCCCCAACTTTCGGCATGTATGCCTTTGATGGTGACTTAAACGCTGCTCGGGTCATCTCCATTCCCCGACGCAAGGACTTCTCAATCGATCTCGAAACCTTAACGAATATCATTCAACAGCAGGACCCCAAAATCATGTTCCTCGCTAATCCCAACAATCCGGATGGAGGACTAATCGACCGGCAGATACTCGATGTGATCCTGGCACTCCCGGTTATCCTCGTTCTGGATGAAGCCTATGTTGAATTCTCAAATCCAGATGCCTCCCTTATTCGAGAAGTACCGAAGAGCGAGAACCTGGTTGTTTTACGTACGTTCAGCAAGTGGGCCGGGTTGGCAGGCTTACGGGTTGGTTACGGCGTCTTTCCAGACAGCCTCATGCCGCACCTATGGAAAATCAAACAGCCCTATAATGTTTCCGTAGCAGCCGCATCCGCTGCGCTTACATCCTTACAACACATCGATCAACTTCAAGAGCGAATGCAAGTTATTATCTCTGAACGTAAACGCCTTTACCAGGCACTGCAAGCCTTATCCTGGCTGCAGCCCTATCCCTCCAATGGGAATTTCATCCTCTGTCGTGTTCTGGACCGCGATGCACTGACTTTAAAAAACAACCTTGCAAGAGGAGGCATCCTGGTGCGCTATTTCAACAAACCCGGGCTCACAGACCATCTCCGCATCAGTATCGGCAAACCAGAACACAATAATGCCCTGCTAAATCAATTATCAAAAATGGAGTAATCAATGCGTATCGCCAAGATAAACCGCAAAACCAGCGAAACGGATATCCAACTCGTGCTCAATCTCGATGGAAGTGGAAATTATCAAATTGACACCGGTATTGGGTTTCTCGATCACATGCTCAGCCATGTAGCCGTTCACGGGCTGTTCGATTTGCAGATCGATGCTAATGGTGATCTACAGATTGATCCACATCACACCGTGGAGGATTGTGCCTTAGTGTTGGGACAAGCTTTCGATCAGGCTCTAGAACAACGCCAGGGTATTGTACGGATGGCCTCCACGTACGCGCCGATGGATGAAACACTGGCTTTCATGGCGATTGATCTCTCGGGTCGACCCTATGCGGTCGTCCAGGCGGAATGGCACACACCGATTGTCGGGGGGATTCCAACAAGTCTGCTTCCTCACTTTTTTGAGTCGTTTGCAACGACAGCCCGGTGTAATCTTCATGCACGGCTTCTTTATGGACGTGACGACCACCACCAGGCTGAAGCGCTTTTTAAGGCATTTGGACGCGCCCTAGATTCAGCAACCCAGGTCGATCCTCGCAGATCTGGTATTCCCAGCACAAAAGGTACACTGGCATGATCGCCCTGATTGATTATGGCATCGGCAACTTGAGATCTGTGCATAAGGCGCTTTCGACTGTTGGTGCTGATGTGATTCTTACAGATGAGCCAGAGCATATCCTGGCAGCGGATAAAATCGTACTTCCTGGAGTTGGCGCGTTCGGAGATGGCATGGTAGGGCTTACCTCCCGCCGACTAGATAAAGTAATACACGAAATTGTCCAACAAGATAGACCGATCCTTGGTATCTGCCTGGGAATGCAGCTTTTATTTGATTCGAGCACCGAACTCGGTGAATATCTCGGATTAGGATTACTTGCTGGAAAAGTGAAAAAGTTTAATCTGAACGATCTCAAAGTCCCCCAAACAGGCTGGAACCAACTTAAGATTAAAAAAGGAAACACTTTGTTACAAGGATTGGAATCGGGTTGTTACGCCTATTTCAACCATAGTTTCTATTGTGCCAGTGAAATTCCCTCGGATATCCTGGCAACGACCGAATATGGACTCGAATACGCCTCTGTAGTAGGACGTGGGAACTTGTATGGTGTCCAATTCCACCCGGAGAAAAGCCAATCGATTGGTCTGCAAATCCTCAAGAATTTTACGGAGCTGTGCTGATGCAAGATTTCACGGTTTATCCAGCCATTGATTTACGAGCGGGGAAGGTGGTGCGTTTGTTGCGCGGTGACCCCGCATTCCAGACCACATATGGGAATGATCCAGCTGAAATTGCCCGCCGCTGGTTTACATCCGGTGCATCCTGGATTCACGTCATTAATCTGGATGGTGCATTCGGCGAAAAAGGCACAAAAAACTCTGCTGCCTTGAAAGAAATTGTGAAGGCTGCGAAATCGAGCTCCCCCATCCCTCAGGTCCAGTTTGGTGGCGGTTTGCGCTCATTAGAAGATATCGATCAGGCCATAACAGCTGGGGTTAGCCGAGTTATCCTGGGTACCATCGCAATTGAGAATCCCGATCTATTGGAAAAAGCCCTTCATCTCTATGGTAGTGACTGTGTCGCATTGGCGATCGATGCCAAAAATAACCAGGTTGCTGTACATGGATGGACAAAGCAAACCAAAACAGATCCTATATCGCTGGGAAAGCGATTCTACAACCTGGGTTTACGTACAGCCATCTTTACGAATATCATCCGTGACGGATCAGGTGAAGGTGTCGATGTCACCACCACTAAAAGAGTGGCAGCAGCTACAGGTCTCTCAATGATCGCATCAGGCGGTGTAGCTTCGCTTGAGGATATCCTTCAAGTACGAAAAGCGGGTCTAAGCGGCGTGATCATTGGTCGGGCATTGTATGAAGGCACTATCGATCTTGAGGAAGCGCTTACATGTTAGCCAAACGGATCATACCTTGTTTGGATGTCAAAGAAGGGCGAGTGGTAAAAGGCATCAACTTCGTCAATCTGCGCGATGCTGGCGATCCAGTCGATCAAGCCCGTTGCTATGACCAGATGGGCGCTGATGAGTTGGTATTTCTGGATATCTCCGCCACCCCAGAAGGCAGCCGGACTACCGCTGAAGTCGTCAGGTCGGTAGCCGATCAGGTGTTTTTACCCCTCACCGTAGGTGGCGGTATTCGCTCTGTCGAAGATATGCGCAGGATCTTGCTCGCAGGCGCGGATAAGGTCAGTGTGAACACCGCCGCCGTCCATGACCCCCAGCTGCTAACTGTGGGTGCTGAGCGATTCGGCAGCCAGTGCATCGTTTTAGCAATCGATGCCAAGCGCACTGGACCCCAAAAATGGGAGGTCTATGTCCGAGGTGGCAGAACTCCCACCGGTATTGATGCCATCAAATGGGCGCAGCACGGTGTGGCAGCTGGTGCTGGAGAAATTCTGCTGACCAGTATGGACGCGGATGGCACATTGGCGGGTTATGATCTGACGCTCACCAGGACAGTGGCCCGAGCTGTAAATGTACCCGTGATCGCCAGCGGAGGTGCCGGCAGCATTGATCATTTCGCTGAGGTGCTTTCTCAAGGCGAAGCCGATGCCGCCCTGGCAGCTTCATTGTTCCATGACAATGTATTAACAATAGGTCAGGTCAAACGCCATCTGATCAACAACCAAATCCCGATACGCCCGGTAGGGGTTTGAAGAATATTATATAGAAACCATAATATAGAGATGGAGGAGGCGAGTGTGCTGAAAACATCTAACCAGATCGGAAAACAAATCCGTATCACCGAATTCGCGATCCTTTTATTTGCTATTTGGTAGATCAATTATGATACTAAAATACAATCCTGATGGATTAATCCCGGCCGTCGTCCAGGACAAAGAATCCGGCGAGGTACTCATGGTAGCCTGGATGAACAAGCGATCCCTCGAACTGACCAGGGAGACAGGACAAGCCCATTTCTGGAGCCGAACCCGGAAAGAGCTGTGGCTAAAAGGCGGCACATCCGGTAATATAATGCATGTCTTTGACATCCTGGTAGACTGCGACGCTGATACGCTTCTGCTGCAAGTATCCCCTGCTGGACCTGCCTGTCATACTGGAGAGAGAACCTGTTTCTTCAGACAACTGGATTGAATTATGTTGAATAAACTAACTGCATTAATTGAGGATCGGAAAATAAATCCCGTCGAAGGGTCCTATACCAACCAACTCCTGGCTGAGGGTGAAGACGTTATTTTAAGAAAAGTAGGTGAGGAGGCGGTAGAGATTATTCTGGCTGCCAAAAGCCAGGGCGACCAGCGGTTAATCGAAGAGATCAGCGACCTGATTTACCACCTCCTGGTACTGCTGGCTGCCCGGAATTTGACATTTGACAATATTGAAGCTGAGCTCAAACGGCGCCATACCGAGGCTTGATGATGTTGAAGATACTGCTCTTCGATATGGATGACGTCTTGCTGGAAGCACACGGTTACCACCGTGCCCTCCAGGATACTGTATCATTGATTGGAACATCCCTGGGATATGAAAACGTATCTCTCACTTTAGATGATATCGCTGTATTTGAAGCTTCTGGTGTAACAAGTGAGTGGGACTCGTCCGCTATTTGTTTTGCCCTCATGCTCCAGAAAGCCTGGTCAGTTGAGCCAAAGAAACAACTCCCCAACCAGATCAACCCCATCTCCTATACTAAATTAAATATTGAACCGCCAGATTTCAAACTATTTGCCGCTGCATTGGGTGAGAGCAGCTTGAAATCACTCCGTCCTAGAGTGCGTGCTGAGCGTTTAATTATTAATAACGCCGATCCCCTGACGAACTTACAAAGAAATATGATCCTTGATATCCTCAACAATGCCCGCCGCATCGATGGATCGCTCACCCATCGGGTATTCCAAGAGCTCATCCTTGGTAGCTTAGAATTCAAGCGAACCTACAACTTGGAGTCTTTTTTCAACACCGCGAGTTATTTAAGCAAATATGATCTACCAACCTTATCATTGAAGCAGAATGCTCTCCTTATCGAGTGGCTACAACATCCCAGTCATCGCGGGGTGATCTTAACCAACCGTCCCTCGCGCGCTCCGCAGGGGTATTTCTGTACACCTGAAGCTGAGATTGGTGCCCAACTGGTTGGTTTAAATCACCTGCCGATCGCTGGATTCGGGGGATTGATCTGGTTAAGCGATACACACGGATTGGGTCAGGAAGTCTACATTAAACCTTCGCCGGTGCACGCTCTAACAGCCTTGCGGCTCGCTCTTGGTGATTCTCAAGAAGACGCGTTAGAAACTGCTGCTGCCCTTGCTGTCGGTAACCAACTGGATCCAACTTGGCAGCATCTGCAGGATGCTCAAGTATCGGTCTTTGAGGATACTACCGGCGGATTAGAAAGCCTCCTGGCAGCCTCAACGTTTTTACAAGCTTTCGACATTCGTTTTGAGATACAACTTTTCGGGATTTCATCCAATGATCAAAAACGGATTTCTTTAGAATCTGTCGGTGCATACCTGTACCCAAAGCTCTCCTCTGCCCTTAAAGCTGCTAACATCATCCCCGATCTATGATCCTCCCAACAAGCTGCTAACTTAGTGAACTTTTAATGGTTTTCAACTATTCACCAATTGGATACACACTAACGTTATAATAAAGTCATGTCAGATCTCTTCGACCATGCATTAGAAAAAAGAATGGAACGAGAAGCCCCACTGGCTGCCCGTATGCGCCCACGCACCCTGGATGAGTTCGTCGGCCAGGAGGAGATTGTCGGTGATGGTCGTTTGCTTCGCCGGGCCATTGTCGCTGACCGCCTTTTCTCCTCCATCATTCTGTGGGGACCTCCAGGCACTGGCAAGACTACGTTGGCAATGGTGATAGCCAATCAGACCAAATCCCACTTCGAGACTCTGTCAGCCGTACTGGCAGGCAAAGCCGATTTAAGGAGAGTGATCAACGAAGCTTTAGAACGCCGCAGATTGTATAACAAACGAACCATCTTATTCGTTGACGAAGTCCACCGCTGGAACAAAGCCCAGCAAGACGCCCTACTTCCTCATGTCGAACGAGGCACGATCACCCTCATCGGTGCAACAACAGAGAATCCCTATTTCGAGGTCATCGGTGCCCTGGTCTCACGCTCACGCGTTTTCCAACTCCGTCCTCTCGAGGACGCCGATATCCACCTGATCCTAGAGCGTACTTTGCAGGACAACCAGCGTGGTTATGGTAGCCGTGAGATTAAATTAGATGAGCCCGCCATCGAGCATCTGATCCGTGTGGCTGGCGGTGATGCTCGCAATGCTCTCAATGCGCTGGAATTAGCTGTCGAGAGCACCCCACCCGCTGAAAATGGTTCCATCCACATCACACTCGAGGTCGCTCAGGAATCCATCCAGCGCCGTGCTGTACTCTACGATAAAGATGGTGATGCCCATTATGACACCATCTCAGCCTTTATAAAATCCGTGCGCGGCTCAGATCCAGACGCTGCCTTATATTGGTTAGCTAAAATGCTCTATGCTGGAGAAGACCCCCGCTTTATCTTACGCCGCTTGATCATCCTGGCAGGCGAAGATATCGGTTTGGGAGACCCGCTGGGGTTGGTAGTTGCCAATGCTGCCGCTCAAGCCTTTGATTACATCGGGCTTCCTGAGGGAGTTTACCCGATCGTTGAAGCCACGCTCTATTTAGCTACCGCTCCAAAATCCAACACTGCTGGCTCGTATTTTAAAGCCTTTCAACTGATCGAAGAAGAAGGGAAAATCGCCGTCCCCCAACACCTGCAAGATAGCAACCGAGATGCCAAGGCTTTAGGTCATGGGGAAGGATATCAGTATCCACACGAAGACCCTGACCATTTCTTACCTCAACAATATTTACCGAAATCTCTGCTCGGCACCTATTTCTACGCCCCTTCCACCCAGGGTTATGAAGCTCAGGTTGATGAGCGCCTTAAACGCTGGCGAGAAGCGCAGCGTCGTGCACTTGGCATCACACTGACAACTGAGATCCCTGACCTGCCTCAAGATACGATTGATGAGATTAAACATCGCCATAAACCCTCGGGAAATTTTTAACGCTAAAATACCTACCCATAGAAGGGAATAGAATCCTATGTCATTATTGTTATTGATCCGCCACGGTGAAAACGATTACGTCAAGAAGAAAAGATTGGCAGGTCGCTTACCCGGTGTGCACCTCAACGATACGGGGCGCAAACAGGCTGAGGCTGTTGCCCATTCGTTGGCACTAAGATTAAAAAAAGCATCAGTCAAAGCTATTTACAGCAGTCCACTTGAGCGTACCATGGAGACAGCTGAACCCATTGCAGAAGCTCTAGATGTGGAAATTATAGCTCGCCCAGGATTAATGGAAACAGATTATGGAGATTGGCAGGGAAAAACCCTAAAGGATCTGGGTCGCCGCAAGTTATGGAAGGTTGTACAAAATAATCCTTCACTGATGCGCTTCCCTGGTGGAGAATCCTTTGCAGAAACGCAAAACCGAATCAGTCAAGAAATTGAGGCCTTGAGAGCAGAACACACTGAGAAACAGGTTATCATCTGCGTCTCTCACTCAGATCCGATTAAACTGGCTGTCGGTTATTATCTAGGTTTGCCATTGGATTTCTTTCAACGGCTGACCATCGCACCGGCTTCCATTTCGACTCTGCTGATCAATAATTCTGGTACTCGTCTACTCAACCTAAATACTGATATTTCTTTAACTTTAATGAATCATTGATTCTGGTATACTTCAAATAATATTTCAGCATATATTTGAGTGTAGATACCCGCTCACCAGAATTTCCAAATATTCAACTGGAGTTACTCATGCCAAGTGAAGAAATCGATCTTCGCCCAGTTTCGCACATCATAACCGACGCCATCGGACCGCCAGGGCAGCGCGTCTTCTATTTACAGGGATGGAAAGAAGATCGCACGATCACCTTAATTGTTGAAAAGATCCAGATTCAGTCCTTGGCAGTTGGTTTTGAGCAATTCCTTGCAGAACTGAATGAAAAATATCCTGATTTAAAAGAAGCATCTTCCGATTACGACGAAGAAAAAATGCAAATCAATCCCCCTGTAGACCCCTTATTTCGTGTCGGTGAAATGGGGTTGGGTTATGATACAGATAATGATTTAGTCATATTGGTTGCACGTGAAATTCTCGCAGCGGATCAAGAAGAGGATGAAGCTCAGGTGGTGCGGTTCTGGTGTACGCGCTCACAGATGCGAGCGCTGTGCAATTGGGGAATGGAGGTCGCTTCTCGGGGGCGCCCAATATGCCCTCAATGCGGTGAACCGATGGACCCTAAAGGTCATTTTTGCCCCAAGAAGAATGGTCATAAATCCTAGGTTTTCCGTTTTATCAAGAAGATGCTAAGTCCTCCATCAAATTAAACCTGTTCCTTTATGCCCTCGTCTCAAGAAATAGATATTCTTACTGCCTTGGAGACTGGTCAGCTAACCCTCCAGGGGGAATTTGTCTGGGGATCTAACTACACGTTCCTGACCCAAGTAGTGCACGAAGGAATTACAACCGCTGCAGTATATAAACCAACACGAGGAGAACGCCCATTATGGGATTTCCCGACCGCCAGCCTGGCGTGGCGCGAGGTAGCTGCTTTTCGAGTCAGCGAAGCGCTTGGATGGGACCTCGTTCCCCCCACCGTCTACCGTCGGGATGGACCTGCTGGTCCTGGCTCGTTGCAGCTTTACGTTGAACATGATCCTGAATACCATTATTTCAAACTAACTGAAGCTCATAAAGAAGAGCTGAGGCCTGTTGCTGTATTTGATCTATTGATCAATAACGCAGATCGCAAAGGCAGCCATTTATTGTTCGATCCAGATAATCATCTCTGGTTAATTGATCATGGGGTCAGCTTTCACCAGGATTTCAAGCTGCGCACGGTAATTTGGGATTTTTCTGGCGAGTCCATTCCCTCGGACTTGATTGATGATCTAAAAATATTCCACCAGGCTTTAAATACCAACGCTTCATTGATTTCAACACTGCAGGAGTGTCTCAGTCAGACTGAAATTGCAGCAATGAGCCGGCGGGCGGAAAAATTGATCGCAACCAGGAAATTTCCTGAACCAGAACCAAACCGCCGGGTCTATCCCTGGCCAGCGATCTAATTCCTAACCAGAGAACTATAATAATGATCAAGTTTTTTGTTATCAACCTCGAACCCAGCTGAACTTAATCAACATCCAAGGGAGCCAACTCATGCCCCATATCAATCTTGCTTTAATCGGCTTTGGAAATGTCGGCCAGGCGCTTGCCCAGCTGCTGATACGGAAGCAATATGACCTGAAAAATCAATATGATATTTCATTCACCGTAACAGCGATCGGTACTGGAACCCATGGTGCTGCAATCAATCCAGACGGCATCGACTTGAACCAGGCTATTTCCATGATTGGATCCAAAGCCTCACTTGATGCACTCTCCACCGTACCTGTGCCCACGGATGGGCTGAGTCTGATCAAAAACTGCCGAGCTGACGTGCTATTTGAGAATACACCAGTAGACTATGAAACCGGACAGCCAGCTTTGGATCATCTGCGTACTGCATTAGAGTTGGGTATGCACGCAATTACTGCCAATAAAGGCCCAGTCGTTCATGGCTTTAAAGAATTATCCACCCTGGCAACCAGCAGAGGTCGGAAATTCTACTTCGAATCCACAGTGATGGATGGCGCACCAATCTTCTCACTTTTTCGTGAAACTTTGCCCGCCGCAAATCTGATTGGTTTTCGAGGAATTCTCAACTCAACCACCAACCTGATCCTCAGCCGTATGGAAACAGGTGAAGATTTTGATGAAGCTGTAACCTATGCGCAGTCAATTGGCATCGCTGAAACCGATCCCAGTGGTGACATCGACGGATGGGATGCCGCAATCAAGGTAGCCGCCCTTGTAAATGTATTGATGGGCATCTCCCTTAAACCTGCTGATGTGGATCGACAAGGCATCCGCGCAATCTCTGCTCGTGATATTCAACAAGCAAAGCAAACCGGAAAACGCTGGAAATTGGTTTGTTCAGCACGCCGCACCGGCGACCGCGTAACCGCTAAGGTACAGCCAGAAATGGTATCATCTGACTCACCGCTATATTCTGTCGATGGGACAACCAGCGTGGTTCAATTTGAAACCGATGTACTCGGTTTGCTCTCAGTGATCGAAAACGACCCTGGACCTGAGACTACAGCTTATGGATTATTGGCTGATTTCATCAATGCTGTAACACCACGACAATAATATTCAGAATTTAATACAAAGTTCACTTTTGTGGTTTGGTGAATTGTGCTAAAGTTGAACATGTACACTAAAGGGGAGTCCCAATTCTTTGGAGGTCAAGCATGGAGGTCATTCAAACCGGGCTTGGGGAGTTAATTCAACCACCTGATCTCAACGATTTCCGCGCCTGGAATCGCCAGAAACCTAAAGCTCTGATAGATAAACGCATGTCCGAAGCTGAAGCCATTGAACGCTACGTTCATGATGGGGATTATATCGGTACTGAATTATATGGAACAGTCCGCTGTCCGATGTCTCTTGTGAATGAGATAGTCCGCCAGGGTAAAAAAGACTTGCGAGTTGCCGGGCAGGGAGTGCTAGAATTGGATATGCTACTGGCAGCCAGTTTAGTGAGAGCCTTAGATATTACCTACATCGGGTTAGAGGTCTACGGTGTGTCCAACTGTTTCCGTCGGGAAGTCGAAAGTGGACGTATCGAGAAGTGTGTCGAATGGAGCAATGCCGGTATTACCTGGCGTTTTAAAGCCGCCTCTATGGGAGTGCCCTTTATCCCCGTCCGATCCATGCTTGGAACAGATACAATGAAATACAGCGCTGCCAAAGTATCGCGATGTCCTTTCACTGGTGATCTCGTGTGCTTGATACCAGCACTTATCCTGGACGTAGGGTTGATACACGTCCACCGCGCAGACATGTATGGCAACGCTCAAATCGAAGGGATTAGCGGATTCAGTTTGGAAATGGCGCGCGCTTCCAAGCGCTTGATCATCAGTGCTGAAGAGATTGTCCCCAATGAAGTCATCCGCTCCAAACCCGATCGTACCGTGATCCCATACTACCTAGTAGATGCAGTGGTCGAAGCTCCTTTTGCTTCACATCCAGGCGAAATGTGCTATGTATACCGTCGAGACGAAGAACACATCAAAGAATGGGTAGAAGCTTCAAAGCAAGCCGAGACCACACAAGCATACCTTGAGAAGTACATTTACAGTGTTAAAAACCATCAAGAATACCTTGAATTAATCGGTAAAGAGCATCTTCACCAGCTCAAGTATGAGTAAGGAATCCAGACTTATGAACTACTCAGAATATAACGCGACCGAACTATTGATTTGTACCGCCTCCCGCATAATGACAGACAATACGACAGCCTTCATTGGCACAGGTATTCCTATGTTAGCTGCTTCGTTGGCGCAGAGAATGCACGCTCCCAATCTTGTGGCAATCTTCGAATTTGGCGGTACTGGTGCTATCTTGGATACCCTACCGATTGCAGTTGGAGAACAGCGCTCCTTCCATAAGGCACTTGCAGCTACGGGTATCTGCGATGTTATGGAAACTGCCCAGCGCGGCTTTATAGAGTATGGCTTCCTTGGAGGCGCCCAAATCGACCCCTACGGCAACCTGAATTCCACAGTCATTGGAGAGTATTACCATCCCAAAGTACGCTTACCAGGCAGCGGAGGTGGTAACGATGTAGGTTCTCACTGCTGGCAGACGATCGCTATCATGCGTCACGATAGGCTCAGATTTGTTGAGCACGTAGATTTCATCACCACACCGGGCTACTTATCTGGTCCCGGAGAACGTGAAAAAGCTGGGTTAGCTCCAGGGACAGGACCATACCGTGTGGTCTCCAATCTCGGAATCATGGGATACCACCCAGAGAACAAACGTATGATGCTGATCGCCACACTGCTGGGCGCGGTTCTGAGCATGACCGGCTTGGCCTTGTCATATGGCCCGGACCTGCCGGCTGGCCCGACCATCATCCTATT
>Ga0209536_100002899_pt1 | contig 27810 bp, 29 predicted proteins | sample DeeMarSeWOR28_12_FD_187461 | JGI IMG/M metagenome (GOLD analysis project Ga0209536, IMG submission 187461) | Marine sediment microbial communities from White Oak River estuary, North Carolina - WOR-2-8_12 (SPAdes) (version 2) | ecosystem: Environmental > Aquatic > Marine > Intertidal zone >... | reverse complement strand
TCCTGTTAGCCGCTGGGTGTAGGCCGTAAGCCTCCTTCTGTTTTAAACGGTATTCTACTATGCGTCCTACCTATGAGCAGTCTGAACAACTGATCTCAAACTTTGGACTTGCTCCAGGAGCAGATTGTCCGTTTCATCAAATCTCAAGAAGACCTCATCACCTATAGTGAATCATAGCATTATTCCTGAGCTGTGTCGTTTCTGCGACTCTGCAAAGACTCTCGCCTTTACTGCTTACACAGTTTCCTGGTTCAGAACGAGGGAGGACTTTCCTCAGCGATATCCGCCGTCAACCGTCCACCTACGCCCAGCAAAAGCATATCAAAATTAGTTACATATAAATGTTTGGAATCAAAAAATGATTATTAATAACCACCAATCTTTAAACTTGGATCACCGAGCAATGTCCATTCCTGGACCACCTTACAATCACTTCTATTGATCATTGATGGATAAATATCCATATAATAAATTAGTTGTGAGTTATACGCATCTCCAAGAGTGTCTTTTCCTTCCTGATAACTTCTAAAAAATTGTTGTATTAGAAAACCTTCAAATTTACTTAAACATTGTTCACCGGTCATACTATAACTCAATCCAGTGTTACCCATAATTGCCACACATCCCCCATCTTTTACTGTAACCATTGACCAAGCCCAACATTTTGAACCCCAGTCATATTCATAATAACCTTGAGGGATACCTGGATACTTTATAAAATATTTCAAACCCTTCTCTAAAACTCCCTTAATAAAGTTTAAAAAACTTACATCGAATTGAGCATTATTACAACCACCTACAAGGGTAATTGGGAGTTTTTCTCCATTTATAAATTCATCCATTTGATCATATAATGGGCCATCTATCCATTCCTTCTCATGTGGTGGATATGTACCCCAAATCATAGGATCACCATGTCCACAAAAAACCAAAAAACCACAGCCCTTATTTACTTCATCAATAACATCTTGTTTATCCTTAAAACTCCCTGTTGACGTCCACAAATATGATGATTCGAAGCCGATAAGATAGTCAAATGCAGCTTCAGTTATCATCTCTCCTTCATAAAAATCGTTTTGCTCAGGCCATGTATCTCCAGCAATACCAACATATTTATAAAACCATTCAGAACCATATGCTGTATTTTCATAATTTATGATTTTATCAACAATGATTTCTAATTCTTCAATATTTTTACATGGAAGGCGACCAACACAAACCTCGGGATACATATCAAGAATATCTTTTCCATTTTCATCCCATTCTGCAAAAATTCCATTTCCATTACTATCCCAACTTGAAAAATTACCTTCTGTATCATAAATATCTGCAAAATAGAGGTCACATAAGAATGGTTCTTTATACCATGCTACTACATTTGAATACCTTACAGGTACCCACCATGTGGGTTTAAAAAGTCCACCCCTTCTTCCTCCAATTAGAAGAACATATTTTATTCCCCAATTATCATAAGCAGATTTGATAAAATATTTTATTTTTTCAGCATTATCTCTTCCTTCTACATCGAAATAAATACTTCTATAAATATCTCTACAAGAGATACATACTGTTTTAATATTGTGAATATTTTTATGCTCAACTAGAGGATATAATGAACTCTCAAACCATGTAGAAGTAATAATAATCATATCGAAATTATCATTTTTCATTACTTGTTTATTACTGTCTGAAATAATATTTTTCTTGGTAATAAAACCAAAGATTACAGGAGTATTTAAAAAAATAATTATTAATATTATAATATTAATTAAAAAAATTCTTTTTAAAAGTGATATTATTAATATATTATTTCCTCCCTGAATTATTGTATATCTAATAATTTGTATAATACTTAAAATTTACTTTACAAATTTCGAAATCTTAAATTATTGGTTTTATTAATTTTGATAAAAAATATATATAAATAAAAAATTTTTATTTATAAAAATAACAATAATCTAAGGAAATGAAGAAGCAGATTCCTTTTCATCTACAATTACTCCATTAAGATAAATCCTTGTCTTAAAATAAGTTATAATTCCATCTGGAATATCAACAGAGAGAATAATTTTCTTTTTCATACCTGGTTCCAATTTAGAAATAATTGTATTTTCATAACTAACTTTTAAACCATTTTGTGAAATAAAAGCACCTTCAACTAATATATTATTTGCAATTTTTATTCCTAGGTTCTCAACAATTGCCTTTACCTCGACAAAATCACCAATTTCAGTATTTGTATAAATTGTAATTGTTCCATCCTTCCATTCATGCAAAAGGAGCGGTCTATCTGTAATTGTATAAACAGTTGCGCTATCATTATACTGTCTATATTCATGTGGAATAAATCCACAGATGTTTCCTTTGGTTGTTGTCTCTAAAAAGTAGTAATCATCGATATAATAATCATAATTTGGAATTTCCTCTTCACTAAGTCTAACACCGACTGCCATATGGTTTGGAAGTCTCAATAGTGCAACTTCAAATCCTAAACTATTAAGCATGGTAGCAGTTAATATTGCCTTGTCTTCACAATCTCCTAGACTGTCAAATAATGTTTCAATTGGATAACGAGGATATTCATATGATTCGTTTTGTTCACTATCTGTTTTATATTCAATTGTTTGAACAAAGGATGCTATAAAATTTATTTTTTGGACTTCAGTACCAGTGAATAAATTAATAATTCTTTCCAAAATTATTTCGATATATTCATCATCATAGGGATCAAATAAGTATAGACTATAATCATCATGATTTATTCTTTCAAGAGAACTTTGATAATTGTAGAGGTACTCAGGTATCGGAAGTTTTACTTTATTTGGACCATTATAATTCCAGCTAAATTCTTTTGTTTGTACAATATTATCTGTATTGACTAAGAAAGTTTTACTTGTTAATACGTCTTCATCAGTATCTCTTATATTTAAAATAAATGTGGAATTATTAGGAATATCATCTCTATAAATAAAACATTCAAGGGACTTTGATTGCTTAGGCATAATTACTACTGGTATAATCAATCCAACTATTGGTTCATTATCAATAATTATTTGGATATCATCGGGATAAATAGGTATGTCACCAATATTAAAAACATTCAATTTAAGTCCAAATAAAGCTTTACTTCCAAAAGATGCATCCTTCTCCCACCATTTCTGCAAGCATGATATTATTTCTAAGTCAGATTCTTCAAAAGAGACTTTCTTTGAATAAATCTCGTTATTATCACTATTATATACTTTTATTTTGTATGAACCTGGAGCAATGGTCTGTTTATATTCTCCAAAATATAAAATTGAATCATGATTGCCTTTAAAAAAAAGATCTGAATCAATTATCTTGTTGCCTTCTCCTATAATTTTAACATTAACTGTTCCTGAACATGAAAAATTCAAAGAAAAAGCAGGAAATCCATCATCATTAATTACTTCATAACCAAACAAAGAAAAACTAGTTCCTCCAATTATGTCTTCGATTATACAACCTGAAAAAGAACTACTTAAAATCAGCATAATAGATAAAACTAAAATTTTATTTTTTGCTAGAGGCATTAACATTACAAAACAACTTTATTCTTTTCAAGTTTTTCCTTGATTACATTGCCAAGCCTTTTCATGCCTTCCTCAAGTTGCTCATCAGTTGAATATGAAAAATTAAGCCTCATGCATCTGGCTCCTCCTCCATCCACAAAGAAGGCTTTACCATGTACATAGGCAACTTTTTGTTTTATTGCATCCAAAAATAATAGCTCTGTATCAATTCCTTCTGGTAGTGTTGGCCAAGCAAACATACCGCCCTTTGGTTTATAACAAACGTAACCCTCTGGGAAGTATTTCTGCATTGCTTTCATCATGATATCTCTTTTAGGTTTATACATCTCACAAATTTTCATTATATGCAGATCCATTGACCCTTGTCTCATAAACTCTAATGCAATAAATTGGGTAAATGTATTTGTACAAAGATCAAGCGCTTGCTTACAAATTATCATTTTTCTGGATATTTCAGGAGAAGATATATTCCATGCAAGTCTAAAACCAGGGGAAAGTATCTTTGAAAAAGTAGAGATATAAATAACTCTACCAATATCATCAAATGCCTTTATGGGTTTTATATGGGGAACATCATATCTTAATTTTCCATAGGGATCGTCCTCAACAACTACAAGATCATAATCATTTGCAATATCAATAAGTTTTTTTCTACGAGATTCAGACAAAATTACTCCAGCAGGATTCTGAAAAGTGGGGACAACATAGATGAATTTTGGTAGAATCTCGTCTTTCATTAATTTATTAATAGTATCTTCTAAAACATCAACCATCATACCATCTTTATCGAGCGGAATACCAGTTAAATTGCTCTCATAGCTTCTAAAAGCATTAATTCCCCCTAGATATGTTGGCAGTCCAACAATTGCAGTATCACCGGGATTAAGAAACACTTTTCCAACAGTATCAAGTGATTGTTGTGAACCACTTGTAATAATAACATCATCAGGCTGAACATCAATACCATCCTTATATGCTCTTTCAGCAATAATATCCCTCAAATCCTTAAGACCTTGAGTTGTTCCATATTGAAGAGCAGTTTTACCATAATTTTTCATTACAGAATCAACAACACCCTCTAAATCGTCAATTGGAAAAGAATTTGGATTTGGCAGTCCACCTGCAAATGAGATAATTTCAGGGTCTTGAGTAACCTTTAATAACTCACGTATCACTGATTTCCTCATCTTTCCGGCTCTATCTGAATATAAACGCTCAATATCAACCATAAAACTTTCCAAACGACGGTATAAAATAATATTTAATATGCATTTCGTAAAAAAATTGAAATATGTGTAATTCTATAGGTGGGCGTTATTTGTCTCTTTCTTTTGAAAATAGTGGTTTTAGATGTTCTTCGAATGCAGGCATTGTTTCTAAAGTATCTCTACAAATATTGAATTTATGAATTATATGTAAAGCAAGTTGTTCATCAGCAGAAAATGATCCTTTTATGTCTGAAAACATCTTACTTACATTTTCTTTAGAATCTATCATCTCATCTCCTATAATATCAGGCATGTACCTTGTTATCTATTTATAAGCTTTTCCATGGATAATAAACTTGTTTTTCTCCTAAAAAATTAGATAAATAAATAATCAGAAAGATTTATTAAAATTTTATTGCTGTACCACAAAATAATTACAGGTGTGAAATTTAATGGAAGCAATAATTCTTTCAGGGGGATTTGGTACTCGTTTACGACCTTTGACATATACTAAGGCAAAATCATTGTTACCAATTTTGAATAAACCAATGATTGTTCATTTAATAGAAACTCTTCCAAAGGAAGTAAATAAAATTATTCTTGCGGTAAATTACAGAAAAGATCAGATTGAAAATTATTTTAATGAAAATGATTTTGGAAAAGAAATTATTGTAAATGATGAACCTAAACCTCTGGGTACTGGAGGGGCAACTAAATTTGCTGAAAAACATATCACTGGGCGATTTCTTGTTTTAAATAGTGATATAATTTGTTCACTTAATTTAAAGGATATGATAAAGTTTCATATCAATAACAAAGCGATTGCAAGTATATCTTTATGGCCTGTTGAAAATGTTTCAGAGTTTGGAGTTGCCGATGTAAGAGAAAATGGAAAAATTGTAGGTTTTGTTGAAAAACCAAAACCTGAAGATGCCCCTTCTGAATTTATCAATGCAGGTGCTTATTGTTTAGAAAAAAAAGTACTTGATTATATTGATACTGGTAGATTAGTTTCTATGGAAAAAGAAATATTTCCACAAATCATTGAGGACACAAATAGATTTTTTGGGTTTAAACTTAAAGGTTATTGGATGGACATTGGAAGAATAAGCAGCTATATTGATGTTCATAGATTTTTATTAAATAGAAATAAAATCAAAAAATTTCAGGGTAATAATTGTAAAGTTTTTGGAACAATTAAGGAAACTTGCATTGGAAATAACGTTACTATAGGTAAAAACTCAAAGCTTGACTGTGCTGTTGTATATGATAATGCTTTAATTGGTGAAAATGTAGAACTATCTTATTGTGTAATTGGAGAGAATTGTAAAATTGCTGATTTTTCAGATATTAGAAATTCGGTAATCGGTGATAATGAGAAACTTATTGAAAATACGATTTTAGATAATAAAGCTGTATGGACCCAACCAATCCCAGAAGGTTATCCTGATAAACAAATTGGTAATGTAATTGAAAAATAGATCTGATATTACAAAAATCTATTTATTTTAAATTTAGTTACGCATCTTAAAATCATGACGGTGGATTATTTATGACTAAACTTTTTGGAACAAATGGAATAAGAGGAGTAGTTAACGAGGATATGAACTGTGAGCTTGCTTTAGGTATAGGAAAGGCATGGGGTACTTATCTAAAAAAAACAATTCCTAAACCAAAGGTTGCTATTGGAACAGATGCAAGACTATCTAATCATATGCTTAAATGTGCAATATCTTCTGGTCTGCTTGCAACAGGTTGTGATGTAATAGATGTAGGTTTAGTTCCAACTCCAACACTTCAGTATGCGGTAAGAGAAAAAGGATATGATTCAGGTGTTATTATTACTGCTTCACATAATCCACCACATTTCAATGGAATAAAAGGAGTTGCAAGTGATGGAACTGAATTTTCAAAGGATATTGAAGAAGAAATAGAAAAAATCTACTTTCAAAAAAGTTTTTTTAAAGTCAAATGGGATGAAGTTGGAAAGTTTACAACTTGGAATGGTTCAACAGACCTTTATATAAATGGGATTTTGAATTCAGTTGATGTAGATATTATAAAAAACAAAAATTTCCATGTAGTTCTTGATTGTGGAAATGGTGCAGGAAGTCTTGTTACTCCTATTCTTCTTAAAAAACTAGGTTGCAGAATCACTGAACTTTATTGTGAACCAGATGGGACATTTCCAGGTCACAACTCAGAACCATTACCTGAGAATTTAGTGGAACTTATTAAAAAAGTACCAGAGGTAAATGCAGATCTTGGTGCTGCTCAAGATGGAGATGCAGATCGTGCGATATTTGTTGATGAGAAAGGTAATTATATATGGGGTGATAAATCGCTTGCAATTGGAGCAAAATACGCAACAAAAGAAAAGGGGGGAGTCACAGTTACTCCAGTTACAACTTCTAGTATGTTTGATGATGTTGTAAAGGAAAATAAAGGTAGTATTATTCATACAGCAGTAGGCTCACCTATTGTTGCTCGTGTTATGATAGAAAATGATTCTGTCTTTGGTGGTGAGGAAAACGGTGGACTTATATTTCCTGAACTTCAATATTGCAGGGATTCAGCAATGTCAATTGCAAAGATTTTAGAAATCATGGCAAAAGAAGAAAAAAAATTATCAGAGTTAGTTGAGGAAATACCAAAATATGAGGTTTTCAAATTAAAAATGCCATGTCCAAATGATAAAAAAGAAATTGTTATGAGAACCCTTGCAGAAGAAACAAAGAAGGATAAAAACGTTAAAAATGTTGATGAAACAGATGGAGTTAAGCTTTATCTTGAAGATGGCTGGGTTTTGTTAAGACCATCGGGTACTGAACCAATATTCAGAGTTTATTCAGAATCAAAAGAAAAAAGTAAGGCTGAAGAACTTGCTTTAAATTATAAAAAAATTGCCGAGGATATAATAAAAAGTAAATAGTTAGATTTCAGATTTCAGCATTGGTGCAAGTTCTATTCCATTTTTTGATGACATAGAGAGCACAAACCTTGATCTTCCATGTGGTGTACCTCGCATTTTTATAACCTGAAGTGTTCTAATAAGATCTCCTTTTCTTTCTATATCACCTAAAAATATTATACCATCAGCAATAAACTCTTCAATTTCATATTGAGAGTATTGAAAGAGTTTAGGCGGGATTTCTGAAGTTAAAAAAGTTGTACAATTCAATGCTGTAAGAGACGCTCCTAGTTTAAACAAAAAATCCCTTATTGCTTCTCTAGTTTGTATTCTATAACATAACGAGGTTATTGAATCAATAATAAGCCTTTTTGCATCAAGCTCTTTAGTTATATCTCTAATTACTTCAAACAAGATGTTTATTTCATCAAAATTATACTGTTCAGGGTTCAAACCAAGACGATCACTAATGCTCCATAGATCAATTACACTTAAATCCCCTGAACTAATTAGTTTTTCATCAAAAAAATCGTAAACTCCTTGGTATCTTTTTAATTTTGGAACAGTTTCTGTTGCTGTGAAAAATACTCCTCTTTCTCCTTTTTTTATTCCATTAGCTAAAAATTGCATACTTAAAGTTGTCTTTCCCACTCCACTACCACCAGATATTAAAACAGTACTACCTGTTGGTATTCCACCATTCAGTTCAGAATCAAGGGTTTCAATTCCTGTTATACATCTGGTTGCCTTAACCATCCTAGTCTCCTTTCCACCCAATATGAAATATATTTTCAATATTAAATCGTTTTTGTTTATTATTTGTTAATAAAAAGAAATAAATCAATTATGTAATGCCAATACATTAATATTACATGTTTTATTTGGGGTCTTAAAATTAACAATAGAGGAATAGAATGACAAAAGATGAAGAGCTTGCTAAATATTTGTCTATCATAGAGCAATATAAAGAACAGTTAAATAATCTTGAAATGCAATCTCAATATATTCAATCAGCAGTACTTGATTATAATAAAGCAAAAATAACACTTGAAAATCTTAAAAACACAGAAAAAGACAAAGAAATATTATTACCAATCGGCGGTAGTACATTTGTTAATGCAACATTGAAAAATCCTTCTAATGTGCTTTTTGATATTGGTGCAGGAGTAATAGCTGAGAAAAAAACAGAAGAAGCAATAATAAAAATTGATAAAAAAATAGAAGAACTTCAAAAAACACAAGAGAGAGTATTAGCAGTTATGCAAAATATACAGAATAGTTCAGCTGAGGTTTCTGCAAAAGCACAAAAGCTTTTGGCAGAGAGCGAAAATGAGTAAAATTAGGTATATAAATGTTTAAATTTTTAAAAAAGAAGTTAAAAAAATTTGAAGATGAGCTCGAAGCAGAGCTTGAGAAAGAATTAGAAAAAGAAACAATTATCGAGGAAAAAAAACCTGAACCTCCCCCAGAAAAACCAATTGAAAAAGAAACTTTAGAAGAAAAACCAATCCCTGAAGAAAAACCGATTGAAGAAGAAATAAAAACAAAAAAAGAGGAATTTATAGAAGAAAAAGAAATTATTCAAAAACATAAACCTGTGGATAAAGAGAGAAAAAGAAGAATTCTAAGAGATAAACGCAAAAGAGAAGAAGAAATTGATAAACAAATTGAAAAAAGTATTGAAACAGAACTAGAACACACCTTAAAAACTAAAAGAAGTATTGAACAGGTTGTAACAACAGATAGAAAATCTACAAGAGCAATAAGTGAAGAAAAATTAGATGATCTTTTATGGGAGCTTGAAGTAGGTCTTCTGGAGTCAGACGTTGCATATTCAGTTATTGAGTCTATTAAAAAAGACATTAAAGAAGAACTAAAGTATGCATCATTTGAACGTGGTAGGATAAATGAAATGGTTGAAAGTGTTCTCAAAAATGCTATTTCTCATGTTTTAAAATCAAGTGAAATTGATTTTATGGATTATATTAGGAAGAGTCAGAAAAAACCAATTGTTATTATGTTTGTAGGAGTAAATGGGTCTGGTAAAACCCTTGCTATTGCAAAAATAGCAACACTTCTTAGAAAAAATGGAATTTCTAGTGTAATGGCTGCAGGTGATACCTTCAGGGCTGGTGCAATTGAACAGTTGAGCATACATGCAGATAAGGTCGGTGTAAAAATTGTAAAACATGGTTCTGGAGCAGACCCAGCTGCTGTTGCTTATGATGCAATAGATCATGCAAAAGCAAAACACAAAGATGTGGTTTTACTTGATACAGCAGGAAGAGTACAGACAAATATCAACCTAATGGATGAAATGGCAAAGATTAAGCGTGTTGCTAAACCTGATCTTATCATATTTGTTGGCGATGCTTTATCCGGTAACGATGCTGTTGAACAAGCAAAACGTTTCAATGAGGTAGTTGGAATCGATGGAGTAATTTTAACAAAAGTTGATACTGATGCTAAAGGAGGTAGTGCCTTATCTGTTGCTTATACTATTGGTAAACCACTTTTATTTATTGGAGTTGGGCAGGGTTATGAAGATCAAATACCCTTTGAACCAGATTGGATGATGGATAATATCTTTGGAAAATAATGCTGTTTTTTAGCATAAATACCATTATGGACATAAACGTAAAGATACAGGGCTATGCTTGTACAACAATTCCTTTTAAACATGACTAACAAAACCAGAATTGAGGTCTGAAAAAAATGATGATTGTAGGACAAATATCAAGCAAAGAAGAAGCAAAGGAAGTAGAAGATATTGCAAAATGTTTGGTAGTTGGATACAGAGCAAAAGTTCTTGCAGAAAAGGTTAGAAGGGTGATGTAGAAGATGTTTAGAGACAAGAAAACAAAAATGGATTTCAAAAATAAAAAAACAATCCCTAACGATATCCCAATTATATGGGTTAATATTTAATCTTTTTTTAATCACTCCATCTTGTTTTTACCCAGGAATCAATAAATCTTTTTGATAAATCTGGTCTTGCTTCAGATATATCTGTTACAGTTATTATTCCGATTATGCTTTCCTCTTTAAGAACAGGTAGTTTTTTTATATTGTTTTGCTTCATAATTTCTATTGCTTTTTCTAAATTATCAAGTGCATGAACTGTTTTTAAATCTGAAGACATTATTTCAAATATCTGAGTTGTTTTTGGGTCTCTTCCTTCACAGATTGTCCTTTCAATTATGTCTCTTTCAGTTACCAAACCTATACATCTATCTTCATCAGTAACAATTATACAACCAACCTTATTTTCTTTATAGATTTTGCACGCATCAAGTACTGTTTGTTTAAAATTAATTGTTACTGGATTTTTACTCATTACTTCTTTGACAAGCATATAAATCATCAATAACCTAATTAAATAAAATCTACAATCATATGCTATGATATATTTATATATCCATGGTATATTTTATTTTGGAAATGGTAAATATTAAATCAAGAAGTGAAGTTTTAAATGATGTTATAAAGGATGGAAAGAAATATCCAGATAATTGGAAAGCTGTTTTTGGTAAGGACAATAAAAGATTATCAAGAGACTACTACATTTTCAATCCCAGATCTGGAATTTATCTTTTAAAAGAATATGAAAAAAATCCTTTTGAAATAAAAGGAATTGGTGGAAAAATCGCTAGAAGAATAGACGAAGATATTGAAGCAGTGGTATCAAAAAAAGCAGGTGACTTTGGAATAATTCAAGGAGACTATCAGAAAATCATTAGAAATTTAGAAAAAGGAATAAAACCTGAGAAAATATTTGATGCAGCATTTAAAGGTAAAAAAAATCTAGGAATAAGTATTCCTATAAAGGGTCAGGCATCTACTTCAAAAGAAGTTTTTAAAAATATTCACCATACTTATTATAAAGAGCAACAAAGAATTGATAAAAAACTTGAAAAAATGGCAAATGAAGATGGGCTTTACAAATCCTATGAATAATCTATTTTTCTAGATATTTTTCAATTTTATTTTTTGCTTCTTCTCTTTTATTATTTATATCAGTAAGCATTTTATCTATTAACTCGGCAGCATATTTCTTACATTCACCACATGTTTTTTTACCACCTTTACATGAGGTGTATATTTCTTGAAGCTCCTTGTCATCTTCTATTAGATGATATAAAAATAATTCATAAACAACACATTCATCAGGTTTTCCGCCATGTTTTTTTTGTTCTTCAAGTGTAACTGCTCCACCAGTTTTAGAGTGCATAATCTTTTTAATTGCATCTTTTGATGAATCTGTTAAAAATATTGCACTTTCTGGTTTTGAAGATGACATCTTTTCTCCAGTTAGTCCTGTCATGAACCTATGAAAGGTAGCAGATGGTTGGAAAAAACCATATCCTCCAAGTTTAGTTTCTAATTTTACTAAATTTTCATCAATTTGATGAATATTTTCTTCAACTGCATCCTGAATGTAAATTGCTTTGTAATCTGTTATTCGCTTGAGCTTTTTGAAATTTAAATCATTTAAGATTTTTTCCGCACTATCCAGAAGTTTACTAACATCCTTGTCAACTTTTACAAAAACACCTATTTTATTGTCCTTTGTAACTGTTACATTATATAACCTATGAGCTTGTGCAATATCTCTACTAAGTCTGATGTGTGGGTCCTGGTCTACACCAACTGGAACCAAGGTTGGTCTATTTCCACCAAATTTTTCAAGTTGTACATGTAAAATATCGCCAGTTTGTACAAGTGGTGAGAAAATATGAGCCATATTAGTTTGGCCATTAAATCCATATGTTGCTTGCATTTGTGACCAATTTATTTTTTTACCTAAAATGTAACCTAGATCCTTTACTTCTGTAAGTTTTGATTGAAAATATATACGACATTTTTCTGGATTAAGTCCAAGAGCAATATAGTTTGGAATGTATTCATTTAAAGCAAAATCTTTTGTTTCCTGTAGTGTATAGCCTCTTGTTGCAAATGCCTCAATATCGGCTACTGCAATGTTTATGTCTGCTCCAATATTTTGATAATATATTACCTCATCAATTACCATCTTATGGCCAAGATGCATTCTTCCTGAGGGCATTAGACCTGTTAAAATTGCCCATGGTTTCTTTTTATTTACTGAATCTTTTATAAGGTTAAACCCTCTATGACCAAATATTACACCTCTTCGTAATAACATATGAGGGTTTGGAAGATTTTTCCATAAATCTTCTGAAAATTCCTCAATTCCAAATTCGTCTCTAAGCCTGGAATAATCTTGATATATTGTTGAGCTCCAGGGGTCAATTTTCATCTTTATCAAGTATCCTGAAACAAGCAATATTTCAAAAACTTACCGTTATTAAATTTTAAAAATTTTACTAAATTAAGAGCTAGTTTTAATTTTTATTTAGCAATGTTTATATAATTGTAAATCAATATTTTATATATTGCATTTGGATGGCAAAGATGAAAGGAAGGAAAAAATTTTATTAATAACCCCATAAATTATATGATAATTTATTGTTTCTTAAATTTTATTAATTATTGAACAAATTGAATATCTAATTCTAAAATAATATGACTTTGTATTGATTTTTAAACCTAACTTTTATTTATTTACAATCTATTTTTTAATTATTAAGAGGAAAAATAATGAAGGGTAACCTAAAGAAAAAATTAAAATTAAAAAAAATTTTAATAAACAACAATAGAAAGATTATTGATTTATTTTATTTAGAAAATGATTTTTATTATTCTGTTATCTATCACCCCAAAAAAAATATGTGGGAGCCTAATAATGACTCATCTTCTCCCGAGTCTTTGTGCTGTTCTTCTATTAGGTTAGAAGAGTTAGAGCACATTTTATTTCTAAGATCCTCCCTCAAGACTCAAAGAGAAAATTATAGAATTTTCAAAAAAAATGAAAATTACAATAAACAAGAAAACAAAATTTTTAATATATCCGAATTAAAAAATAAAATATGTTAAAATCAATTATAATAGATACAGGAAAAGAAAGGCTCCCACTAATATTTTAAATACATAAATAATGATATATATGATAAGAATATTTGATTATTAAAAAAACAGGTTAACTAATATAGTTAATGGTGTAATTATATGAAAAAACTCATAGCTATAGGATTAATCTTTCTTATTGCTTCAGAGTTAACAGGTTGTCTATCTTTTAATGAAAACAAAGATTCTAAAAAAGATTATGAGATTATTATAGCAATATGTTCAGGGCCTTATGGATTTCATCCATGGATGGATTCATATGATGTTGACACAATGTCTATAAATAGTAATATTTTTAATAGTTTAGTAGAATTTGATAATCTTTTCAGAATTACACCTGCTTTAGCTGAATCCTGGAGCAATCCAAATAATCTTACATGGAGATTTTCTTTAAGAAAAAATGTAAAATTTCATAATGGTTATAATTTCACAGCAGAAGATGTCAAATATACGATAGATTTAATAAAAAATAATATTAGCGCCCTAAAAGAAATATTGAGTTGTGTATCAGAGGTTGTTATAATAGATGATTATACAATCGATATTATAACTTATGAACCCTGTCCTATTCTACTCAATAAATTAGTTGATATTTTTATTGTATCAAAAAAATACCAAGAGGAAATAGACAATCAATGGCCAAATGGAACTGGTCCATATATATTGTTAAATTATACAGAAGGCGAAAATATAACTCTTGAAAGATTTGATAAATATTGGAATGGTAAACCAGCTGTTAAAAAAGTACTTCTTAAGATAATACAAGAATCTGAAGATAGAAAAAATGCATTAATTGAAGAAAAGATTGATATCTGTTATGTCCATCCTGACCATTACGCTGATATATTTTATGCAAGTGGAGTTGAAGTAACAACTGTTTCACCTCCAACTGTTTTCTACATTAGTTTTGATTTTAGGGGAAATGGTAGCTCTTATAAATATGCAGAAAAAAATCCAGTTGCTGACGTTCGAGTAAGAAAAGCAATATACCATGCTATTGATATTGAATTTTTAATAGAGGAAAAATTGAATGGTTTTGGTGGACCAGCTTCTCAATTCGTTTCACCTTTAATATTTGGATATAACCCAGAAATTAAGAGATTGTCTTTTGATCTTAATATTGCTAGAAATCTAATGAATGAATCTGGATATAAAGATGGATTTAAAATAGACCTTGACTGCTCTGATGACAATACAAGCCAACAATTCTATTTAGAACTAGTAAGAATGTTGGGTGAGATAAATATCGATGTTCAATTAAATCGTCTTCCAGCAATGGAATTATTTACTAAATTATATGAGAAGAATTCTTCATTTTATATAATTGGTTGGCTAACAGGAAGCGCTGATGGTGGTGAAATATTTGATTTTATCTTAAGATCAGTTGATGAAAAAAATAATACTGGAATGTATAATTATGGTTATTTCTCAAATAAAGAGGTTGATAAAATAGGTCTACAAATTGGAAGTATAATGAATCCTCAAGATAGACTAGACTTGATGCAAGAAGGATTTAGGATAGCAATGGAAGATGTTGCTTGGATTCCTTTATATATTCCTCAAAGTATTTTTGGTTATAGGGATTATATTGATTGGATTCCTTATGCTGGTATGGGATATAACATAGAAGGAATAAGCTGCAAATAAATGATTAAATTATTTAGTAAAAAATATAATTTTTAGTAAGGATTATAAGAAAAATCCAGTTTTATAAAAAAATTGAACAAAATCAAAACATTTATACTCGATAATTTAATTTATACAAATAATAATATAAGCATAAAATAGATACTATTACCAAGGGATTGTTGAAAATATGAAGGAATTAGATTCAAAAGACCATAAAATCCTATATCATTTATTTTTAAATTCAAGGCAATCTCTATCCTCAATTGGAAAGAAGGTTGGACTACCAAAAAATGTAGTAAAATATAGGATAGATAGACTTCAGGAAAGAGGGATAATAAAAAACTTTAACGCTATGGTTGATATATTTAAGCTTGGATATACAGTTTATAGACTCAATTTTACCTTTCAATATGCTTCTCCTGAAAAAGAAAAAGAGATAATTAATTATTTTGTAAATCACAATAATACCTGGAATGCATCATCAGCAAAGGGTAGATATGATTTTATTGCCACAATTCTTGTAAAAAATCCTAACTTTTTTTATTCATTTTATGAAGAGACATTAAAAAAATATCGTTATTATTTCAAAGAAATATTTTTCTCACAACTATATGAAAAATTTGGTTATAAACATGCAATTTTATTTGATGAAACTTCTACTGATGATAAACGTGCATATGAATATAGATATGATGGACAAATAATAGATATAGATTCGATTGATTATAAAATATTATGTTTATTATCAAGAGACACAAGAATGCGTAGTGTTGATATAGCAAAAATAGTCAATATGACATCCACTTCTGTTATTAATCGAATTACTAAATTAACAAAAACTGGTGTTATCCAAAGATATTCTACTAATTTTGATACTAATAAACTAGGATATAAGTCATTTATTGTTAACTTATCCTTAAGAAATTATGATAAAAAAAGTAATATCATAAGATACTTGAGCAGTTCTCCATTTATTTGTGAGATACATAAGGCAATAGGTGCTTGTGACCTTGAACTAACCCTATTTACAGCAAACTTTGAGCATTTCTATAGAATAATGGAAGATCTCAGAGATAAATTTCCTGAGGATATAACAAACTATGATTATCTTTATGTAACACAGGTTCATAAAAGCAATTACTTACCGGACTAAGGAAAAAAATGTAATATTATTTTTTAGATCTTCTTTTTATTACATTATCAATTCTGGTTTTAAGTTCTTTGATATCAATTGGTTTTTCTATAAAATCATCTGCAATTAGTCCTCCAGCATGTTCAGCAAATCCATCGGATCTTGCTGTAAGAAAAACTACTGGTATATCCTTCCATTCTTTATTTGCCCTTAATTTATCAAAAACTTCCCAACCGTTCATATCAGGCATCATAATATCTAAAAGAATAACATCTGGTTTAATCTTTTTCTCTAGAAGTTTAAAACAATGTTTTCCACTTTCAGCAGGAATCACAGAATATTCTTTTCCAAATAATTCCTCAAAACCGGTTTTTATACAGAAGATTTGATCTTTTTCATCATCAACCAACATAATTTTTATCATATATATTCCGCCTTCTTTTTTTGAATCCAATTAATCCCTAATATTTATTACGACATATTCGTAATAATTTTGGGCTTTTATACTTCTATTTTATGAATATTTATTATAATTACTAAATATCTTTAACTAATGGCAATGTGAAATTTACAGTAGTTCCCTTTCCAATACCCGGGCTTTCTACCCAAATTTTTCCATTATGACGCTCTACAATTCTTTTACTAATAGTCATACCAAGTCCACTGCTTTCAAAGTCATGACGGGATTGATCTGCTTTATAGAATTCATCAAATATATGCCTGATCTGACCATTAGTCATACCAATACCATTATCCTTTATTGATATTTTTACATAGTCTTTTTGTTTTTCTGCATCAATTGTAATTTCTCCTTTGTTTTTATTATATTTTATAGAGTTTTCAAGAATATTTGTGAGAAGCTCTTCAAGTCTTAGTTTATCTGCCTGTACAAGATAACCATTAGTAATATTGTTTTTTAATTTTATTTTTTTATTTTCAAATAAAGTGATTTTATTTTCAATAGTTCTTTCTACCTCATCTTTTAAATTTATCTTCTCAAGTGAAAACTTTGTTTTTGGTGAATTTAATTTTGCAAGTTCAAGTGTTTTTATAACAATACCTTTCATATAATCCACATTTCTTTCAAGAACCTCAAGCCATTCCCTTTTTGTTGGATCTTTTTCTTTTTGAATTAGTAAAGGAATTAGAGTTGATAAGGGCATAAGAGGCGTTTTTAAATCATGACCAAGTTGGTTTACAAATTCATCTTTCTGCTTGAGTAACATATCAACTTCCATTGTTCTATCTTTTACTCTCTTTTCAAGAGTTTTATTTAATTTATTAAGATTTCTTCTAGCAATAGTCAAATCTTTATTAATTTCTTTTAGATACTTATTTTTCTCATCTAATTCCTTTGTTCTTTTTGTAACAAGTTTTTCCAGATTCTCACTATAATCTTTTAGTTGATCTTGGGATTCTTTTAAGGCAATGCTCATACTGTTAAATGCTGATGATAACTCACCAAGTTCATCATCTGAATTAAACTTAACAGTATGACCCATTTCTCCCTTACTCATCAACCTAACTCCCTTAATCAATTCACCAACAGGTTTTGTGATGAATAAATTAAATAATGCAAATATTAGGAAAAAGGAAACAATAATAAAAACACCTGATAAAATCGATATTGTTAAAATCATCTCATTTGTCATATCATCTAAGCTTGAAAGAGAAGCAATATATCTAACTGAATAATCATGTCTACCCCATTCCTCATTATAAGGTTGAATTATATCAATTAATTTTTCATTTTCAAAAATTTTTGTTGATTGTGTTGAAGCAGCTGCTCTTTCAACTGATTCATTATCCTCAAATAACCTCTCACCATTCAAAAATCCTTCATATTTTCCATCTTCAATTTCTATTGAATCAAATAATATTTTTCCATTAATATCTACTACTTGTAAACTTATAATATCCTCATTTAGATTCATTAGGTTATCTACAATCTGAATATATTGATAGAAACCAGATTCATAGTAAATAAAATAATTGTTAACAAGACTACCAACAGATAAACCAGCAAAAGATTCTGCATTATTAATAAGTGTAGTTCTTGCAGCGTTATATTCTCTATCAATAATTATATAGGAGCTTGCAAAAAATATTATAATAAGGATGAATAAAATTGGCAATATAAGTTTTATTTTAAGAGTATTAAATCCAATCATTGTTAAGTGCTCCTTCAATCCTTATTATCAAATTGTTATTGTTTATTATTTTTTACTTGATTTATTTTTTCTTTTTTCTAATAATATCACATTTATTGGGTGTTTACTGTTTAATTCAATCCAATCTAAATCAATTATCATCTTTGGATTGAAATTCCAATAAACATATCTTCCCCTTCCTATCACAAATTTAATTTTTGAATTTTTACAACATTCTTCTTTGTTTTTACATTCATTTTCAACATCATCAGTCTTTTTTTCATGGCTTTTGATGGTATTTTCATTAAAAAATCCTGAAAGTAACATGATGTCTGGAATCCACAAATAAGAGTTTAATAATTTACTCATAATATTCCTCGTATAATACATATTTGTATTATCGAGTTAAAATTGTTACTACCAATTATTTGTACAAAATAATATAAATTAACTAATTTGTATGTATGATGTACAAATTTTAATAAATATTACGCTGAGGGGGAGATTCGAACTCCCGCTCCCCAGATGGAGAACCGGCTCTCAAGGCCGGCGCGTTAGGCCGGACTTTGCTACCTCAGCTTTAAAAGGATTCAATCTGAGTAATTAAAATGAGATAAAAAGAGTTTTTGGAATTTATCTTTATGATCTTAAAACAATTTCTATATTTACGCCGTCTGGAACTTGGATTCTCATAAGTTGACGAAGTGCTCTATCACTAGCATCTAAATCAATTAGTCTTTTATGAATTCTCATTTCCCAACGATCCCAGGTTTCAGTTCCTTCACCGTCTGGGGATTTCCTACAAGGAACTTTTAGATGCTTAGTTGGTAATGGAATTGGACCGCTCATATCAACTCCAGTGCGCTCAGCAATCATTTTAATTTGATTACAAACTTCCTCAAGTTTTTTTGCGTTTGTGCTTACCAATGATATCCGTGCTTTCTGCGCCATTCCATTTTACTCCAAAAAATAAATTTTTATAAAGAAAAAGAAAAAAGAAGCCTATTTGGCCTCTTCAACCTCTAAACAAACACCAGCAGCTACAGTTTGCCCCATATCACGAATTGCAAACCTTCCAAGTTGTGGTATCTTTTTTGAGGATTCAATAACCATGGGTCGTGTTGGGATAATTTTTACGATTGCTGCATCTCCAGTTTTTATGAAATCAGGATTTTCCTCTTTGACAGCACCTGATTTTGGATCAAGTTTCTTTTGTATCTCTTCAAATCTGCATGCAACTTGTGCTGTGTAACAGTGAAATACTGGTGTATATCCTTTTGTAATAACTGAAGGATGATTTAGAACCATTATCTGGGCGATAAATGATTTTGCAACAGTTGGTGGGTCATTTGGTGGTCCAGCAACATCTCCCCTTCTTATCTCGTTTTTAGCAACACCTCTCATGTTAACTCCAACATTGTCACCGGGTAAAGCCTGAGCAATCTGCTCATGATGCATCTCAATTGTTTTTGCTTCACCAGTAACACCACCTGGTTTCATACTTGGCTTAAAGATGAGTTGCATACCTGGTTTCATAACACCACATTCTACTTTACCAACAGGTACAGTTCCAACTCCCTTTATTGTATACACATCTTGTACTGGCCATCTTAGAGGTAATTGGGTAGGTTTTTCAGGAATTATAAATTTATCAACAGCTTGAAGAATTGTGTCTCCTGTCCACCAATCCATTTTGCCCTTATCTTTTATATTATCTCCAGTAAAGGCAGATACTGCTACATATTGGAGTTGGTCATCTTTATATCCAACACTTTTTGCAAGTTTATCAACTTCTGATTTAACAGTCTCATAACGATTTTTATCATAAGGTGGTTTTGTATCATCCATTTTATTAATTGCAACAATCATTTGTTTAACACCAAGAGTTCTTGCAAGAAACATATGTTCTTTTGTTTGTGCCATTATTCCCTCAGGTGCAGCGACAACTAAAATTGCGGCATCAGCTTGAGAGGTTCCAGTGATCATATTTTTTACAAAATCTCTATGACCTGGAGCATCAATAATTGTAAAATAATATTTATCAGTATCAAATCTTTTATGGGCAACATCAATAGTCAAACCTCGCTCTCGCTCTTCTTTTAGTTGATCAAATATCCACGCAAGTGCAAAGCTGCCTTTTCCTTTTGCTTCTGCTTCTTCTTTAAATTTATCGACCATGTGCTTTGGGAACTGTCCAGTCTGAAGTAAGATTTGTCCTACTAAGGTGGATTTTCCATGATCGACATGACCAATAATTACAAGGTTCATATGTGGTTTATCTGCCATTATACTTTACCTCCTTTCAAGACCAATTAAACTTAGGTATATTAGCTTTTTCATATATACGTCTTTTCTTAAATTTTGATAGCGTATATAATTACTATTTATAAGATTTATCCTGTAGTAATAAGAAGAATTTTGTTTATGAAAATTTTCAAAATTATTATAATTTTCAAAAAAATTTATTTAAGTTTATTGAGGGGTTTGTACTTATAAAACATAGATAAAAATTAAATTTTTTTATATCATTTTTTTACAATTTTTGTTATAATTTATATCATAATATATATATCTAAATTATCAATCATTCATTAATAGCGAGGGCAGACAGTGTAATTTTTAATCAAGTGTAATCAATATTATTTATCTCTCTTCTCTGTCTCCCTCCCCCGGCTTTAAAATCAATATGATAAATAAGATGGGCTCGGCCGGATTTGAACCGGCGACCTCCGCCATGTCAAGGCGACGTCATAACCGCTAGACCACGAGCCCGTTTCGTTAAAGGAAAATAACATTATGGTTTTTGAAATTTACTGATAATTCAAATTTGTTTAATATATTGAATATTCATATGAATATTTACCTGCTAAAAACATAAATAAATGATGTTTCCATTGTTTTGTTTCCAATAAATGTAGAGGGATGCACTTGAAAGAGAATAATGGTAAAAAAAGAAAAAATCGTAACAGTTTTTTTAAGGGAATCAGAAGAGAAGGAGTACTAGATGGACACACATTTGATATTTGGAAATCAGGATTGCAGAAAGATCTTTACAATTTTTGGGAATCAATAGATGATTCTGGGAGAAGATAAATAAAAATTATTTTTTGTTAAAAATTATATATATAGTTATTATTCCTGTGCTTCATGAGTTTTGAAAATCCGAAATTAACTGTAGATGGAGCAGTTTTAAAAAATAACAAAATTCTTTTAATAAAAAGGAAAAATAATCCATTTAAAGGTAAATGGGCTCTCCCTGGAGGATTTGTAGAATATGGTGAAAAAGTAGAAGATGCAGTAATTCGAGAAGTTTTTGAAGAGACTGGTTTAAAGACTAGTATAATTAAAATTATCGGAGTTTATTCTGATCCTAATAGAGATCCAAGAGGTCATACAGTTTCTATTGTCTATTTTTTAGATATAAATGAGGGAGAATTAAAAAGTAATGATGATGCATCAGATGCGAAATTTTTTGATGTAAAAGATTTACCTGAACTTTCATTTGATCATGAAATTATAATAAAAGATGTTTTAAGGAGTATAGATTGAAATGTTTTGTCCAAAATGTAAAGGTTTGATGTATCCAAAAGAAGATAGTATTATATGTAAAAGATGTGGTTATAAAAAGGAAAAAGAAGGTAAGACAATAGTTGTAACCAAACAAAAAGAAAAAGAATTGACTGTCCTTGAGGATGGAAATTTAAATAATGTTCTTCCAAAAACCAAAATAAAGTGTCCAAAATGTGGAAATAACGAAGCTTTTTGGATTCTTAGACAAATGAGAGGAAGTGATGAACCAGAGAGTAGGTTTTATACATGCACTAAATGTAAAAATAAGTGGAGAGAAGATTAGGAAACTTTAAATATAATATAAAGTAATATTAATATATAAAATTCATATATATCAGATTGATTATAAACAAAAATTTGGGGGAAAAACAATTGCGAAATAAATTAATTGTAATTCTTGTAGTACTTGGATTTATTTTATCAAGTATTGCCGTTGTATCTGGTGAACAGGTTTCAAAATATAATAATATGATTAATACTAATGAAATAATATCTGAAAAAGATAAAGATACAGTTACTGTAACACTTTTTAAACATGAGTTTGATGGTTCTGGATATCCCATAGAAATTGAAATTAAACTAGAAGAGGGTAAAGATATTGAAAAGTTAATTGAGGAAAAATGTTTAGAATATTTAGAAGACGATCCTATAATTCAGGATTTGGCTGATGAAAATATAACTCAAGAGTTACTTATGAAAATAAAGTCACGAGGTAGAGGTCTTCATATAAGGTTCAATTCTCGTGTTCAATTCTTCAAACCATATAAGCTATTTCCGTTTCTACCACCTTATTTTAGAACTTTTATAATTGTTCCCCTTATAATCTGTAATTATAAAAATGATAAAAAGGCAAAAACTGAACTATCACAAATTAAGGGCAATAATTCAACAACAATTGTAGGACCACATAGAGTCATCTCAGTTGGATTTTATGGTGTTTCTTGGTGGATTGGTAAAGTTTCATTAGTTGGTTTTGTAGTAAGAAATGGTTTTGTGGGAATATCACTTCTAACAAGAATAAAAAAGCTTTAGAATTGTTATTAAAATACCGTCATTGTTATAAACACAAAACGTATTTATTTCCTTTATAATCTTATATCTCATAATATTGTTGGGGGAGAAAAAAAGATGTTTAATGCTAAAGTAAAATCAGAGGTACTTAAAGGTATAATTGATGTAACTTCTCCATTAGTAAATGAAGTTAAATTTAATATTACACCAAAGGGATTATCTCTTAGAGCAGTGGATCCAGCACATGTTGCAATGGTGGACCTTGAGGTAAATAGCAAGGCTTTTGAAGAGTACAAGGCAACAGATATGGAACTTGGAATTGACATGGACAAACTTGGAAGTATAATGAGACTTTCAAGTTCTGGGGATATGGTCTCAATTGATTATGATGAGGAATCTAACAGACTTATTGTAAAGATTGGAAATTTAATAAGAAAAATGGGGCTTATTGATACTGCAGGAATGCCTGACCCGAAAATGCCTAACTTAAATCTACCAGGAAAGGTAGTTCTTAAGGCTTCCGAACTCAATCAAGGTGTAAGAGCATCAGAAGCAGTATCAGATCATCTTGCTTTAACCGTTGATAAAAATACTTTTGAGCTTTTTGCTGAAGGTGACACAGATACAGTTAATTTAAAACTTCCAAAAGATCTTTTAGTTGAGCTAAATACTAGTTCTAAATGTAAAAGTCTTTTCTCAATTGATTATTTCAGCAATATGATTAAACCTGTTAGAGGTGAAGACCCGATTACAATTATGATTGGTAATGATAACCCTATTAGAGTTGAATTTGATATTGCTGACAAGAAGGGGCATGTAACTTATCTTCTTGCACCTCGAATTGAATCAGAATAGTACACTTTTAATTTTTGAGGTGAAAATATTCCAAATGAAAATAATCGAAACAGATACATTTATTTTCAAATCAAATCAAATTCAGAGGTTAAGGAATTTTCAAAAGACGAGATTATAAAAAAAATAAAATCCCAATGTATATCTATTTTAAAAACAAATAGCTACAATCTGGGTATAAGTTTAATCAAATTTAATGGAACTAATGGTATTATCAAATGTAAACATATAGAAAAGGATAATACTATTAAGTTATTGAATTCTATTATGGATATTTCTTCTGATAAAGTAACGGTTGAAACAATTGGTACTTCAGGTACGATAAAAGCTCTTATTAGAAAATATATGAATTAAAATTCTTAATGCTGATGTATATGCATGTAGATGTGCAGGTGAATAATCATATTGCCGATAACTTATTAAAACAGTTTTTTATATGTATAAATAGAAGTGGATGGGATGCAGGATGGAGACCAGATAATTGCCTCTCCAGATAATCTTAGACCTTTCGTTATAAGGTCTCTCAGGAGAAGCAATGTCAGAAAAAAAATTGCTGATTATCTTTTTGAAATTAGTCCAAGTGGTAGTTATACTTCAGACATTGCATATAATGTTAAAACAACCCCGACAAATGTAATAGGTGCAATAAGAGGTATGAGTACTAGATACAAGGACGATGATTCTCTTTTAAGTCTAAATATTGTTGAACAGGTTGAAACTGGCAAAAATGTAAAAATCTACAAACTTACAGATTTTGGAAAAGAAATAATTCAATCGATGAGAGAAAGAGAATAAAAAAAATTTATTCCCAAATTATTGTTCCTTTATTTGATAGGTTATAAAACTCATCTTCTAGAATTCTCTGATGATTTTTTTCATCCTGAGCAAGATTACTAAAGATTTGTTTTTCTTTTTCATCTTTAAGCATTTTTGCGATTTTCAAGTATCTTTCTTGTGCATTTTTTTCTGCTTTAATTGCTAGGTCTATAACCATTGCAACTTCATCTTTATTTGGCTCAAATTCCCCTTCGATTTCGGATCTAACACTTGGAATACCCGGGCTAGAAAAAATATCTTCAACTTTTTGACCGTTTTTTCGTGTTTGAATAATACCTTTCACCCTATCATAGTGATTCTGCTCAAAGTCGGCCAGTTCCTTAAATAATTTTTTACCAGCTTTGCTCTGTGCTTTTTCAGATGCATATATATAAAATTCTTTTGCTTTTATTTCAGCATTCATAGCTTCTATCAGAAGGTTATCTATATTTTCAGAAGAACTTTCCATTGTAATCCTCCATCTAATTTTCAAATGAATGTATAAATATTTCTTATAAGAATATTACCGCTAAATTCACACAATTATAAAATTGCTATCCAATCAATATCTTCCTCTCCAAACGGGGACCCATCTACCTTTGTCACAGTTCCTCCATTTGAACATATATATAATGCTATTTTAAAAGAACTAGAAGTAACATCATATACATTTGCAATAATTATTTCATTTCCTGCTGACAAGCTTGAATTATATCGTGGTGTCACAATAATCGATGAAGGAGTTGCTCCAAGATTATGATTTATCGTATCTCCATTTATAACATCATTAGCATGTCCATATCTAATTTTAATATTCATTTTTGCATAAGTAACAGCACCATCAACCAATTCATCTGTATCTACTGCATCAGTAGCTATCTTATCAATTGTAACTGCATCTGTTGCAATATCACTTGTTTTTACTTCTCCATCCTTAATAATTGTACTTGTAATAGATCCAATGGCAAAATCATCTGTTGTAATAGTTCCATTTTTAATATGTTCAGTAGTAACTGAATTGTCTTTAATATTGACTGTTTGGGTTATCGCATCAGCAAGATCGCTTGTTAAATGTGAAAAAGAAATTGTATAATCAACAATTTGATTTCCAGTAATAGAATTTTCTTTGATTCTTGAAATTCCCTGTACGTTTATATCTGAATCTGTAATTGTGCCATCTGCTACTTTTTCACCGGTAACCGAATCATTTGCTAATGCCTCAGTTTTTACAGTAGAAGCACTCAATGAACTTGGAGATACAAGAAAAGCAGAAGATATCGCAGCAATTGAAATAATGAGAGCAACAAAAGAAATTCCAAGTATCATTTTAGATGGAATTTCATAATTATCTTTCAGAATAGGTGTTTTTTCTCTTTTATTTATAGGTTCAGGTTTCTTATATTCAACAGGTTCTTTTTCTAAAGGTTCAGACTTTTCTTTATCTATCTTTTTTATTTCAACAAGTTTTGTACCACATTTTCTACAAAATTTATCCTTTTCAGCATTTTCATAACCACAATTTTGACAACTTTTTTTCATATTGCCTCCTCCGATAAGTATTTCTAGAAACAAATGGTAGTTATAAAGGTTCGGGCAGTGATAAATTTCTCAAAATATAACAAATATTATTTAAGTAAAAAAGAATTATTAAAATTAATCTTGAGTGAAATATCATGACTTATTGCACAAAATGTGGAACAAAAAATGAAGATGATGCAGAATTCTGTAAGAAATGCGGTATATCTTTAAATGGAAAAATAAAAGAATATGAAAAAGACGATGACTGTGTTTGTTCAGGTAGTAAACAAAACCCATTTGTAAGAGTTTTTTGGGGAATTGTTGTTGTTCTGTTTGGTCTATGGGTAATTTTTTCATTTGTTATTCCTCAATCTTATCTACCTAGGGGAATGCATGATTTTTCATTTGGTGGATTAATTATTTTAATTATAGCATTAGCAATTATGTTGACAGGGTTTCGAATTTTAACTAAGAGACAATAATAGAAATTTCATTATTTCTTCTGTATTATTTTTATATTATTCCAAGAAGATATATTATCTTAAATTAATATAAAATAGATTTATTAAAATGATGCTTATTATTGTTATTGCGCCGAAAAATATTTATTTAAAAGACACATGTAGCATAATTGAGGTCTGGTGGAGTAGTAAAAATTATTACTATTATATACCGGAACAAATTTGTTCCTTGGTGAGATGGGAGAAATTCACCTTCCCTCATTTCCCAGACCTTTTTTTATTAAGATTTTAATAACATATTTCAATAGGATAATGATTATATTAAATTGGAGGAAAATGAAAGTTAAAAAACTATTATTTGTAGAACCACCCAGAAATTATTGGTTTGTTATGGGAGAATATTGTCCCCCACCAACAACATTACTTATTTTAGCAGCATATGTAGAAAGAGAAATTCCTAACTTAGAAATAGAAATACTAGACTGTCAAGCAGAAAAAATGAGTTGGGATGGACTTCAAAAATATATTGAATCGACAAATCCCTCAATTGTTTTAACATCAGGTTTTACTTGTAATGCATACACCTGTGTAAAAACATCAGAAATTGCTAAAAAAGTAAATGTAGATATAATCACAATTGTTGGTGGAATACATTTTTCTTCAGTTCCTGAGGAATCATTAAATGATTTTCCTGAAATAGATTATATAATTAGAGGTGAAGGAGAACAAACTCTTGTTGAATTCATTAAATCATTAAATAATGGAAAAAAACCAGATAAAATAAAAGGGCTATCTTTCAAACATAAAGAAAAAATAATTCATACAACTCCCAGACCATTTATAAAAGACCTTGATAGTCTACCATATCCAGCATATCATCTAATAGAGGACTACCTCAGACAATATCATTTTTCTATGATGGCAGGAAAAAATACAAGATATATGGTTCTTGAAGGAGCAAGAGGTTGTGAATATAAATGTTCATTTTGTACACAATGGAATCATTGGGGTGG
>Ga0209536_100002898_pt1 | contig 27811 bp, 29 predicted proteins | sample DeeMarSeWOR28_12_FD_187461 | JGI IMG/M metagenome (GOLD analysis project Ga0209536, IMG submission 187461) | Marine sediment microbial communities from White Oak River estuary, North Carolina - WOR-2-8_12 (SPAdes) (version 2) | ecosystem: Environmental > Aquatic > Marine > Intertidal zone >... | reverse complement strand
CCTACCGGGATCCGCCCTTCCGGCCTGCACCGCTTCCCTGGCGATGGCGATCGAAGTCTCGCCGCCTCTCGTCCGGAGACATGTCCTGCCACCGGTCTCGCAACCGGTCCCTTTCCTCCGGCGCCATGTCGCGAAATCTCCGGCGCAGCTCGTCACGCTCCTGTGGAGGAATATCCCGCCATGCCTCGATGGCCCTCTGACGCTCCTCCGGGGACAGGTCTCGCCATCTCTGACGCAGCTCCTGACGTCGCTCGGGGGGCATCTCGCGGAATCGCCGGAAGTTCTCGCGAACCCGGGCCTGCTCGGACGGGGGTAACTGCCTGAATCGGTCATAGCGTTCGCGGAGCCGGCGTTTTTGCTCGGGATCGAGCGATTTCCAGGTCCGGAACCGTTCCCGTGCAGCGGTCTTCTGATCCGGCTCCATCTCGAGCCACCTCTGGGCTCCCCGGGACAATCTCTCCCTGCGCTCCTCGGGTATGCCGTCCCAGCGCTCGGAGAAACCGGACAGGACCTGTTGCTGCTCCGGACTGAGCTCGTCCCACTCCGCGGCATGACCAACTTGCCACAGCAGCGACGTCGCCATCAGAAGCGCTACCGACCCGAGCCTAATCTTGATCATCTGATGTCTCCACGTCATCCCTGCCGGCATCTCCGGACTCCTCACGTCCCCCTGCCATCTCCTCCATGTTTACCACCAGCCAGTCGTCATCCATGTCATCGAAGCTGCCCAGAAATTCAATGAGGTCCGAATCCGCTTCTTCCGGCGGATCTTCTGCTCCGCCGGCGCTTTCAGCGGCCAAAAAAATCGCGGCCAGCACTGCGGCGATCCTGATGGACGAGGTTCGCCTCACTATCCTGCGTCGGGCTCGGCATCGAGCCAGAGATAGAAGTCGTAATCAGCAATCATCTCCAGATTGTCCTCCGCGAGAAACAGCTCTATTTCCGCCGTGCCGGCGTCCGCTTCGGCAATGTGATCGAAATCGGGTTGCCCCCCACGGCTGAGCACAACAGCCAGCCCGACAGCCCCGAGACCTGCGGCGGCAGCGGCCAACACCCGCCAGCCGGGTCGGGCCGACCGCGATCCGGTGCGCACGGCGCCTTCCCTGGCCCGGGTGAGCCGGAGTCGGGTCTCGGGGTCAAGATCCTCGACTGCCCTGCGGTAGAGCATCCGGGCCCGATCCTCCGTGATTCCGTTGTTACGGTCAGCCATCGTAATAGTCCCCCAGTTTGTCTCTGAGCACGGTCAGCGCACGGGAATAATGTGTCTTGACGCTGCCCTCCGAACAGCCCATGGCCCGGGCGGTATCGGCCACGCTCAAGCCTTCCAGGCATCGCAGAACGAATGTCTCACGCTGGCGCAGCGGCAGATGTTCCAGGGCCTCTTCCAGAACCGCCAGGGATTCACGGCCGTTCAGCTCCACCACCGGATCCTGCGTGCGGGGACCGGGCGCCGCCTCGACGGGATCCGGGTCGTCATCGGAACGGAACCAGGTCATCAGCCGGGACCGAACGGCCATCCGTCGGCGATAATCCCGGCTCCGATTCACCAGGATACGGAAGAACAGCGGACGCCATTCCGCGTTCGGCCGCGCCGAGTATTTCCTGACGAAACGAAACATTGCATCCTGCACGATGTCGAACGCCTCCTCTGGATCGCCGGTCATCGTCCGGGCCGTCACATAGGCCTGTCTCTCCACACTGCGGAGGAAAGCTTCCAGTTGTGCGGTCGTGTCCAGCGGTTGCTCCTCGATTCTGCCGCGCGCGGCAGGCAACGCCGCCTTGCGGGGACCTGTCCGCGCCCTCGTTTCGGCATCTGAATCCGGTCTCGCATCAAGCCCTTCGCAGCCCGTTGAAACCGTCCGCCACACAGAGTACAACGCCAGGGTGGCCAAATGGTTGACAGGCCTGGATCCGCTGTTCGGCCGGAACTTCGAGCGAGTTTATTCACAAACACTCCGTGATGGACTGTATGACAGCCATATTACTTAATACGACGCTTTGTGTATGACACTCAAATTACTGATTTATTTGATATATATAATAATTTGACCATTTTTTCACCAATCCGAAACCTGTCCCGTGCGGTCGCGGACAGGGCCGGCTTTGCCCCAGCCAATTCACAGAGTTATCCACAGAATCTGTGGACAACGAGGTCCGCCGCTTGGCAGCCAGCCCAATCCTCAAAGTAGCGATCAACGCACCGGTCCGCCGGCTATTCGACTACCTTTGTCCCGGCACGGGTCCTGACCCCCAACCCGGTGTCCGCGTTCGTGTCCCTTTCAGGGGCAGGAGACAGGTCGGCGTCGTGGTAGACGTTGCCGAGACCAGCGAGATTCCGGCGGGCCGATTACGGAGGGCCCAGGAGGTCCTCGACGAGACGCCGGTGTTCGGGGCGCTCGACATGAAGCTCCTGCTATGGGCCGCGCGCTACTACTCGCATCCTGTGGGAGAGGTTTTTGCGGCAGCGATGCCCGTGCTGCTCCGCAAGGGACGAAACCCCGATGAGCCTTCGCGCGGCCTTGCCCGAGCGACGGCCGTGGACGACGACATGATCGAAAGCCTGTCACGCAGCGCGCCGAGACAGGCCGGGATTCTCCGGCGCCTGCGCGAGGGGCCGGTAGCGATGGAAAACGCCGCCCAGGCATTCGGCGAGGGATGGCAGCCGGTGGCCCGCCGCCTCATGGAAAAGGGCCTGGTCCGCCAGATCAAGCTGTCCGAAACCGCCGCGGAAAATTCCCACATCCGTCCCACGCCAGGGCCGGCGCTGACCCAGGACCAGAAGTCAGCGGTGAATGCCGTTCTTTCGGCGGAAGCGGACATCAGGCCGGTCCTTCTATTCGGGGTCACAGGCAGCGGCAAGACGGAGGTCTATCTGCGCGCTGTCGAAACGGTTCTGAAAGAGGGCCGGCAGGCCCTGATTCTGGTACCCGAGATCGGCCTGACCCCCCAGATCGTCCGTCGGTTCCGGCGCCGGTTCGACTGCCCGGTGGCCGTCCTGCACTCCGGGCTGACCGAAAAATCGAGATTCGGAGCATGGGCAGATGCGCGCTCCGGCAGGGCCCGTGTGGTCATCGGCACACGCAGCGCCGTCTTTACGCCAATGCCGGACTGCGGCCTGATCGCGATTGACGAGGAGCACGATCCCTCGTTCAAGCAGCAGGAAGGATTTCGGTACTCGGCCCGGGATCTGGCTGTCGTCCGGGCGCACCTGCACCGGATTCCCATCGTGCTGGGCTCTGCCACGCCCTCGCTCGAGTCTATGCGGAACACCCAGACCGGCCGGTACCGGCGAGTGGACCTGGCGGAGCGGCCCGGCAGTTCCAGCCATCCCCGCATCCGCGTCGTGGATCTTCGGATAACCCCGTCCAGGGAAGGCCTGACCGCGCCATTGCTGGAGGCAATGGCAAGGCACATGGAAGCAGGCGGACAGGTGATGCTGTTCCTGAACCGGAGAGGCTACGCAACGGCCCTTTTTTGCACCAGCTGCGGCTGGGTCGCGGAATGTCCTCGCTGCGACGCCCGCATGACGCTGCACCAGCAGCCCGCGGGACTGCGCTGTCATCACTGCGGCCGATCGCAGACGGTGCCCGAGTCCTGCGCTGACTGCGGAGCGGGGCTCCGGCCTGTCGGGCAGGGCACGGAGCGTATCGAGGCTGCGCTCACCGCCCAGTTCCCGGGAGTCAGTGTGGCCCGTCTGGATCGCGATACGGCCCGCAGCGGAGAAGCTCTCACCAGCCTTCTTGAAGACATGCGCCGGGGCGAGACCCGAATTCTCATAGGAACGCAGATGCTGACGAAAGGCCACGACTTTCCCGACGTCACGCTGGTTGGCGTGCTCAACTGCGATCAGGGCCTTTTCGGCACGGACTTCCGCAGCGATGAACGGCTCGCACAAACCATCCTTCAGGTTTCCGGGCGCGCCGGCCGGCGTCATCGCCGGGGCGAGGTACTGCTGCAGACCGCATACCCGCAGCATCCCCTTCTTGCCCAGCTCGTCAGGGGCGGCTACGACGACTTCGCCGAGGAAGCGCTTCGTGAAAGGGCCGCCGCCGGCTGGCCCCCGTTCAGCCATCTGGCCCTGATACGCGCCGAGGCGCATCGCCGCGCCGATCCTCTCGCTTTTCTCGAAATGTGCCGTCACGTCGCGGCCGGCCTGCCGGCGACTGGCGTATCCGTGCTCGGTCCCGCCCCGGCACCCATGGAAAAGCGCTCGGGACGGTATCGAGCGCAGCTTCTGTTCCGTGCCTCCGACCGGCGATCTCTCAGGTCCCTGGTCGATGGAGTTATCGGAAAGGTGCAGTCCTCGCCGGAGGCGCGCCGGGTCCGCTGGTCGCTGGACGTGGATCCCGTCGAACTCTTCTGACCCGGCTCCGTTTTTCACCGGCCGGCCGCCAAGTTAGAATCTCCAGCCCGGGTCACCGAGACTTCCCTTGAAAGAGACGATCGCAGAACTGTTACGTCAGGCCGTGGACAGCCTGATCGGCAAGGAATTGCCGGAGGAGGTGGCTACGCTACCCCTGCACGTGGAACGGGCGCGAGACCCGGCACATGGAGATTTCGCCACTAACGCGGCCATGGCCATGGCGCGATCGGCGCGCCGGCCGCCGCGCCAGATCGCGGAATCCATCGCGGCCGCGATTCCCGAGTCCGAGTTCGTGTCGGGCGTCGAGATCGCGGGCCCGGGTTTTATCAATTTTCGATTATCGCCGGCGGCCCTCCATCGCGAGGTGCGCCGGATCCACGCAGGCGGAGAGAAGTACGGCCAGAGTAATGCCGGTGCCGGCCGGCGGATCGTTGTCGAGTTCGTTTCCGCCAATCCAACCGGTCCGCTACATGTGGGCCATGGCCGTCACGCCGCTTACGGGGCCACCGTAGCCAACCTGCTGCAGGCAACCGGTTACAGCGTTCACCGCGAGTACTACGTCAACGATGCGGGTCGGCAGATGGATATTCTGGCGGTGAGCGTATGGCTCCGATATCTGGAGCTGGGCGGGGAGCGAATCCCGTTTCCGTCCAACGGTTACCGCGGGGGCTACGTCCGCGAGATTGCGGCGACTCTCAGAGAACGCGAATCCTCCCGGCTGCAGCACGCCGTTGACCGAGTCTTCGAAGGCGTCCCGGCCGACGCGCCGGAAGGAGACCGGGAATCGCACATCGACGGGCTGATCGACCGGATGCGTCGCCTGCTCGGCGAGGAGGATTACCGACTGGTGCTGGCACTTGGCCTGGACAGTATCCTCGACGATATACGGGACGATCTGGCCGGTTTTGGCGTGGAGATGGACGAATGGTTCTCGGAGCGCTCCCTGGCGGACCAGGGCCTGGTTCGCACCGCCATCGAGCGTCTCCGTGATTCCGGCCGGGCTTACGAGAAGGACGGCGCGCTCTGGTTCAGGGCGACGGACTTCGGCGACGAGAAGGACCGGGTGCTGGTTCGGGAAAACGGCCAGACCACCTATATCGCGTCGGACATTGCCTACCACCTGAACAAACGGGAACGCGGTTTCGAACACCTGCTGGACGTGCTCGGGGCCGATCACCACGGCTATGTCGCCAGGGTGCGGGCGGGCCTGGAGGCCATGGGGGAGCCGGGCGGCTCACTGGAAGTCCGACTGGTGCAGTTTGCGGTCCTGTACCGGGGCGGTGAAAAGGTCCAGATGTCCACGCGCTCGGGTGATTTCGTCACTCTTCGGGAGCTGCGGGAAGAAGTGGGAGACGATGCGGCCCGCCTCTTCTATGTGCTGAGATCCAACGATCAACATCTGGATTTCGATCTGGAACTGGCCAAGTCACGTACCGCCGAAAATCCCGTGTACTACATCCAGTATGCTCACGCCCGCATCTGCAGCGTCTTCCGGCAATTGCGCGAAAAGGACATGGACTGGTCGCCCGCCGCGGGTCTCGAGTCACTCGAGAGGCTCGGCGAGACCCACGAGACCGGTCTCATGAAAAGCCTGGGCAGGTACCCGGAGATCGTCGATCTGGCGGCCGCCAATCGGGCACCCCAGAATCTCGTCCATTACCTGAGGGAACTTGCCTACGACTTCCATACGTATTACAACGCCCATACCTTCCTGGTCCCGGATGACGGACTCCGGAATGCCAGGCTGGCTCTTATTACGGCGGTCCAGGTCGTTCTCAGAAACGGCCTGGAGCTTCTGGGGGTCTCGGCCCCGGACAGCATGTAAAGCGGCTTGACCAGGGATTACAAACATCGCCGCCGCCGCGGCAAGAAAGCATCCGGCCAGACCGCGCCCTTCGTCACCGGGCTGGCCGCGGGGCTGGCAGTCGCCCTGCTCGTTCACCTTTACCATCGCGGCCAGGATCAGATATCGCCGGGGGCATCCCCGCCGCCGAAACGTTCCGCGGTCACGGCACCGGAGGTCGTAGACGATGCGGAGCCAGTTTACGATTTCTACGACATCCTGCCCGAATTCGAGGTCGTCATCCCGGGAGAAATCGGTCGCGCCCCTGACAGTGGCAGTGACCGGACCGAGAAATCCGACAGGGCCTACTATCTGCAGGCCGGCTCCTTTCGAAGTTTCGACGATGCCGATCGGCGCAAGGCAAGTCTCGCTCTGCTCGGAATCGTTTCGGAGATCCGTCGGGTGGAAGTCGACGGCCGGATCACCCATCGTGTTCTCATCGGGCCTGTCAGCGAAACGGGCAAACTCCGCGATCTCCAGCGCAGACTCGTGGAAAACGGAATCGAGTACCTGGCGTTACAGGCAAAGGGATCCAGCCAATGAACAGACTCCTCGCCACGACCGCGGCGGTACTGCTGATGTCGACGACAGATGCTTCCGCCCAGCCGGCACCGGCCGCCGACGCAGGTAGTGAGGATCCTGTCACGGTCGCCGTCGCAGCGGTGGGCGACATCATGCTGGGCACGGATTATCCGGAACACCGCCTCGCCGACGATGATGGCGCATCGCTTTTGCAGGACCCGGCGCCGATCATCCGGGAAGCCGATATCGGATTCGGCAACCTGGAAGGCGTGCTGCTGGACGGGGGCGAGCCGGTGAAGAAGTGTTCCAATCCATCGGCATGTTATCTGTTCCGGTCCCCGACACGTTATGCGGCCCACCTGGCGGACGCCGGCTTCACGGTCATGAGTCTTGCCAATAATCACGCCCGGGATTTCGGTGAAGAAGGCCGCGACTCGAGCATGACAGCGCTTCAGGCCAACGGCATCCTGCATTCGGGGAGGGAAGGGGACGTGGCGTCCTGGGAGGTCGGGGGTATCAAGGTCGCGCTCATTGCTTTCGCCCCCTTCAAGGGAGCCCACGACTTGCTCAACATCCCCGCCGCAGCCGGGCGAATCCGCGCCCTCGCCGACAGCCACGAGATCGTGATCGTCTCGATGCATGCCGGCGGAGAATCAGGGGATGTCCTGCGGATCCCGTTCGAGACCGAGTATTTCCGCGGCGAAAATCGCGGCGACGTGGTCCGGTTTGCCCGTTCGGCGGTGGACGCCGGCGCCGACCTCGTGGTGGGGCACGGTCCCCACGTGCCGCGGGCGATGGAGGTCTATCAGGACCGGATCATCGCCTACAGTCTGGGGAACTTCGCCACCTATTACGGTATCCGCGTGACCGGCGACAACGGGCTGGCGCCGCTGCTGGTGGCAGAACTCGACGCCCAGGGAAAGTTTCTCGGCGGCAGCCTGCATTCCTTCCGGCAAAGACGCCCCGGAGGTCCGGTGAGCGACACCTCCGCCGAAGCCTTCCGCCTCATCGAGCGACTGAGCCGGGAAGACTTTCCGGAGAGCGCCCCCCTGTTCCTGGAAGATGGAAGAATCGCGCCTCGGGCCTCGACCACGGCTCAGTCGTCGCCGCCGGACTGACGGAAATCGATCCCCAGGGACCGGAGTTTTCTGTACAGATGGGTCCGTTCCATCCCGACCCGTTTCGCCAGCTGCCCGACTTTCCCGTGGCAAAGTATCAGCTGCTGCTGTAGATACGCCCGTTCGAACTGCTCCCGGGCCTCCCTTAGCGGTAGCGCCAGCAGATCCTGTTTGACCAGGGGCTCACCGGCGGCGCTCTCATAGGCCAGGAGATCCTCGACCTCCTCCAGGCCGATCTCCTCGTCGCCGCCCATGATCAGCAGCCTTTTGACCAGATTCTTCAGGTCACGGACATTGCCCGGCCACGGGTAATTCCGCAGCCTGTTCTGGGCCGCCACGCTGAATCGCCTGAACGGCAGCTCTTCGGAATCGACCAGCTGGTCCACGAAGTAACGAAGGAGCTCGGGGACGTCCTCCGCATAGTCTCTCAGCGGGGGAACGTGCAGGGTGATCACGCTGAGCTGGGAGACGAGATCCCGCCGGAAATCACGGGGCGGAGCCGTTTCGAAGGCAGGCTGGGCCGAGCTGACGATCCGGACGTCCATGGTTCGGGCGGAGTTGTCGCCCACCCGCCTGAATTCGCCGCTTTCGATGGCCGCCAGCAGCGCGCTCTGTGCGGCAGGGGGCAGATCGGCAATCTCGTTGAGAAACAGGGTTCCGCCGCGGACCTCGTCCAGGACCCCGTCCAGAGGGCCCTCGCCGTCCTTCCTGCCGTAAAAGCGCTCGGCCGCGTCCTCCTGACCGATGGAACCCGCCACCACAGACACGAAAGGGCCGTCCGCCCGTTCGCTCAGGGAATGCATATAGCGGGCAAACGCCTCCCGGCCGCTGCCGGGCTCGCCCACCAGGAGTACCGGCGTGTCATGGGAAGCCACCCTTTCCACCTGCTCCCGCAAGGCACGCACCATGCGGCTCTTGCCGATGGGTCGGATGAGATCGGGCACCATCTGCCGGGCCCTGGGCCTGTCACGGGATCTGCCTTCCTCCAGGGCCAGCTCGACGACCCTCAGCAGCTTGGCCAGGGATACCGGTTTCTCGATGAAATCGAAAGCACCCAGACGGGTTGCCTCGACGGCGGTCTCCACCGTGCCGTGGCCGGACATCATGACCACCGGGGCCGCCGCTTTCTCGGCGTCGGCCGACCACTCGCGCAACAGCGTGATCCCATCGGTGTCCGGCATCCAGATGTCCAGCAGAACCAGGTCCACGTCGTTCTCATCACGACATAACCTGGCCTCTGCTGCATCCGCCGCCACATCTACCTCGTAGCCTTCCTCGCTGAGGATCTCCTTGAGCAGATCACGGATATCGGCTTCGTCGTCAACGACCAGGATATGGGGGGCGGTCATGCTCTCTCTCCCTTCAGATCGGCGATGTGGACTTCCCTGCGACTCGATGTCGTTCGAGCCGCATCGTCCATCGGCATCAGGATGGTCATTCTCGCCCCTCCTTCTTCCACGTTGGTGGCCTCGACCCGACCCCCGTGCTCTTCCACCAGCTTCTTCACGATGGCGAGCCCGAGCCCGGTTCCCTTCGGCTTGCTGGTGACGTAGGGATCAAAAATCTGTTCTATGGAATCCACCGGGAAGCCCGGACCGTTATCCTCCACCACTATCCGGATCATGTGGGCGTCGCCGTCGGAGCCCAGCCGGGTGCTGATAAGGATACGGGCATTGGATACCTGCTCCAGGGCCTCGAAGGAATTGCGCAACAGATTGTGGAGAATCTGGCGAAATCGGCCTGCATCCACCTCCGCAGACCCGATTCGAGGATCAAGGTCCAGGTCCACTCTCGCATCGATCTCGCGGCCGCGATAAAGCTCGGCCACCTCGGTAATGAAGGCATTGACGTCGATGACGGAAATGTCCATGTCCGGGACCCGGGCATATTCGCTGAAGGCGTTGACCATCTCCTTCATGTTCTCGACCTGCTGGATGATGGTTCGGGTGGCCCGTTCCAGCACCTGGGAATCCTGTTCCTCCAGATGGTCGAGGAGCCTCCTCCGCATCCTCTCGGCGGACAGCTGTATTGGCGTCAGGGGGTTCTTGATCTCGTGGGCCAGACGCCGCGCCACCTCTCCCCAGGCCGCATCGCGCTGGGCCTGCAGCAACGCAGTTATGTCGTCGAAAACGACGACATAACCACTGGTTCCGCCGGCTTCCGATTTCAGAGCCGAGCACGCGCACATGAGCACTCGTCTCCCGACCTCGGCCTTGAGAACGACCTGCTCGCGCCACTCCAGGTCTCCCGACATGATGTGACGTCGGCCCACGTCAACGAATTGCTCCAGCATGGGGTTCTCCCGGGCGATCTCGAGCAGCGGGCGGCCAATGCATTTCTCCACGTCAAAACCCAGAATGGAGCCCGCCGCCTGATTCGCGGTGCGGATTCTCCAGTCTGTCTCAAGGGAGACCACCCCGGTTGAAAGCCTTCCCAGGATAATGGCGAGATACGCCCGCTCGTTTTCCACTGCCGTCTGGCTGGCCGTGGCCATTTCGCGCGCCTCTGCGAGCCGCCGGGTCATGTCGTTGAAAGAACGAACCAGGAATCCCATGTCATCGTGCCCGGGCAGGGGCAGCTGCGTATCGTAGTCTCCCTGGGCAACGGCGCGGGTCCCGGCAATCAGGTTCTGGATCGGCGCGACCAGCCTGCGCGAGAAAAAGAAGGCTCCCCACACGGCGGTCAGCAGGGACAGCAACAGCACCAGTGTCAGCGTCAGGGTCAGGCTGTACTTCAGAAGACGCCGGAGGTACGAGAGTTCACCGTAATCGGCATAGGCGGTCTGGACCGCGTCTGCCAGGGAACTCAGTCGTTCGGAGACCGGAAATATCGCCAGAAGGATGCGCCGCTCGCCGAACGGGCTGTCCTGGGGCACGACGGCAGCAGTGCGGATTCGGTACCCCGCGTCCCCCAGGGGATCGAGACCCACGTAGGCTCTTCCCTGCCCCAGCTGAAGAAGAATCTCATCGTTGGGAACGGCGATCACGTCCAGATCCTCGCGGACCGATATCGACGCCAGGATCCTGCTGTTGCTGCCCACCACCGTGATCTCGGTAGCGTCCGATTCCCGCTGCAGAGTCGCAAGTTCCGCGGCAAGCCGGGAATCGCGTTCATCCCGAAGCCGGATCGCCATTTCCTCGGTTCGCTCCAGATACTCCCGCATCTGGATCTCCAGGGTCGCGCGACTCAGATTCAGGGCATCGCCCAGACCTTTCTCGACATCGACACTGAACCAGCTGTCGATGCCGCGATTGAGAAACACCACGGAAAAGTAGTAGACGATGCAAAGCGGCACGACAGACAGAACGACGAAAGTGGCCACCATCCGCGACTTGAGCCGGGAACCGGGAACCCGACCGCGAAACTCCCGGACGAGCCGAACCAGGTTCACGGCGATCAGCGCCAGCAGGATGATCACGCCAATGGCGTTGACGAGGAACAGGGATCCGTACAGGCGCCCGAATTCGTCCGCGCCCTGGGTGGCCCGGGCCAGCAGCAGCATGGAGCCCAGCCAGAAGCCCACGCCAACCGTTGCCAGCGCGGCGATGCCCGCGCGCTTTATCGCTCGAGAGGCCACCGGTACCACTCGCTGGAAATCCGCCAGTCGCCCCAGAATCGGGACAGAAACCTGAGTGGTCCCGACAATTCCTTGACGTCGAGAGTCACCCGGGCGGCAGCTTCGTAGCGTCTGTTCTCTTCCAGAAGAGACTCGTCGATCAGCGGAAGCCGGTCCACCCGCTCGAGGAACTGCAGGGCCGTATCAAGATCAGGAAAGGAAACGGCGTCGCCGCTGTTGAGATTGGCAACCACATACCGGTCGGAGAGAGCATGATGGCTGAGCTGATAACGCTGCTTCAGGGCGGCGACCGCGTCGTCCCACATCCATCTTCTGAAGCGATCCACGACCAGCTGCAGCTCGACATTCAGCGGGACTCCATTGTGCAATGCGTCCAGCGCCTCCGAGCTGAGGATGATTTCCACCCTTGCGTAGACGTAATAGACGCCTTCATCGAGTTCGGCATAAACCGATCGGATACCGACCCTGCCATCGTCGGCCCGCAGGGCTCCCGGCCAGGCGACCAGGAAACACGACGCCGCAAGAACGAGAAAGGCGACTATCGCCCTTCTGTGTCCGGCCGTACTGATGATGGCGGGCCTGTTCATGCGCCTCACGAAAGCTTTCTCAGACAAGCATAATAAAAGCCGTCCATGCCTGCGTCACCGGGAAGAATCTGCCGGCCCGGGCCGGCCTCGAAGCCCAGATCCCGGGCGAGTTCCAGCATCACCGGCTCCGAATCAGCATTTCGCTCGAGGAAAGCGATTGCCTGCGACTGGTTCTCCTCGCGCAGAATCGAGCAGGTCGCATAAAGCAAATGCCCGCCGGGGCGCAGCAGCGGCCACGTCTGATCCAGGATTTCCCGCTGGCGCTGAACGAGCTGCGCCACGTCGGACGGGCGTCGCAGAATTTTGATATCGGGATGCCGACGAATCACCCCCGTAGCCGTGCACGGTGCATCCACCAGGATCCGGTCATAGACTCGGCCGTCCCACCATTGTTCCGGCCGACCGGCGTCGCCCTCAATGAGTCTGGCTTCCAGACCGAGGCGCGCGAAAGTGGACTCCAGCATTTCCAGCCGATCCCTGTCGATATCCAGTGCGTCCAGGTCCACATCGCTGCAGAGCTCGAGTATGTGTGCCGCCTTGCCTCCGGGGGCAGCACAGGCGTCCAGCACTCGATGGCCGGGCCGCACGTCGAGAAGACCGGCCGCCAGCTGCGCCCCCGCATCCTGAACCGATACCAGTCCTTGCGAAAACCCCGGTAGCGACCCTACAGGAACCGGTGCATCAAGACAGAGGGATTCGGATGCGTACGCCCCGGGGCTCGCCGGCTGTTCCAGCTCCTTGAGGTAGTCCTCTCGCGCAATGCGGGAGCAGTTGACCCGCAACCACATGGGCGGCTGCCTGTTGTTCTCTTCAAGAACCGATTGCCATCTGTCGGGCCAGTCTGTCGCCAGGCGGTTGATCAGCCATTCGGGATGAGCCCAGCGCGCCTCAGGTGAACGCATGGCCAGCCCGTCGAGATTTGTCCGCTCGCGGATGTAGCGCCGCAGCACCGCGTTGACCAGCCCCTTGGCGCCTGGCCGGCCGATTTCCTGAGCCGCCGCCACGCTCTCCGCCACGGCCGCATGAGCGGGAACGCCCATGGAGGAAATCTGGTAAAGGCCGGTCAGCATCAACGCCCGCAAACGAATGTCGCGGGCCTTGAGCGGGCGATTGAGAAGTTGTTCCAGCAGGAACTCGAGCCGGGGATGGAATCGCAACACGCCATAACAGATGGCCTGCAAAAACGCTCTGTCCCGTCCATCTTCGAAATTCTCCAGCGCCGGCGCCAGAGCCCTGTCCAGGGACTTGCCGCGCCCCGCTACTTCGCCGATAACCCGGGCTGCCATGGCCCGGACGCTTGATGGCCGGCTCATTCCGGGATGCCGAGGCGCTCGTTCAGCACGTCATGCCCGTTGAGGAACGCTTCGGCCGACATGGGCTTTCCGCCCGGGAGCTGGATAGTCTTGAGCCGGAGAACTCCGTCGTCTGCGGCCACGTCGATGCCGTCGCGGGAGGCGCGGAACACGGTGCCGGTCTCGACGTTCGACGTTTCCGCCAGAGGCTCGGCTTCGATTATTTTCAGTCGCTTGCCCCGGTATTCCGTGTAGGCCCCCGGTCTGGGGTCGAAAGCGCGCACCTGCCTGGCCAGTTCATCTGCGGTGCGTCGCCAGTCCAGGCAGGCCTCCTCGGGCCGGATCTTTGCCGCGTAGCAGGCGAGGCTGTCGTTCTGCCGGCGGGGACTGAGATCTCCCGCATCCAGGCGATTCAGGGCCTCGACCAGGGCAGCGGCACAAATATCGGCCAGGCGGTCGCGAAGGTGACCCGCCGACTCGTCGGGCCCGATGTCGGTAGAACGGACAAGGAGAATGGGTCCGGTATCGAGACCCGCTTCCATCTGCATCACGGTGATGCCTGTCTGTCTGTCTCCCGCCATCACGGCGCGCTCGACAGGCGCAGCCCCCCGCCATCTGGGCAGAAGGGAGGCGTGTCCGTTAATGCAACCACGGGACGGCAGTTCGAGCACTGACCGGGGGATGATAAGGCCATAGTCGACCACGACCATCAGCTCGGGCTCGAGCCGGCTCAGTTTTTCGATCACCGCCTCGTCCTTGAGGCTCTCCGGCGCCATCACCGGCAGACCGGCGGTCCGGGCGTAGGCCTTGACCGGGGTGGGGGTCATCCTCCGACGGCGACCGGCAGGTCGGTCCGGCTGCGTCAATACGGCAAGCACGCGATGTCCGGCCCGGATCAGGGCGTCCAGGCTTTTGACAGCGAAATCGGAACTCCCGGCGAATACCAGGTTCATCCTGTCACCGGGGCGCTGGCCCTAGATGGCCGGCGTTCGGGCGTGCATTGGATCCGGAACCTGCTGCCGGCGACCCTTTTCGAGTTTCTTCCGTATCCTCTGGCGTTTCAGATCTGACAGATAGTCCACGAACAGCTTGCCGTCCAGGTGATCCATCTCGTGCTGGATACAGACCGCCAGCAGGCCTTCCGCCTCGAATTCGAATGGCTGGCCGTCCAGGTCGAGGGATCTGACGCGGATGTGTTCGGCCCGCTCTACGCTGTCGTAGAACCCCGGCACCGACAGGCAGCCCTCCTCGGCGACCTGGATGCCGTCCTTCTCCAGGATTTCCGGATTGATCAGCACCCGGGGATCGCTGCGGTCTTCCGACACATCGGCCACGAGGACGCGCTTGTGAACGTTCACCTGCGTCGCGGCCAGTCCGATCCCCGGAGCGGCGTACATTGTCTCCAGCATGTCCCGGCCGAGCTGGCGAATCTCGTCATCGACCTGCTCCACCTTTTGCGCACGCGTCCGCAGACGCGGATCCGGGTATTCGAGTATCTCAAGAATGGCCATGGTCACCTTGCCAATTCGTGTACTGGGTCACGAATCGTCGCTAAAATTATGACAATATTAATAATACGTGCTAATGTCCGAACCAGCTTTATCGGGCCGCCTTTCGCGGCAGTGGGGGGATTGCCCCGGTCGCCCGATTGCGCGCGGACGTTTATCGCAAAATTATACCAGCCAAGCGCCAGCCCTGGCCGGCCATCGGAGACTTCGGATGGATCGACATTCGACAATTTCCCCCAGCGCCTTATCACGGATTTCCGCCTTTCTGTTGACTTCTCTGTTCGCGGCGGCACTGCTTACCGGATGCGCTTCTACGCCCTCAGAGGAAGACACCGCATCGACTCCCCCGCCGCCCGCAGCTGAACCGGCTCCGCCGCCGGCAGCGGACGAGGCAGTCGCACCGCCCCCGGCATCAGCGCCGGTCTACCAGTCGGAGGAGCGGCCAGTCCGGCTCAATCCTCGCCACCCCGACAGGTACGTGGTGAAGAAGGGCGACACTCTTTGGGATATCTCCGAGATGTTCCTGAAGGATCCCTGGTATTGGCCCGAAATCTGGTACGTGAACCCCCAGATCGCCAATCCGCATCTGATCTATCCGGGAGACGTGATCACGCTCGTTTATATCGACGGGAAGCCGCGCCTGGTCCTGGAGCGCGGCAACGTGGAAAGGCTGTCTCCGCGGGTTCGCGAGACGATGCTGGGCGAAGCCATCGAAACGATCCCCTACGAATTGATCAAGGCGTTTCTTTCCAAGCCGTCGGTGCTTGACAAGGACACGGTGGAGAACTCGCCCTATATCTTCACGACCCGGCATGGACACCTGGTCCACGGCGCCGGCGCCAACGTGTATGTTCGGGGCGCCGATTTCGCTTTGGATGACGTCTATAACGTGATGCGAGTCGGCTCCAAACTCGAAGACCCGGATACCGGCGACTTTCTCGGCTACGAAGGAATTTTTGTTGGCGAGGGCACCATACATCGCGAGGGCGATCCTGCGACGCTGCTGCTCAATGCCACGGATCGGGAGGCGCTCAACGGAGATATTCTTCTGACGCCCGACGAGGACTTCCCGATGTATTTCACGCCGCGGTCACCGGACGAGCAGATCGACGGCAAAATCATCTCCGTTTTCGACGGCGTCAGCATTATCGGTGCCTATCAGATCGTGACCCTGAATCGCGGCCGTTCCCAGGGGCTGGAGCCCGGGCATGTCCTGGCGGTTTACCAGGCGGGCCGGGTCGAGCGGGACCGTTTTTCCGGCAAGGGCTTCCGCGGCGAAAAGGTCCAGCTTCCGGAAGAATATGCGGGACTTATGATGGTATTCCGGAGCTTTGACCGGATCAGCTACGGCCTTATCGTGAGAGCTGAGAGCGAGATCCACGTATTTGACGTGGTACGCAATCCGTAATCGCCCCGGGAGCCGCGAACCTTGCAGAGAAAACGCCGGCCTCGTGCCGGCGTTTTTGTATCGACCTCAGCCCACGAGCAATGAATCAGCCGCCAGACCCATGGCTCCGTATCGCCGCCACCCCGGGGATGACCGCGACGGCGGCCCGTCGCCTGATCGAGGCTCTCGGCGACGTGAGAACCATCTTCAGAGCGACCCCCGGGAGACTGGCGTCTCTCGGCCTGTCGCCCGAGGTCGCCGGCAAGCTGCTGGACGAAGCGAATCCGGGGCTGATCGCGGCCCTCCAGTGGATGGAGGAGCGAGATGAGCACCGGTTTGTCTCGCCCGAGGATCGATCCTACCCCTCCCGGCTGCGGGAGCTTCCGGACCCGCCCGCCGGTCTCTTCGTCCACGGCCGGACCGATATCCTGGAAGATCCGATGATCGCCATGGTGGGAAGTCGGAACCCCTCGCCGGGCGGGCTGGAAAATGCCTTCGAGTTCGCCAGCTATCTGTCCCGTTGCGGACTCGCGATTGTCAGCGGCCTGGCCCTGGGCGTCGACGGCGGAGCTCACCGGGGCGCGCTGGCGGGCGGATCTCCCACCGTCGCCGTTTGCGGAAACGGCCTGGACCGCATTTACCCGCCCCAGCATCGCGATCTCGCCGCGGCCATCGCCAGAAACGGGGCCGTCGTGTCCGAGTTCCCGCCCGGAGTCCCGCCCCGCAGGGAAAACTTTCCCCGAAGGAACAGAATCATCAGCGGGCTTTCCCTGGGAGTTCTCGTGGTCGAGGCCGGACTTCGCAGCGGTTCGCTCATCACCGCCAGACTGGCCGGCGAACAGGGACGGGAAGTTTTCGCCATTCCCGGGAGTATCCACAATCCGATGACGAAGGGCTGCCACCTGTTGATCAAGCAGGGGGCGAAACTGGTGGAGTCGGCGGAAGACATCCTGGCGGAGCTACGGTCCGTCATCGACCTGGGATCCGCGCCGGCGAATCAGGCGCTATCGGGAGAAGAAGCGTCCGACGAAGGACTGGCACCGGAGTACGTTGATTTTCTGGAGCTTTGTGGCCACGACCCCTTTTCGGTGGACCAGATGGTGGCCCGCACGAAATTGACCTCGGCGGAGGTTTCCTCCATGCTCCTGATCCTGGAGCTCCAGGGATTTGTGGAGTCCGGACCGGGTGGCCGTTATTCCCGGACGTCAAAGAGGTCTTGATATGACGGAAAACGTGCTCGACGTACTCATGTATCTTTTCGAGACCTATACCGACGCTGATTCAGAACCGGAGGCCGACCGCAACGCGCTGCGTGCAGAACTGGAACGCGCCGGTTTCGGATCCGGCGAGATCAGCAAGGCCCTGGACTGGCTGGACGGTCTCGCATCCCGGGACGAGGATCCGGAGTGGGAATCGCCCACGGAGCGGGCATCCCGGGTATTCAGTAATTTCGAGACCTCCCGGCTTGATGCCGCGGCCCGCGGCTACATTATGTACCTGGAGCAGATCGGCATCCTTTCGGCGGCCCAGAGAGAACTCGTGATTGACCGCGTCATGGCGCTGGAGACAGAGGAGATCGAGGTCGAACAGATCAAGTGGGTGGTGCTGATGGTGCTATTCAGCCAGCCCGGACAGGAAGCCGCCTACGCGAGGATGGAAGATCTGGTCTTCGAGGACAGTGTTTCCGAGGCGCACTGAACCGCAGACGAGTTGAGGACATACAAGGGCCGTGGCGGTAGTCACGGCTCGTTTTTTTGACATGAGCAAGCATCTGATAGTCGTGGAATCGCCGGCCAAGGCGAAGACCCTGGAGAAATACCTTGGCAAGGACTTCGTGGTCCTCGCCTCGTACGGCCATGTACGCGATCTGGTCCCCAAGGAGGGCGCCGTCGATCCGTCGCGGAACTTTGCGATGAACTACGAGGTCATCGACAGAAACCAGAGGCATGTGGACGCCATCGCCCGGGCGCTGAAAAAGGCCGACGCCCTTTACCTGGCGACGGACCCGGACCGCGAGGGGGAGGCAATATCCTGGCATCTTCACGAGATCCTCAACGAACGGGGACTCTTGAACGGTAAGCCGGTTCACCGGGTGGTTTTCCACGAAATCACGCGCAGCGCCATCGAGGAAGCGATCGAGCACCCGCGACACCTGTCGGATGATCTGGTCGATGCCCAGCAGGCGCGGCGTGCCCTGGATTACCTGGTGGGCTTCAACCTCTCTCCGCTCCTCTGGAAGAAGATCAGGCCGGGCCTGTCCGCGGGTCGTGTCCAGAGCCCGGCCCTGCGGCTGATCGTGGAACGGGAACGCGAGATCGAGAATTTCAAGCCGCGCGAGTACTGGACCATCGAAGCGGAGGCAGAAGCGGACAACCAGCGCTTCCGGGCCAAGCTGTCGCGGCTGGGCGGAGAAAAGGTAGCCCAGTTCACGGTGACGGATGGTGACACCGCCGCCGAAGTGGAGCAGTCCCTGCGCCAGGCGGCGGCAGGAAAGCTCGTCGTGCTCTCGGTGGAAAAGAAGCAGCGCCGTCGAAATCCGGCGCCGCCGTTCACCACTTCGACTCTTCAGCAGGAAGCCTCGCGAAAACTCGGGTTTACCGCCCAGCGCACAATGCGTGTCGCTCAGCGGCTTTACGAGGGTATCGATGTGGGCGAGGGCTCGGTCGGTCTCATCACTTACATGCGAACCGATTCCGTGGCGCTGGCCAATGAAGCAGTGAGCGAAATGCGCGGCGTCATCGCCGAACGCTACGGGAAGGAATTCCTGCCGGAGAAACCCAGGTTCTACAAGACGCGCTCAAAAAACGCCCAGGAAGCCCACGAGGCGGTTCGGCCGACCTCCGCTTCCAGACATCCCGACTCGGTCGAGCGGTTTCTGGATCGGGATCAGCACCGGCTCTACGAACTCATCTGGAAACGGGCGCTCGCCTGCCAGATGGCGAGCGCGGTATACGACACGGTGGGCGTTGACTTGCGACCCGAGGGTGACGCCTCCGGGAACAACCTGTTTCGCGCTACCGGCTCGGTGCTCGTAAAACCCGGGTACCAGGCTGTGTATCAGGAAGGCAAGGACGACAGGCCGGACGAAGACACAGACAAGCTGCTGCCGGCCATGGCCCCGGATCAGCAGGTGGACCTTCTCGATATCGTCAGCGAGCAGCATTTCACGGAGCCGCCGCCACGATACAGCGAGGCGAGCCTCGTCCGGGCGCTGGAGGAATACGGTATCGGGCGCCCCTCCACCTATGCGTCGATTATCTCGACGCTGCAGAACCGCGAATACGTCGAAATGGATCGCCGACGTTTTGTGCCGACGGACGTTGGAAGAATCGTCAACCGGTTTCTCACCGACCATTTCGACCAGTACGTGGACTACGAATTCACCGCCCGGCTGGAAGACGAGCTCGACGCCATCTCGCGGGGCGAAGAGGACTGGGTGCCGCTACTGAAGCGCTTCTGGCAGCCGTTCATCGACCAGGTCAAGGACAAGGAGACTTCGGTAACACGGGCAGAAGCCGCCCAGGCCCGGGAACTCGGCACGGATCCGGAATCCGGCCGCGTGATGAGCGTGCGCATGGGCCGCTTTGGTCCGTTCGTCCAGATAGGACGACGGGAGGACGAAGAAAAACCCCGGTTCGCCGGCCTTCGCCCGGGACAAAACATCGATACCATCACGCGGGAGGAAGCCCTGGAGTTGTTCAAGCTCCCGAGGGTCCTGGGGAAGACCCCGGACGGCGAGGAGGTTTCCGCCAATATCGGCCGCTACGGACCGTACGTGAGATACGGTCGCAAGTTCGTTTCCCTCGGCGACGACGATCCGTTCACCGTGACCCTGGACCGGGCGCTGGAACTCATCGAGGAAAAGAAGAAAGCCGATGCGAACCGCCTGATCCGCGAGTTCGAGGACGCGGGTATACGGATCCTCAACGGTCGCTACGGACCTTACATCACCGATGGCAAGAAGAATGCGAGGATTCCCAAGGACAGGGAGCCTGATTCCCTTTCCCTGGAGGAATGTCGCGAGGCGCTGGCCAAGGCCCCGGCACGGGGGTCCCGAAAGAAGAAGGCAGGTGGAAGGAAGGCGACCTCGAAGAAGTCCACAAGCCGCAAGAAATCCAAGGCCAAACGCAAGGCCTCAGCAGACTGAAGGCAGCAGGCTGATGGTACCGTCGGGGCCACTGCGTTACGCGGCGCGCGTCATCCAGGCCGGGGGCGTTGTCGCCTATCCCACGGAGTCGGTCTTCGGTCTCGGCTGCGATCCCCTGGAACTGCCGGCGGTAGAGCGCATCATTAACTGCAAGGGCAGATCGGCTGCGGCCGGTTTGATTCTTCTGGCCGATGATTATTCCCGTCTGAGACCTTTCATCGAGCCCGGCGAGCAGGAAGAAGCGCGTATGCTCGCAACCTGGCCGGGTCCCGTCACATGGGTCTGTACGGCATCGGCGGCGGCGCCGCCCTGGATTACCGGCGGCAGGGCGACGGTTGCGGTTCGCGTCACCGGACATGAGATATCCGCGGCGCTCTGCCGGGCAGCCGGAATGGCCATCGTCTCTACCAGCGCAAATCGCAGCGGACGTCCGCCGTGCCGGAGTGCCGTGCAGGTGCGGCGCCGATTGTTTCGGGATGTGGATTACATACTTGCCGGTCGTACGGGAGGTCGCAGACGGCCATCGGAGATCCGCGATGCGCGTACCGGCGACATACTGCGGGCTGGCTGACACAGGGAACCGAGCGGATGGGCATAAGTCAACACGACATCGATGCGGTGGAAGCCTGGCTGAGGCGCCTCCATGACAGTCTTACCAGACAGCTCGGTCAGCTGGATGGCGGAGAAGGGTTCCGATCGGATTCCTGGGAACGGCCGGCCGGCGGGGGCGGCGAAAGCCGGGTGCTCGAATCGGGACGACTGTTCGAGAAAGCGGGGATCAATTTTTCCCTGGTGCACGGCGATCGCCTGCCGCCCTCCGCCACGGCACGAAGACCGAAGCTGGCGGGACGAGCCTTCCGTGCCATGGGCGTGTCCATGGTTCTGCATCCGAAAAATCCCTATGTTCCCACCACCCATGGTAACTGGCGGTTCTTCGTGGCCGAGAGCCCCGAGGAGCCTCCTGTCTGGTGGTTCGGGGGCGGGTTCGATCTCACGCCGTATTACGGTTTTCGTGAAGATGTGGTGCACTGGCACCGCACGGCAAAGTCCGCCTGCGACGGATTTGGAACCGATATTTATCCCCGGTTCAAAAAATGGTGTGACGAATATTTTTTTCTCAAACATCGCAACGAACCCAGAGGCGTGGGCGGCCTGTTCTATGATGACCTGAGCGAATGGGGTTTCCGGAAATGCTTCGATTTCTCGCAGACCGTGGCTGACGCTTTCGTGCCTGCCTACCTGCCGATTGTGGAGCGCCGGCGGCATACGCCCTACGGAGAACGGGAACGGGACTTCCAGACTTATCGCCGGGGCCGTTACGTGGAATTCAATCTGGTTTACGACCGGGGAACTCTCTTCGGACTGCAGTCAGGCGGCCGAACCGAATCCATACTCATGTCACTGCCGCCGGTGGTTCAATGGCGATACGACTGGCATCCGGATCCCGGGTCGCCGGAACAGACCCTCTACGATGAATTCCTTCACCCGAAAGACTGGCTGGGTCTCGGCGCATGAACCGGGAGCCGACGCCCTTCCATCTGGCCTTCCCTGTCTCGGACCTGGAGGCCACCCGCAAGTTTTATCGTGACAAGCTCGGCTGCCGGATCGGGCGCGAGTCGGAACGGTGGATCGATTTCGATCTCTATGGTCACCAGATCACCGCCCATCTTTCCGCCGCTCCCGGTGATGCAGGCGCCAATCCCGTGGATGGCGATGCCGTTCCCGTCCCCCACTTCGGGGCAATTCTCCCCTGGGAGGAGTGGCAAGCACTGGCGGCCCGGCTGGAAGCCGAAGAAACGGAATTCATTATTGCGCCCAGAATCCGTTTCCAGGGCAGGACCGGGGAACAGGCGACCATGTTCCTGCGCGATCCCTCGGGCAATGCCCTGGAGTTCAAGGCGTTCAGGGATCAGTCACAGATCTTCGCGCGGGCGCGCGACTGAGGAACGCTGACGCGCCCGCCAGCACGTACCGCCGGTCACCCGGATCGGATACCACCGGCGGCCATAACGATGGCCGCCAGGGACAGCACCAGCAGAACCAACCACGTTCCTACGATACCCGCTCGCCGGCCCTGGAGGGGAAGCCCCGGATTGGCCATTCCCGTTGCGTGCAGCACCCGGGACACCAGGAAGATACTGCCGCATCCGTGCAGCAGCCACGGGGCTGCACCCCCCACCTCGAGGATCGCCATGAGGAGAAGCGTCAGGGGGGCATACTCGGCCAGATTTGCCTGGGCCCGGACAGCCCTTTCCAGCTGCGGGTCGTCTCCGGATCCAAGACTGACCCGGGCACGGAGCCTGTTCTTTACGACCAGCCCGGACAGGGCCAACAACAGCAACCCGACAAATCCGGCGTAGAAAGCTGAGATAGTGAGAGTCACGGACACCTCCGCTTGTTCAGAAATCCCTGACCTGCGTGGCATCGCCGCCGGCGATGCACTCCCGAAATCGGAAGCAATCCGCGAGGTGATCATTGACCAGGCCGACTGCCTGCAAGTACGCGTAAACGACGGTCGAGCCCACGAACTTGAAACCCAGTCGTTTCAGTTCGGCGCTGACCGCATCCGAAAGAGGCGTGGTGGCCGGTACGTCCCCCTGGTGCCGCCAACGATTGACCACCGGTTCTCCGCCGACAAACTTCCAGAGAAAACTGCTGAAACTGCCGTGGGCCGAGCGGACGCGAAGGAACGCCCGGGCATTCGAGATGGCCGACTCGATCTTGAGACGATTACGGACGATTCCCGGATCCCGCATCAGCCTGTCCACGCTTCTTTGGTTGAACCGGGCCACCCGGCAGGGATCGAGCCCGGCGAAGGCCCGCCGATAGCCTTCGCGCTTGTGCAATATCGTGGACCACGACAACCCTGCCTGAGCGGTCTCCAGCACGAGAAATTCGAACAGGGTCCGGTCATCCCGCGCAGGCAAGCCCCATTCCTCGTCGTGATAACGGAGATATTCCGGGCTGACCCCAACGGCCCACGGACACCGCACCGGTTCTTCGTGTCCCCTCGCCTGCATCAGGCTAGCCAATCCTCGTTCCGCCCTCTGGCGGTGAACATTATGGGCCCGACTGCAATTGCGCAAGCCGGCCAGGGATTGCATGCAAAAAGGCCCCGACCATGATGGCCGGGGCCTGGATATCAGTCCGTAATGGACTGCGATGAGGGGTCACTGCCGGCTCAGCTGCTGCCTCCGCACTTGCCTTCGCCGCACTTACCTTCCTCGCCTTTGTCGCCTCCCTCACCGCCGCACTTGCCTTCGCCGCACTTGCCTTCCTCGCCCTTGTCGCCTTTCTCGCCGCCGCACTTGCCCTCACCGCACTTGCCCTCACCGCCATGCTCATCGGCCATGTAGCCGGTGGAAAGCGCGGTCATCGCGAAAGGACTGGCGTCGGCGTTGGCCACCGAAACTCCGGCCAGGCTTGTGGCCAGCGCGGCGCCAACGGCAACGGTAACTGGCTTCAGATTGCTATCACTCATGCTCTTTCTCCTCAAGTTAAAACAATGCCCCTCCGGGCATTTTCAGGGCCCCGACACGGGGCCGTTCTTCTCAAAGCCGCCACCGGACGGCGGCGGCTACTTCCCTCTGAATTTCATCGAGCCGGGCTTCGCCCTGCTCTCCCACGACGGCGATACTGCCGCCGATCGGGAGAGACACTATGGTGCCGATGAATCCGTCCTCGTCAACCGGTATTGGCCGTTCCACCTCTTCATCGGGAAGAAGCAGCACGGTCACCGGCCCAGACGCACCCTGGACCACGAAATGAGCGACCATCTTGCCCCGAAACGGGCAAAGCTTGGCATATCGCACCATGGGCCCCATAGGCCCCAGATTCGCGCCGGCCTCCCGGAGAACCGTTTCCAGCTCGGCCTGGGGCACTGCCGCCTCCGGCGGAACCACCGGTGTCCGTATCGCCAAGGGCTCGTGGTGAATATGGGCGACCACGTCGTGCCCGAGGTCGCCGGTGCCTATGTAGCCGGTGTTCTGCAGCATCCTCACGGAGAGCCCTACGGCCATCAACAGCCCGGCGGCCAGGGCGGCCCAGCGAAAGATCGGCGGTGAACGCCGCGGCGCTGTGGCCGGCATCGCTTCCGGCACGTCGATCCGTAAGGCCCGCGCGAGAAGTTCTTCGAACTGCTCGTCCGACGCATGACGCTGCGGGGTCGAGCCGCCAGGCGGATTTTCCCGGTCCCGCCCGTTCATGCCGAACCACCCTCGCCGCCAGCGCCTTCAGGTCCGGATCCCAGCGCCTGTTTGAGCTTGTTCCTCGCCCGGTGGAGCCGGGTCAGCACTGTCGCTTCGGGAAGCCCCAGCAGTCCACCGATCTCCCGTACGGAATGGCCCAGGAGCACCTGCAGCGCCAGGGGCTCTCTGTAGCCGTCGTCCAGTTGGAATAAAGCCCGTCTCATTCTCTGCAAATCCGGATCGCTCTCCGAGGCTGCTATCTCTTCCTCAAAATTCGCTATATCCACGGTATCGAGCTGCTTGCGCTCATAAATCCGCGCGTGCTCTCTTCTTACTATCGTCACCAGCCACTGCCTGGCAGAATCCCGCTCTTTCAGGTCGCCGTAGGACTGCCAGGCCCTCAGCAGCGCCTCCTGCACCACGTCCTCCGCCAGATTGCGACTGCGGGATAGCCAGAATGCGTACCGGAAAAGATCCGGCCGAAACTTTCTCACCAGGGCATCGAACTCCCGGCGACGATCCAGGTCGCTAATGTCGGCGCTCATGGAAGTAGACCCGCCCTCATGGTTTTTTATTTCAGGTTCCCTTACCGGGTGACGCCTGCCACTATAGGGAACAAGGTGGCACCGGCCAACGATTCGCGGGAAAATTAGAGGTTGCTTGTCACGTATCTGGAATAGTCATGACCACTCCAGTCACCGGAAAATTCCCCACAGCGCGGATGCGGCGGTTGCGTCGCCATGATTTCCTGCGTTCCCTGGTGAGGGAATCGACCCTCTCGCCGACGGACCTCATCTATCCCGTGTTTATCCTGGAGGGCAAAGAACGGAGCGAGCCGGTCGAGTCGATGCCGGGCATCGATCGACTGAGCATCGATCTGTTAACCCGGGAAGCGGAAACCCTCCTGGAGCTCGGCATTCCCGCTGTCGCCCTCTTTCCCGTAACGCCGCCGGACGTCAAGAGCGATGACGGCCGCGAGGCATGGAATCCGGAAGGACTGGCACAGCGGGCCGTGGCGGCTCTCAAGGAAAATACGCCCGAGCTGGGCGTTATCACCGACGTGGCCCTGGATCCCTTCACGACACATGGACAGGACGGCATCATCGACGAGCAGGGCTATGTGCTCAACGACGTCACCGTAGACGCTCTTGTCCGGCAGGCAGTGTCCCACGCCGACGCCGGGGCCGACATGGTGGCGCCGTCCGACATGATGGACGGACGCGTTCTCGGAATCCGTCGGGCTCTGGAGGAAGCGGGCCACGTCAATACATCGATTCTGGCCTACTCCGCCAAATACGCCTCGAGCTTTTATGGTCCGTTCCGCGACGCGGTGGGATCCGCGGCAAATCTCGGCGGCGGAAACAAATACAGCTACCAGATGGACCCGGGCAACAGCGACGAGGCTCTCCGTGAAGTGGCCATGGATATCGAGGAAGGCGCCGATGCTTTCATGGTGAAACCGGGTTTGCCCTATCTGGACATTATCCGCAGGGTCAAGGCGGAACTCGGAGTACCGACTTTCGCCTACCAGGTAAGCGGCGAATACGCCATGCTGAAGGCGGCGTCGGCCAACGGCTGGCTCGAAGAGCGATCCGTGGCTCTGGAGTCCCTGCTATGTCTCAAACGGGCCGGGGCAGATGCCATCCTGACGTACTACGCCAAGCAGGTCGCCCGCTGGCTGCGGGAGTGATGCCCGAAGAGACCGATCTTTACGGCCTGATCGGCCACCCGGTGGAACACAGCCGCTCGCCGCTGATTCATCGCCTGTTCGCCGAACAAATCGGGCAGCTGATTGATTACGTCCTCATAGACGCGGCTCCCGGGAGCTTCGACGAAACCGTGGCCGCATTCCGGGAACGGGGCGGCAGGGGCCTGAACGTCACGCTTCCCTACAAAGGCAACGCGTTCCGCATCTGCACCCACCCAACGCTGCGCGCCACCCAGGCGCGGGCCGTCAATACCCTCGCCTGGACCCCGGCACAGCTTATCGGAGACAACACGGACGGAGCAGGGCTGGTCGCGGATCTGCGCGAGAATCTCGGGGTCGAGCTGCAGAACCGCAGACTGCTGCTGGTCGGTGCCGGAGGAGCGGCCCGCGGGGCCGTGGGGCCGCTGCTTGAGGCGAAGCCCGCCGAGCTGGTGATCGCCAACCGGACGGCCGACAGGGCTGTGTCACTGGCACAGGCGTTTGCCCCCGACGGCCCGGTTCGGGCAGAAGTCTTCGAGGATCTGGAACCGTCTTTCGACCTCGTCATCAACGCCACGTCGGCAAGCCTGTCGGGCCACGTGCCCGATCTCCCCTCGGCCATCGTCGGGCCCACGACATTCTGCTACGACATGATGTACGGAAGGCATCCCACGGCTTTCCTGAAGTGGGCCACGGCCATGGGTGCTGCGGGTTGCGCCGACGGCATCGGCATGCTGGTGGAGCAGGCCGCGGAATCATTTCTTCTCTGGCGCCACGTCCGCCCCGACACGGCTCCCGTGCTGGAGAAGATTCGGCAGAGCCTTTCCTAAGCCATCCCCAGATATCTGTCCTTCAGTCGCACATAGTGCGCCGCCGAGTAACGCAGCATCTCCAGTTCGTCCGGCTCGAGCCGGCGAACGTGACGAGCCGGGCTGCCTTGGTACAGGCTGCCTCGTTCCAGCTTCTGCCCGGGCGTCACCAGGCTTCCTGCCCCGAGCAGAATGTCGGACCCTAGCTCGGCTCCATCCATCACGCAGGCGTTCATGCCTATCAGGCATCGGTCCCCGACGGTGCAGGCGTGCAGCGTCACCCGGTGACCGACGGTGACGTCCTGCCCCACGACAAGGGGAATGCCGCCGGGGGAAAACGGCCCGTCATGAGTCACGTGGAGGACGCTACCGTCCTGAATATTGCTGCGGGCACCGACGCTGATTTCGTTCACGTCGCCCCTGACCACGGCCGCGGGCCACAGCGAGACATCGTCACCGAGAGTTACCTGGCCAATCACTACCGCCGCCGGATCGATGAAGACCCGGCGACCGATCACAGGCCGAGCATTCCCGAAAGCCCGGAGTTTCAACTTGGCGGCCCCTGCATGGTAACGAATTCCTCCGCGCTGGTCGGGTGGATGGCCACGGTATCGTCAAAATCCCTTTTGCAGGCGCCCATCCTGACGGCCACCGCGAATCCCTGCAGCATTTCGTCGGCTCCCTGCCCTATCACGTGACATCCCACGATTCGTTCGTCCGGACCTGCGGTCACCAGTTTCATTGCCGAAACGGGACGCTCTGTCGTGATCGCGTTGTAGAGCCC
>Ga0209536_100002897_pt1 | contig 27817 bp, 20 predicted proteins | sample DeeMarSeWOR28_12_FD_187461 | JGI IMG/M metagenome (GOLD analysis project Ga0209536, IMG submission 187461) | Marine sediment microbial communities from White Oak River estuary, North Carolina - WOR-2-8_12 (SPAdes) (version 2) | ecosystem: Environmental > Aquatic > Marine > Intertidal zone >... | reverse complement strand
GAGCTTCGTCGCCAACTTCTTGCCCAGCTCCACGCCCCACTGGTCGAAGGAATCGATACCCCAGATCACGCCCTCGACGAACACCTTGTGCTCGTAGAGCGCGATGAGTTGCCCGAGCGCCTCCGGCGTCAATTCCGGGAACAGGATCGTGTTCGACGGATTATTCCCCCCATGCACGCGGTGCGGCTCGAGCCCTTCCTCGTCGAAACCGTCCATCAGCGCCTCGGACTGGGCGAGGCACTGGGCCAGCGCCAGGTCCTGTTGCTCCTGAGTTGCCCCCGATGAGCGCACCGGCGCGATGAAGTCGATCGGGATCAGCCGCGTGCCCTGGTGCAGCAACTGGTAGAACGAATGCTGCGCGTTGTTGCCCGCCTCGCCCCAGATCACCATGCCCGTATCACACTTCACGGGCTTGCCGTCCATGCGCACGCGCTTGCCGTTCGACTCCATTTGCAGTTGCTGCAGGTAGGCCGGGAAGCGGTCCAAACGGTTGTCGTACGGCAGGATTGCCTGGCTCCCGGCGCCGAAGAAATTGTTGTACCAGGTGGCGATCAACGCCATCAGCACCGGCATGTTCTCGTCCAGCGGTGAATTGCGGAAGTGCAGGTCCATGACCCGGCCGCCGTTCAGGAGCCGCCGGAACGTGTCCATGCCGACCACGAGTGCCAGCGACAGCCCGACTGCGGACCAGAGCGAGTAACGGCCACCCACCCAGTCCCAGAAACCGAAGCGGAACTCGGGGCGGATACCGAATTCGTCCATCGCCTCGTGATTCGTCGAAGCCGCAACGAAGTGATCCTGGATGGCCGCGTGACCGAGGTGATCGGCAACCCAGTCGCGCGCCATGTTCGCGTTGGTCATCGTCTCGATCGTTGTAAACGTTTTGGAACAGACCACGAACAGCGTCGACTCGGGATTGAGTTCCTGCGTCAGGTCCGCGAGCTGGGTGCCGTCGATGTTCGACACGCTGTGAAAGCGCATCCTCTCGTGCCAGTAAGGCCTGAGCGCCCGGGCCGCCATGACCGGCCCCAGGTCCGAGCCGCCGATGCCGATATTGACGATGTCGGTGAAGCGCTTGCCCGTGTGCCCGCGGATCTTCTTCGCCCGCACGCGCTCGACGAAGTCCTCGATGTTGTTCAGTGTCTCCCAGACCTCGAGCACGCCATCAACGTCCAGCGCCACCTTGTCCGACATCTTCGCTCGCAGCGCCGTGTGCAACACCGAGCGGTTCTCGGTCACGTTGATCCTGTCGCCCGCGAACATGGCCTCGATAGCGGCCGGGACCTGCGCCTCTTTCGCCAGCCGGATCAATAACTTGCGGGTCGTCGCGTTGACGTGGTTCTTCGAATAATCGAGCGTCAGGTCGCCGGCCGTCAGCGTGAATCTCGCGGCTCGATCCTTGTCGCGTGAAAACAGCGCCTGGAGAGTTTTCGCGCGCATCGTGTCGCGGTAATGCGTCTTCAGCGCCTGCCAGGCGCCGAGATCGGTCGGGTAGCGGGCCGAGAGCTTGCGATGCACGTAGTCCACGGTCAGGCGTTGGCGTCGGGTTTATAGAACTCGAGATACCAGTCGACGAATTTCTTCACACCGGTCTCGACCGGCGTCGACGGCTGGTAGCCGACGTCGGCGGCGAGTGCTTCCGTGTCCGCCCAGGTGTCGGGCACATCGCCGTCCTGCATGGGCAGCAGGTTCTTTTCCGCTTTCCTCCCCAGGCAGTTTTCCAGCACTTCGATGTAATGCATCAGCTCCACCGGCTGCTGGTTGCCGATATTGTAGATGCGGTACGGCGCGCGACTCGTGCCCGGATCCGGCTTGGCCGGGTCCCAGTCCGGATTGGGTTCCGCCGTGTGGTCCATCGTGCGAATCACGCCTTCGACGATGTCATCTATATAGGTGAAATCGCGTCGGTGATTCCCGTAGTTGAAAACGTCGATCGGCTTGCCGGCAATGATAGCCTTCGTGAACAGGAACAGCGCCATGTCGGGACGGCCCCACGGGCCGTACACCGTGAAGAACCGCAGTCCCGTCGCCGGCAGGCCATACAGGTTCGAATAGGTATGCGCCATGAGTTCGTTGGCCTTCTTGGTTGCCCCGTAGAGCGCCAGCGGGTGATCGACGTTCTGGTGGACCGAGAACGGCATCGACGTGTTGGCCCCGTAGACGGAACTCGAGGACGCGTACACCAGATGTTCCACCTCGTGGTGCCGGCAGCCCTCGAGGATGTGCAGCGTGCCGACGATGTTGCTGTCGATGTAGGAATGCGGGTTTTCGATCGAATAGCGCACCCCGGCCTGCGCCGCGAGGTGCACGACCTTGTCGAATTTCTCGCGCTCGAACAGTGCCTCCATCGCCGCCCGGTCCTCGAGGCTGATCCGCACCATGCTGAAGTGCTCGTAGGGTTCGAGCAACGCCGCTCGCGCCTCCTTCAAAGAGACGTCGTAGTAGTCGTTGAAATTGTCGAGACCGACCACGGTCTCGCCGCGGTCGAGCAACTGTTTAGCCGTGTGGAAGCCGATGAAACCGGCCGCCCCGGTCACCAGGACCTTCATGATGCTTCTCCGAAGCCGTTACAGGCGATCGTCTGCCGCTCCCTGCGGCAGGACGTACTTGATATCGTAAACCAGCGATTTCGGCTTGCCAAAACGCCGGATGCCCTCCGCCCCCAGTGCAACGAATTGCCGATGGCCCACCGCGATGAGAATGGCGTCGTAGGCGCCGGCCTCGGGCTCGGCGACCAGCTCGATGCCGTACTCTGCCGCCGCTTCCTCGCGGTTCACCCAGGGGTCGTGCACGTCCACCGCCGACCCGTAACTGGACAGTTCCGCGACGATATCGACGACACGGGTGTTCCTTAGGTCCGGGCAGTTCTCCTTGAACGTGAGCCCGAGCACCAGTACCCGGGCCGTTTTCGGGCTGATGTCGGCGGTGATCATGTTCTTGATGAGCTGCGCTACCACGTACTGGCCCATGTTGTCGTTGATGCGCCGGCCGGCCAGGATCATCTGCGGGTGGTAGCCAAGCTGCTCGGCCTTGTAGGTAAGATAATAGGGATCGACGCCGATGCAGTGGCCGCCCACCAGCCCGGGCCGGAATGGCAGGAAGTTCCACTTGGTGCCGGCAGCGATCAACACCTCCTCCGTGTCGATGTCCATGCGCTCGAAGATCATCGCCAGTTCGTTGATTAGCGCGATATTCACGTCGCGCTGGGTGTTCTCTATGACCTTCGCCGCTTCGGCGACCTTGATGCTCGAGGCCTTATGGGTGCCGGCAGTAACGACCTGGGCGTAGACCGAGTCGATGAACTCGGCGGCGTCCGGCGTCGAGCCCGACGTCACCTTCAGGATCGTCGAGAGCCGGTGCTCGCTGTCGCCCGGGTTGATGCGTTCCGGGCTGTAACCGACGAAGAAGTCCTCGTTGAGCTTCAGGCCCGAACCTTGCTCCAGGTATGGCACGCAGAATTCCTCGGTTGCGCCGGGATACACGGTGGACTCGTAGACGACGATGTCGCCTTTCTTCAGTACGCCGCTCAGCGTTTCGCTCGCGCGCCGCAATGGCGTCAGCACGGGCCGCTTGCTGCGGCTGATCGGCGTCGGCACGGTGACGATATAGAAGTTGCAGTCGGCGAGCGCAGACGCCTCGCTCGTAAAGCTGAGCTGCTGCGCCGCTGCCAGTTCCTCGGCGCTTACCTCGAGCGTGGAATCCGACCCGCCCTCCAGCTCCGTGATCCGGGCCTCGTTGACGTCGAAACCCATCGTCGGGAAGCGACGACCGAATTCGACCGCAAGCGGCAGGCCGACATAACCGAGGCCGATTACGCCGATCCGCAGCTTGTCGATGTCGAAACGACGATGACCCACTACCCGAGGAACCACAGCGCCGCCAGACCCGTGAGGCTCATCGTGACCGTGTACGGCAGCGCCATGATCACCATGCGGCCGTAGGACAGCCGGATCAGCGGCGCCAGCGCCGAGGTCAGCAGGAACAGGAATGCCGCCTGGCCGTTGGGCGTGGCTACACTTGGGATGTTGGTGCCGGTATTGATCGCGACCGCGAGCGCGTCGAACTGCTCGCGCGTCAGGTCACCGGCATTGAAGATCGCCGCGACCTCCGTGATGTAGACGGTAGCGACGAAGACATTGTCGCTGATCATCGACAGCAAACCGTTGGCGATATAGAACAACGCCTGCTGGGTCTTGCCGTCGTGGTCCATTACCCAGTGGATGACCGGCGAGAACAGGCCCTGGTGGTCGATCACGGCGACGATCGCGAAGAACACCACCAGCAGCGCCGTAAACGGCAGCGCCTCCTCGAACGCATGGCCGATCCGGTGCTCTTCGGTCACACCGTTGAACGCGGTCGCCAGCACGATCACGAGCAGGCCGACGACGCCCGGCTCGGCCAGGTGCAGCGCCAGGGCAAATACCAGCACCAGGGCAACGATGCCCTGCACGATGATGGTCAACCATTCCTCGCGGGTGCGCGCCTCGCTCATCTCGTAGTCGTATTCCTCGAGCACCGCACGCACCTTGTCGTTCAGCTTCGTGCCATAACCGAAGGTACCGGTAACTTCGAGCAGGGCGCAGGTAATCAGTCCAACCACCAGCACCGGCATCGAGATATGGGCCATGATCAGGAAGAACTGCACGAACTCCCAGTCCATCACCTTGGCGATCAGCAGGTTCTGGGGCTCGCCAACCAGGGTCGTTACGCCGCCGAGCGCCGTGCCCACCGCCGCGTGCATCATCAGCGAGCGCAGGAAAGCGCGGAACTGCTCCAGATCCTCGCGGTGCAGCTCGACCACCTCGGCATCGGTCGTCGGGTCGTGGTCCATGTCGAGGCGCTTGCCCGACGCCACCTTGTGATAGACGCCGTAGAATCCGGCCGCCACCGTGATGACCACGGCGGTGACGGTCAGCGCATCGAGGAATGCGGACAGGAACGCCGCCGCGAACGAAAACATCAGCGACAGCAGGATCTTCGATCGCACGCCGAGGAGGATCTTCGTGAAAACGAACAGCAGCATCTCGCGCAGGAAGTAGATGCCCGCCACCATGAACATCAGCAGCATGATGACCGGGAAGTTCACCTCGGCCTCGTGGAATACCATCTCCGGTGTCGCGAGCCCCAGGATGATGGCCTCAATCGCGAGCAATCCGCCGGGCTGCAGCGGGTAACATTTCAGGGCCATCGCCAGCGTGAAGATGAACTCGATCACGAGTACCCAGCCGGCGAGGAACGGGTCGATCATCACAAGGACCGGGTTCAGCAGCAGAAACCCGATGATCGTGAGTTTGTACCAGTCCGGCGAATTGCCGAGAAAATTCCCGCGGAAGGCACCCGCAAACGAATGAGCCATGATTATTCCTGTTGTAGTGGCCGGGTGATTCTAGACGTTTCCAGCCCTGTTTTGCAGCTTGACGGGCGCGTCACAGCCGGTCCCAGACGCACTCCCCCGTTTCCCGGAGCTTGTCCAGCATCGCCTCGTGGGCCGCGCTCTCGGCCTCCGAGGCCCGTACCACCACGAGATCGAGGTCCGGGCGGCTGGCCCGGATTGCGGCCCCCCCTGCCCCCTCGTCATCCCGGGTCTCGGATTCCTCGACGAACAGCGCCGCCTGCCCGCCCGTCATCGCGAGGTACACGCGTGCCAGCAGGTCGGCATCGATGAGCGCGCCGTGCAGGTCGCGGTTGGATGCATCCACCTCGTAGCGTTTGCAGAGCGCATCCAGGCTGTTGCGCTGTCCCGGGTGCAGCTCGCGGGCCAGCGACAGCGTGTCCAGCACCTGCGCATGGTCGGTAACAGACGGCTGCGGATGCTTCATGAGTCGCAGTTCGTGCTCGAGAAACCCGACATCGAACTCGGCATTATGGATCACCAGCTCGGCGCCGTTGATGAAGTCGAGCAGCTCGTCCGCGACCTCGTGAAACCGCGGCGCCGTCTCCAGATCGGCGCGGCTGATGCCGTGCACGCGTTCCGCGCCCTCGTCGATATCGCGATCGGGGTTCAGGAAGCGGTGGAAATCGCGGCCGGTCAGCCGCCGGTTGACCAGTTCGATGGCGCCGATCTCGATGATGCGGTGCCCCAGGCCCGTCGAGAGGCCGGTGGTTTCGGTGTCGAGGACGATTTGTCGCATGGGTTGATTCTCAATGTTTTCGCGGTTCGGGAACCGCGCCTACAATTCCGATCGATTCTACTGTAGGAGCGGGCCTGGGCCCGCGATCTTCTCGCTTCAAGAAGCGCTCCTACGATACTGTTCATCCTGCAGGAGCGGGCCTCGGCCCGCGACCCGTCGCGGTTCGGGAAGTGCTCCTACAATTCGTCGATGCCCCTGTTTGCCAGCGCATCCGCCTCTTCGTTGCCGGGCGTGCCGTTGTGCCCCTTGACCCAGCGCCACTCGATGTCGTGGTGTGCGATCGCCTCGTCGAGCGCGACCCAGAGGTCCTGGTTCTTGACCGGTTTCTTGGCCGTCGTCTTCCAGCCGCGTTTCTTCCAGTTCGCCATCCACTCGGTGATACCGTGCATGACGTACTTGGAGTCCGTATGCAGCACGACCTTTTGCCGGCCCTTGAGCGCGTTCAGCGCCTCGATGGCCGCCGTCAGCTCCATGCGATTGTTGGTCGTCTCGGGCTCGCCCCCGTGCAGCGTCTTGCGATGCGGCCCCGCGATCAGCACCGCGCCCCAGCCCCCGGGCCCGGGATTCCCACGGCAGGCGCCGTCGGTATAAATCTCAACTGCCTTGTTCAAAATGAATTCTATGGGTCAAAGCGGATTCGCGACACGCGCGTGGAAGGTTCGGCCAGCCCGGCGACGACTTTCGGCTTTGCGCGCCACACGGGGCGCACCGGCGTCAGCGTGCTGATGCGTTTCTGCGCCGAGAGCATATAGCACGCGGAGAGCTCCGGCCACCAGCGCCGGCCGCGCCGCTCCCACTGCGCCGAGGCCTTGCCCTTGAGGCCCGGCAGCGGCCAGCGGAAGAAATACCCGGTCATGCCGTGAATCCGCATGTCGAGGAGCTTGAGCCAGTCCCTGAGGCGCCGTTCGGACAGGAGGTGCAGTTCGCCCGGCGGCAGCCCCGCGCCGGGCACCAGCCGTCTCAGGCCCCACAGGCCGCCCGGACGGAAGCCCAGCACGATCAGCTGGCCGTTCGGACGCAGCACGCGGTGCACCTCGCGCAGGATCGCGTGCGGCCGGTCGCTGTAATCGAGGGTGTGCGGCAGAATCACGGCATCGATGGAGTCGGCCTGCACGGGCAGGCGGTGCAGCTGGCCGATCGCCGACACACCCTCGACGCGCAGGAACTCGCTGATCAGGGCCCCGCGCTGGGTCCGCGCCAGGCGCAAAAAGACCTTCGGGTCGCCCCAGTAACCGAGCTGCAGGCATTGCTCGCCGAAAATGCCGTCGAACGCCTCCTCCACGACGCGGGTTTCCTGCAGCAAGAGCGAGTCCCCGAGCGGCGTGGCGAGCCAGTGCTGCAAGGTCTCGAACTCCAGTAGCTGCTTGTTGGCGGAATTGCCCATCAGACCCTCTGATTTGTGTTGCCGTTTGTGATCCCTGCACCTTGCAGATCCGGATTCCGTCAGTAGGATACCCCGATGCACAAGCGACATAACGCCGGTTACCGGCAATTATTGCAAAGATTCAGGGCAGTTGGCGCCCTTGGCGTCACTGTTTTGGTGTTCGCTGCCGGCGGAATTAGCGCGGAGCCGCTCGCGGGCGACGTTTTCCCGCCCGGTATGGCGCGGGATGAGCCGTCGCTGACGCTGATTTCGCCGCTCGAGGGCCTGACGCTGGAAACCTACGGCCCGGCCGAGCCCTACGACCTGCTCGCGAAGCTGCGGTTTGGCTTTGCGCTCGAGTACGAGGACAACGAGCGCATCGCGGCCGAGCGCAGGTGGTTCGTGCGGCATCCCGACTATCTGGCCCGAGTCTTTACTCGGGCCCAGCGCTATCTCCCGTACATCACGGCCGAGATCGAGCGCCGCGGCCTGCCGCTCGAGCTCGCACTGCTGCCGATCGTCGAAAGTGCCTACGACCCGTTCGCATACTCGCACGGTCGCGCCGCCGGCCTGTGGCAGATGATCCCGGGTACGGCGCGGCGTTTCGGCGTACGACAGAACTGGTGGTATGACGGCCGCCGTGACGTGGTCGACTCGACGCGCGCGGCGCTCGACTACCTCGAGTACCTCCACGACTTGAACGAGGGCAACTGGCTCAACGCGATCGCCTCTTACAACTCCGGGGAAGGCAACGTCCTCCGCTCAGTGAAACGAAATCGCAAGGCGGGCAAACCCGACGACTTCTGGTACCTGAAGCTGCCGCGCGAGACGAGCATGTACGTGCCGAAACTGCTCGCCCTCGTCGACATCGTCGCAAACCCCGCTGCCTACGACCTGACACTGCCGTCCGTCGTCGACGAACAGCAGTTCATCGTGGCAGACATCGGCTCGCAGCTGGACCTGGCACTCGCGGCTGAACTTGCCAGCGTCGACGTGGACACCGTTTACGCCTACAACCCGGGCTACAACCGCTGGTCCACCGACCCGGCCGGACCGCACCGGCTCGTGCTGCCCGTGGAGGCTGGCGATACCTTTACCGCCGCGCTCGCGGACGTTCCCGAAGGCGACCGTGTGCGCTGGAAACGCCACAAGGTCAGGAACGGCGAGGCGATCTCGCAGATCGCGCAGCGTTACAACACCACCGTGGCGCAGATCCGCGAGGCCAACGACCTGCGCGGCAACACGATTCGCGCCGGGCACTACCTGCTGATCCCGGTCGCCACCAGGCCGCTGTCCGAATACAGCCAGAGTGCCGACGCGCGGCTCGCGAAGACGCAGAACCGCAAACGTGCCGGCAACAAGGTGGAGCACGTCGTTAGCAAAGGCGAGAGCTTCTGGACGATAAGCCGCCGTTACCAGGTCACGCATCGCCAGCTGGCGGCGTGGAACGGCATGGCGCCGGGAGACCCGCTGCCGGTCGGCCGCAAGCTGGTGGTCTGGACGGACACCGTCGCGGACTCGCCAAGGATGTCGCCAACGACGACGCTCGGCAACACGACCCGCAAACTGCGTTACACGGTGCGCAACGGGGATTCGCTGTACCTCATTGCAAACCGCTTCCGCGTGTCGATCAACGACCTCGCACGCTGGAACAATATCGACAAGAACAAGATTTTACGGCCGGGGCAGAAGCTGACGATGTACGTCGACGTCACCCGGCAGTCGAGCTGACGGTCGACAGGGATCTCTGCCGTAGGAGCGCTTCTCGAAGCGCGACCGATCGCGCGCCGAGGCGCGCTCCTACAATAACGTCGTAACGGGTACCATACACAGACAACAATTCGATCCAGGGGAATCAACATGGGATTCATGGCCGGCAAGCGGGCACTCATCGTGGGTGTCGCGAGTGATCGTTCCATTGCAACCGGAATCGCCGAGGCCTTCGCGCGCGAAGGCGCCGAGCTCGCATTCACCTACCAGAACGACAAGCTCAAGGGGCGTGTCGAGAAGCTCGCCGCACGGCTCGGCCAGGACACCAGCCTGCTATTCCCCTGCGATGTATCGTCCGACGAGGAGATCGACGCCGTGTTCGAGAGCCTCGGCAAGTCCTGGGACGGGCTCGACATTCTCGTGCACTCGGTGGGCTATGCGCCGCGCGAGCAGCTCGAGGGCGGTTTCACGGAGTCGATCACCCGCGAAGGCTTCAAAATCTCGCACGACATCTCGGCCTACAGCCTGGCCGCGCTGGCGAAATCCGCGTTGCCGATGATGGAGGGGCGCAACGGCGCCATCCTGACGCTCACCTACAACGCGGCGACACAGGTGGTGCCGAACTACAACGTCATGGGCCTCGCCAAGGCGAGCCTCGAGTCCTGCATGCGCTTCCTCGCGGCGGACCTGGGCCCCAAGGGTATCCGCGTCAACGCGATCTCCGCGGGTGCAGTGAAGACGCTCGCAGCCGCCGGCATCGGCGGCTTCCGCAAGATGCTGGGCTACGCCGAGAAAGCGTCGCCGCTACGGCGCACGGTGACGATCGAGGAGATCGGCAATACCGCAGCGTTCCTGTGCTCGGACCTCGCGAGCGGCATCACCGGCGAGACGACCTTCGTCGACGCCGGCGCCAACATCATGGGTATGGTGTTCGACGAGGACTAGCTGCTTCCTTCCGTCTCCGGATTCAGCGCGACCTTAGTCTCTTCGCCCGAAAGCCGCGCGACGATCGTCGCGCAGGAGCAGTCGCCCCAGATATTGATGCTGGTGCGCGCCATGTCGAGGATACGATCGAATACCATCAGCACGCCGATTGCCTCGATCGGCAGGCCGACCGCGGCCAGGATGATCGCGATGGCGACCAGCGATGCCGACGGCACGCCGGCAACGCCGACCGAGGTCAACAGGGCGATTACCACGATCGAGAACTGCACGCCGAACGTGAGCTCGAGCCCGTAGGCCTGCGCGATGAACATGGCGGCCGCACATTCGTAGAGCGCCGTGCCGTTCATGTTGACCGTCGCGCCGAGCGGCAGCACGAAACTCGACACCTTGTTCGACACGCCCACATTGTCCTCGACGGCATCGATCGTCACCGGCAGCGTCGCCGACGACGACGCGGTCGAGAATGCCGTGAGCATCGGCTGCGCGCAGGCTCTCATCGTCGCGTAAGGCCTGACCCCGCCGACGAATCGCAGCAACAGCGGCAAGGTTACGAACGCGTGCACGGCGAGTGCCAACAGCACGACAACCGCGAACGTGGCGAGTGGTCCGGCCGCCTTGTAGCCGGTCTCGGCGATTACGCCGGCCACCAGGCCGAAGACCCCGATCGGCGCGAACTTCATGATCCACTCGGTCATCTTCATCATGACGTGGAACACGGCATCCCAGAACCGGTACAGCGGCTCGGCGAACTCGTTCTCGAGGTGCGTCATGAAGTAGCCGAACAGGATGGCGAAGAAGATCAGGCCGAGCATCTGCCCTTCGACGGCGGCCTTGAAGATGTTCTCCGGAACCATGCGCAGGAAGACCTGCGCGACGTCGCTGACGCCCCGCCCCTCTACCTTCGCTGCGATCTCCTCGACCGGCGCGTCCAGTGCCAGCAGGTCCTTGGCGGGCTCACCATCGACATAACCCGGACCGACCACATTGATCAGCAACAAGCCTACGAGGATCGCGGCAAGGGTCGTCGTTGCGTAGAACAGCAGGGTCTTGCCGCCCAGCGCACCGAGGTTGCCGCCGGAACCGATGCCCGCAACACCGACGATGATCGACGACGTGATCAGCGGCACGATGATCATCTTCAGCGCGTTGAGGAAGATCGTGCCGATGTAATCGAAGATGGCGAGATAGCGGACGCCGAACAACGTCGGCTCGACGCCGGTGGACTCGAAGCTGTTGAAGACGATGCCGCCCACGAGCGCGGCAAGCACGATGGCGATCAGGATCTGCCAGTGCAGTTCGAGCTTGGGCATGCGTCCCCCTGTGCGCGGCTCGCCGCTACTGTAGCAGGTCTTGTTCTTGCAGTGCGTCCTGGTTGATGACGACCTCGGCATCGCTGTACAGGGACTGCACGAACGCGAGGTAGTCGCCCACGCCCGACTCCTGCGCGAGCTGCGCTTTGCCTGCATCTCGCTGCGCCAGCGGGATCGACTCCGGCCGGCCCGGAAGTACGGCCTCCAGGCTGTAGACCGTGAAGGTGCCGTCCAGCCCGCGTACGCGCCCCGTCACCGGCGAACCCTCGGTCGGCTTGGGCGCCGCGAACAATTCAAAGACCACGAGCTGGTCGGTCTCCGTATCCTGCCGCGTCAGCAGCGTCGGCTCGCCCACCGAAGCACCGGCTGCCTCGGCTGCCGTCCCGAAATCCTCGCCTTTGTCGATTGCGTCGAGGATCTGCCTGGTACGCGCGTCGAGCAGTGCCTCGGCCTGCTGCGAGCGAACCTGTGCCTCGATCTGGCCACGCACGTCTTCGAGCGGCTGCCGCTGAGCCTCGTTGTACTGCGTCACGCGGAATATCGCGGCGCTGTCTGCATCGAGTTCGATAACCTCTGAAATCTGTTCGCCCCGCAGGACAGCGTCCGAGTACACGGCATCGATCGCCGCCTGGTTCGCGCCGAAGGGTGCCGCACCGTCGCGCGTAAAGCCCTTGATGGTCTGCACTTCGGCCCCGACCGCCTCGGCGATGGCCTGCATGTCGCTCAGGTCGAAAAGCGCATCCGACAGGCGGCGCTCGAGATCGAGATACAGGGAATCGGCTTCGCGGCCCTGCAGTTCCGACAGCAGTTCGCCACGAACCTGATCGAGCGGCAGTGGGCCACGCTCGAGAATGTCGTCGAGGCGGATGATGTGGAACCCGAAGTCCGACCGCACCGGCCCCTCGAGATCACCCTCTTCCATCGCGAAGATAGCGGCGCCCAGCGCATCGGGCAACTGCGATTCGGTGAGTACTCCGAGATCGCCGCCCTGCGATGCCGTGCCGCCGTCCATCGAGAATTCTTTCGCCAGTTCCTCGAACGAATCGCCGGAACGAATTCGCATGAGGATGTCCTCCGCCTGTGTCCGCGCCGCTTCCTCGTCGTCGCCGAACTGGATCAGAATGTGCCGTGCCTGGCGTTGTTCATCCTGCAGGTACCGGTATTTCTCGTCCTCGTAGTATTGCGCCAGCCTTGCCTCGTCGATCTCGATGCCGTCAGCAACGTCCTGGCGGCTGATCCGTATGTACTGCACGTCGGCGGACTCGGGCAGCTGGAACATCGTCGCGTTACTGTCGTAGAAGGCCTGTATCTGTTCGTCGGTAATCTGGATCTCTTCGGCGACGACATTCTCGTCGAGTGTCGCCAGCGTTACCAGCCGTTGCTCGGCGGCCAGGTTGAGGTACCGACGGTACTCGGATGGCGTCACAACGGCTGATGCCATGATCGAGGATCGCAGCTGGATCTCACGCATGAACTGGCGTTGCGCTTCCTCGAATTCGCGCGGCTCGCGGCCGCGAACGGCGAGGTAGTCGACGTAGGTGTCGCGGTCGAACTTGCCGTCGACCTGGAACGCCTGCTCGCGCTGAATGAGATCGGTGAGCTGCTTGTCGCCGATGCGATAGCCGTGCTCGCCGAGGTAATTACGTACCAGCTGGTCGCGCACCAGGCGTTCCAGCAGCGAGCGCCGCAGCTGCTGCCGCTGCGCCGCGTTGAGGTTCGCAAATTCCGGACGCTGGGCGAGTTCCGCCCGGTACTGCTGTTCGAAGTACGCCGCGGAGATCTCTTCGCCATCCACCTTGGCGGCGAAGTTGGAGCCCGTGAAGTCGTAATTGATTCCGAAGAACACGAACGGAACGCCGATCAGGGCCAGGATCACCAGGGCGAAGGTGCCGGTAAACTTTTCGCGAATTTGCTGGAGCATAAGAATTCTTTGTGGCTTGGGTAGCTGGACCCGGGATAAGAGGCGGGATTCTATCTGAGTAGGAGCAGTTTCGGAACTGTGCAGCAGGAGCGCGCCTCGGCGCGCGATCGGTGCTGACCGCAGGTCGCGCTTCGAGAAGCGCTCCTCGCCCAGCGGGCGCGCTGCGCGCGTCCAAATCGGCGACCGCCGATTTGTCGAACACCGCTCCGCGGGTTCTCGTCCCGGCTGAAAAAAAACCCGCTGGGCCGCAAGGGCCCACCGGGCTTTTTTAGATGGCGGAGTGGACGGGACTCGAACCCGCGACCCCCGGCGTGACAGGCCGGTATTCTAACCAGCTGAACTACCACTCCAAACCTTGGTGGGTGCTGACGGGATCGAACCGCCGACCCTCGCCTTGTAAGGGCGATGCTCTACCAGCTGAGCTAAGCACCCCAATCTAAAGGAGCGCTTCTCTGCAGCAGCGCTTCCGGTAGCAGCACTCCTTGAAACGCGACCTTGATCGCGGTTCGAGAACCGCTCCTAAAACCGCGCTCCTGCCGGCCCGCGGCCCCGAAGGGCGCGCTAGTTTACAGCAGCCTTCAGGGCTTTGCCAGCCTTGAATCCGGGCACATTGCTGGCCGGAATCTGGATGGTTTCACCGGTCCTCGGATTGCGGCCGGCGCGTGCAGCGCGAGCCTTGACCGAGAACGTGCCGAAGCCTACCAGCGAGACCGAACCACCGTTCGCCAACGTGCCCGTGATGCTGTCGAGCACTGCGTCGACCGCTTTCGTTGCGTCCGCCCTGGACAATCCAGCACTACCGGCAACTGCCTCAATCAGTTCTCCCTTGTTCATAAGCTTCACCCTTGCAGATTGATTGTTGAAAGATCAATCCAGCGCGCGCCCCCTGAAAGTTCGCAATCCGCTGAATCGCCGCCGCTGGCTCCGTGCATCCACCGGCGGGTGCGATGCTTATACCAACTGGCCCTTGGAGGGTCAAATATCCTTTAACCACGCGGGTTTCAGGACATCAGTGGGGGCGGACGACGTCCTCGGACTTTTGCTCGTTCGCGGCGGCTTTGGGCTCCGCCTTCTTGTCCCCGGATTCGGTCTCCGGAACCGGCATATGGGTCAGCGCCTGCTGCAAAACCTCGTCGATCCACTTCACTGGAACAATCGTCAGCTTGTCCTTGATGTTCTTCGGTATTTCCGCCAGGTCCTTTTCGTTTTCCTGGGGGATCAACACCTTCGAGATGCCGCCTCGGTGTGCGGCCAGGAGCTTCTCCTTTAGGCCCCCGATCGGCAGCACTTCGCCACGCAATGTGATCTCCCCGGTCATCGCCACATCACTCTTGACGGGGATGTCGCACAACGCCGACACCAGCGCCGTGCACATGCCGACTCCCGCACTCGGACCGTCCTTCGGAGTGGCCCCTTCAGGGACATGGATGTGCACGTCCAGCTTCTGGTGGAATTCCTTGTCGATGCCCAGCACGCTGGCCCGGCTCCGTACGACGGTCATCGCGGCCTGGATGGACTCGGTCATGACCTCGCCCAGCTGGCCCGTGTGCGTGAGCTTGCCCTTGCCCGGCACGACCGCCGCTTCGATCGTCAGCAGCTCGCCGCCGACCTCGGTCCAAGCCAGCCCGGTCACCTGTCCGACCTGGTCGTTCTCTTCGGCCTTGCCGAAACGGAAGCGACGCACGCCGAGGAACTTCTCGATGCTTTTCGGCATGATCGTGACGCGGCTCTTGCGTGGCTTCAGGAGCAGCTGCTTCACGACCTTGCGGCAGATCTTGGAGATCTCGCGCTCCAGGTTGCGAACACCGGATTCGCGCGTGTAATGCTGGATGATGTCGCGCACCGTGCTCTCGCTGATGCGCAGTTCGTCTTTCTTCAGCCCGTTCTCCTTCATCTGCTTCGGGATGAGGTAACGGATCGCGATATTGAGCTTCTCGTCCTCGGTATAACCCGGGATGCGGATGACCTCCATGCGGTCCAGGAGCGGTGCGGGGATATTCAGGCTGTTCGCCGTGCAGACGAACATGACGTCGGACAGGTCGAAATCGACCTCGAGGTAATGATCCTGGAAGGTCGAGTTCTGTTCGGGATCGAGCACCTCGAGCAGCGCGGACGAGGGGTCGCCGCGGAAATCCATGGCCATCTTGTCCACTTCGTCGAGCAGGAACAGCGGGTTCCTCACGCCGGTCTTGCCCAGGTTCTGGATGATCTTGCCCGGCATCGAGCCGATGTAGGTGCGGCGGTGACCGCGGATCTCGGCCTCGTCACGCACGCCGCCCAGCGACATGCGCACAAACTTGCGGTTCGTGGCACGTGCGATGCTCTGGCCCAGTGAGGTCTTACCGACACCAGGAGGGCCAACCAGGCACAGTATCGGGCCCTTGAGCTTTTTCACCCGCTGTTGCACGGCGAGGTACTCGAGAATGCGTTCCTTGACCTTTTCGAGGCCGTAGTGATCGGCCTCGAGCACGTCTTCGGCACGCTTGAGGTCCTTGATAACCTTGCTCTTTTTCTGCCACGGCGCCTTCAGCAGCCAATCGATGTAATTGCGCACGACGGTGGCTTCGGCCGACATCGGCGACATGAGCTTGAGCTTGTTGAGCTCGGACGTCGCTTTGTCACGGGCTTCCTCGGACATGCCGGCCTTCTCGATCTTCTGTTCGAGGTCAGCGATTTCGTTGGGCGCGTCCTCCATCTCACCGAGCTCTTTCTGGATGGCCTTCATCTGCTCATTCAGGTAGTACTCGCGCTGGCTCTTCTCCATCTGTTGCTTGACGCGGCCGCGGATGCGCTTCTCGATTTGCAGCACGTCGATCTCGCCCTCGATGATGCCGAGAATCTGCTCCAGCCGCGTCTTGATATCCTGGATTTCCAGGATGCGCTGCTTTTCCGAGAGCTTGAGCGACATGTGTGCAGCGACCGTGTCCGCGAGGCGTCCGGGCTCGTCGATGCCCGACAGCGAGGTCAGGATCTCGGGCGGTACCTTCTTGTTCAGCTTCACGTACTGCTCGAACTGGGCAACGATGGAGCGCACCAGCACGTCGATCTCACGTTCGTCGTGACGATCTTCCTCGGCAAGGACGGTTACGTCGGCGGCGAAATGATCGCCAACCGCGATGTTGTCGATGGTGGCGCGTTCGCTGCCCTCGACAAGTACCTTGACGGTTCCGTCCGGCAACTTGAGGAGCTGCAGGATCGTCGCCAGGGTGCCGACCTCGTACAAATCCGCCGGCTGCGGATCGTCGAGTTCCGCCCTCTTCTGCGCAACCAGGAGAATCCGCTTGTCCGCGTTCATCGCGCGGTCGAGCGCAACGATCGACCTTTCCCGGCCCACGAACAGCGGGATTACCATGTGCGGATAGACCACGACGTCGCGTAGCGGCAGCACCGGGATGCGATCTTCCGTAGACACTTCCTGCTTGCTAATCAGTTCTTGGTCAGTCACTTCGATTCCCTGTTGAACATTGCGGGGGAGATATGGCTCTGCGCTGGGAATTCAACCTGTAGGAGCGCGCCTCGGCGCGCAATCGGGTTCGAGCAAGTCGCGGTTCGAGAACCGCTCCTGGAATAGCGAGCGGGCCCCGGGCCGGCGACCCGGTCGCGGTTCGAGAACCACTCCCACCGTTCCCGACCCAAGCCTCGGGAACGAGTAAATACTCAGGCGCCGTCCGAGCCCGTCGGGCGCCTGGACTGCTGTTCGATATTGGCGGTCGGGGTTTCGTCCGACTCGTAGATGACATAGGGCTTGGTCTCGCCCATGACAACGGCTTCGTCGACCACAACCTTCTTCGCGCTCGTTGCGGATGGCAGGTCGTACATCGTGTCGAGGAGCACGTTTTCGAGGATCGTCCGCAGGCCACGGGCACCGGTCTTGCGCTCCATGGCTTTCTTGGCAACGGCGCGCAGGGCGTCGTCGCGGAATTCGAGGTCCACACCCTCCATGTCGAACAGCTTCTTGTACTGCTTCGTAAGAGCGTTCTTCGGTTCGAGGAGAATGGTGACCAGCGCGTCCTCGTCGAGCTCCTCCAGCGTCGCCACGACCGGCAGGCGGCCGACGAACTCGGGGATGAGGCCGTAGCGGATCAGGTCCTCGGGCTCGACGTCCGTCAACAGCTCTCCGATGCTCTGCTCATCTTCCTGTGATTTCACCTCGGCGGTGAAACCGATCCCGGCTTTCGAGGAACGATTCAGGATGATCTTGTCGAGGCCCGCGAAGGCGCCACCGCAGATGAACAGGATATTGCCGGTGTCCACCTGCAGGAATTCCTGCTGCGGGTGCTTGCGGCCGCCCTGCGGCGGTACCGAGGCAATCGTGCCCTCGATGAGCTTGAGCAGCGCCTGCTGCACACCCTCACCGGACACGTCGCGCGTGATCGACGGATTGTCCGACTTGCGCGAAATCTTGTCGATCTCGTCAATGTAGACGATGCCGGTCTGCGCCTTGTCGACATCGTAGTCGCATTTCTGCAGCAGCTTCTGAATGATGTTCTCGACATCTTCGCCGACGTAGCCGGCCTCGGTGAGCGTCGTGGCGTCCGCGATGGTGAACGGCACGTTGAGGAGCCTCGCCAGCGTCTCGGCAAGCAAGGTCTTGCCGCAGCCGGTCGGCCCGATCAGCAGAATGTTCGACTTTGCAAGTTCGACGTCGTCCTGCTTGCGCTCGTCGAGGCGATCGTTCAACCGCTTGTAGTGGTTGTACACCGCGACCGAGAGCACCTTCTTGGCGCGTCTCTGGCCGATGACGTACTCATCCAGGATAGCAGCGATCTCCTGCGGCTTCGGCAGCTTGTCGCGACTGGCCTCGCCGGAGTCTTCGAGCTCCTCGCGAATGATGTCATTACACAGTTCGACGCATTCGTCGCAAATGAAAACAGAGGGACCTGCAATCAGCTTGCGTACTTCGTGCTGGCTCTTGCCGCAAAAAGAACAATAGAGGAGTTTTCCGTCTTCGCTCTTACCGCGGTTCTCATCGCTCATGCAGGATCGGCCTCTGTGACTCAAAAATCAGTCTGTTAGGACTGGAACTGTATATAACATGCGGCATTTCGGGGTGCAAAGCGGCACGTCTCATTCACGACCAAACGCACCCTAAGAACTTGATTTCTATGAAATCAGTCCTTTTTCTTGCCCTTCATCTCGCTGCGCTGCTCGAGGACTGTGTCAATGAGCCCGTATTTCACCGCCGCCTCGGCGCTCATGAAGTTGTCGCGCTCCAGGTCTTTCTCGATCGTCTCGACCGTCTGACGGGTGTGTTTCGCCATAATCTCGTTCAGGCGCCGCTTCAGCTCCAGGACCTCGGCCGCGTGGATGCTGATATCCGTGGCCTGGCCCTGAAAACCGGCGCTGGGCTGGTGCACCATCACGCGTGAGTGCGGCAGCGCGGCTCGTTTGCCGTGCGTGCCACCCGCGAGCAACAGGGCGCCCATGCTTGCCGCCTGGCCGATGCAGATGGTGGAGATGTCGCAGTTGATGAATTGCATGGTGTCGTAAATAGACAGCCCCGAGGTCACCGCACCGCCCGGCGAGTTGATGTACAGGTGTATGTCCTTGTTGGGGTTTTCTGACTCGAGAAACAGCAACTGCGCAACCACGAGGTTGGCCATGTGGTCCTCGACGGGCCCCACGATAAACACCACGCGCTCCTTGAGGAGCCGCGAGTAGATGTCATAAGCCCGCTCGCCGCGCGCCGTCTGCTCTACGACCATGGGAACGAGATTCAATGCGGTTGCGCTCATACGTTTGCCTGCTGCGATTCCGAAGTGGCTATTTTCTCATGAATCCGTGCGTTCAGATACGCCAATGTGACCGTCAGTCGTTCATGAAGTCCTTGAAGCCGACCTTCCTGGTCTTCACCTTGCCGTGCTCCAGCAAGCGGTCGAATGCCATCTGTTCCAGCACGATCGGTTCGACCTGCTGCCGTACCTGTGGCGTATTCATGTACATGTTGACCATCTCGTCGGCGTTCTCGTAGCCGGCGCACATCTCCTCGACGTGCTGGCGCACGCGTTCCTCGTCGATCCTGATGTTTTCGTCGGTAATCAGCTGGCGAACGAGCAAGCCGAGGCGCACGCGCTTCTCGGCGGATTCGGCGAAGTTCTCGATCGGCGGCGCCTTGTCGTGATCCTCGATGCCGAGCCGCTGCATCGCTTCATGCTGCATCGAGTGCATCTCCTGGTGCTTGAGGGCCTGCGGGATCTCGAGCGGGTTCGCCGCCAGCAGTCCTTCCATGAGCTGCTCGCGCACCGTCGCCTTCACCTTCTGATCCGCCTCGTGCCGCATGTTGTCCATTACGTCCTTCCTGAACTGTTCCAGTCCGCCTTCCTTGACGCTGAACATCTCGGCCAGGGCGTCGTCGACCGGCGGCAAGGTCTCCTCCTCGACGCGGTGCGTGTGGATCGAAAAGTCGACTTTCTGGCCTTGCAGCTCTTCTGCGTGATAGTCCTTCGGAAATTTGACCTTGAACGTCTTATCGTCGCCGGCCTTGATACCGGTGAGGCCTTTCTCGAAGTCGGGGAGCATCTGGCCCTGACCGAGGATCACGGGCACTTCCTTGCCCTGCCCGCCTTCGATCAGCTCGCCTTTGAGCTTGCCTTCGAAATCCACGACGACGCGGTCACCTTTCCCGCTCGCCCGCTCGACCTCCGTCCAGGTCGCCTTCTGCTTCCTGAGATTGTCGATCATGTCGTCGAGGTCGCTGTCCGCAATCTCGACTTCGGCCTTCTCCACCTTGATCTTGTCGAGCCCCTTGAGCTCGATCTCGGGCATCACCTCGAAGGTCGCGACGTAGGCGAAGCCCTTGCCGTCGCCCTGGGATTCGGTCTCGATCCTGGGGCCGCCCGCCGGATTGAGATTTTCCTGCTGCACGGCGTCCGAGTAACTCTGCTGCAACAGCTCGGACAGGACTTCCTGCCGGATCTGCGCGCCGTAGCGCTGCCTGACGACCTTGGCCGGGACCTTGCCCGGGCGAAAGCCCTTGATTTTTACGTTCTTGCCAACCGACTTGAGTCGGCTGTCGACCTCTTTCTCGATCCGTTCGGCGGGCAGCTCGACGCGCATGCGCCGCTCCAGCGTTCCCGTCGATTCGACAGTGACCTGCATGGTTTCAATCCTTTCGGCCGCCAGGCGCGCCCCGTGGCACGGCTGGCGAAATATTAAATCTTAAAAATCAATGGTTTATACAGCGACAGCTGGTGCGAAAGGAGAGACTCGAACTCTCACGGGTTACCCCACAGGAACCTAAATCCTGCGCGTCTACCAATTCCGCCACTTTCGCTTGACCGAGCCCGGCTTGACTGTGGAAACCCGTTACTACCGTCCAGCCGGACATTATAGCGAAGAATACGCGTTTGTTGAGGCTTGTCGCGGCGGCAGTGGCCTTGTTCATGGTGCTGACAGCCCCTAGGATAGCTCCACGTACGCCTTTTCGAGAGCCCTGCTGTGAATACCAGTGACCGCGGCGACTCGCTGCCGCACCCCGGCATGGACGTCTCCGACCTGCGGCGTTCGGCGACCGGCGTGGCGCTCGAGCGCGAGGATCTGCTCGACGACCCGGTCCTGCAGTTCGAGCGCTGGTTCCGCGACGCATGCGAGTCGGACCGCATGGATCCGAATGCGATGACGCTTTCCACCGTGGACGCGGACCATCGGCCCGCGTCGCGCACGGTACTTCTGAAATACTTCGACGCGCGCGGGTTTGTCTTCTTCACCAACCTGGAAAGCAGCAAGGCAGGCCACATCGCCGTCAATGCCAACGTCGCATTGCTGTTCTTCTGGCGTGAACTCGGTCGGCAGATATCCATCCGCGGCGCGGCCACGCAGATCCCGACGAGCGAGACGCTCCGGTACTTCGCGACCCGGCCCCGGGGCAGCCAGATCGGCGCCTGGGTTTCGACGCAAAGCAGCGTTATCTCGACGCGCTCCCTGCTCGAGGCAACGTTCGAGGAACTCAGGCGAAAGTTCCGCGGCCGGGAGATTCCACTGCCGTCGTTCTGGGGCGGATTCCGGGTGGTGCCGCAGGAGATCGAGTTCTGGCAGGGCCGTGAAAACCGCTTGCACGACCGCTTTCTGTATACGAGGCTGGATGATGAACGCTGGCGAATCGACCGCCTCGCCCCCTGACCCGCCGCTCGAAAGCGGCGATCTGCTGTCGCTCTGGCAGCAGCTGCAGACCATCCGCGAGCGCGCCAAGGCGCTCGAAGCACGCTTCGAACCCGAACTGAAGCAGGTGCACCCGAACTTCGCGGCGAGTGCCCGCAACCTGCTGCACTACGTGGCGCTGCGGCAATTCGACATCGGGGAACTGCAGGACAGGCTGGCCGAACTCGGCCTGTCCTCGCTCGGCCGCGCCGAGCATCATGTGCTCGCGAGCATCCATGCCGTTCAGCATGCGCTGCTGCGGCTCAGCTCGGACGCGGTTGCCGACAGCGATGCCGGCCACCTGCCCTTCCCGCCGGGCGAAAAACGGCTGCAACTGCATGCGCGCGCCTTGCTGGGGGAGCCACCGCAGGAACGCGCCGTACCGATCATGGTGACGCTGCCGTCGGCGGCTGCCGAAGACCCCGGCTACGTGCGCGAACTCATGGCAACCGGGATGGAACTCGCACGGATCAATTGCGCGCACGACTCGCAGGAGACGTGGCTCTCCATGATCCGCAACGTGCAGCGGGCCTGCAGCGAGCTGGGTAAGCCGTGCCGGATCATGATGGACCTCGGCGGACCGAAATTCCGTACCGGGCTGCTGCAGCCTGGCCCCAGGGTCCTGCGGCTGCGGCCGCGGCGGGATGCCCGCGGCCGGGTGCTCGCACCGCGACGCGTCCGCTGCGTACCGGATGACGAACCCTGGACCGGCACGAAATCCGCGGTGGTACCGGTGCCGCGGCGGATGATCGAGCTGGCCGAGATCGGCGATGTATTGCGCTTCAAGGATGCGCGCGGCCGGAAACGCAAGCTCGAGGTGGTCGTCAAGGACGACAAGGGGCTGGTGCTGGAGCTTTACAAGACGGCCTATATCGCCACCGACCTCGGCTTCCGCCTGGTGTCACGGACGACCGGCGAGCAGCTGGAGTTTCGATTCGGTGATTTGCCGCCCGTGGAGCAGCCCATCGTGCTGCAGGTGGGTGACGTGCTGATCCTCACTCGCGACGGCGCACCGGGTGCGCCCGCGTTACTCGACGAAAACGATGCAGTTACGGTACCCGCGCATATCTCGTGCCGGCCGGTGGAAGTCTTCGGGCAGGTGGCGGTCGACGATCCGGTGAGCCTCGACGATGGGCGGATCGAAGGCATCGCCGAGAAGGTGTCGAGCGACGAAATCCTGGTGCGCATCAGCAGTGCAAAACCGACCGGTAGCCGCCTGCGAGGCAACAAGGGGATCAACTTCCCGGGCACCGATCTCGAGCTCGAAGGCATCACGGTCAAGGACCGGGAGGACCTCGCGTTCATCGTCGAACACGCCGACATCGTGGCCCTCTCCTTCGTGCGGCGGCCGGATGACATCATCGCTCTGCAGGAAGAGCTGGACAGGTACCCCGGTCGCGATCTGCCCATCGTCGCGAAGATCGAGACGAAGCGCGCGTTCCATGCGCTGCCGCAGATCCTGCTCGCAATCATGCGCCGGTACCCGGCCGGCATGATGATTGCCCGCGGCGACCTGGCAATCGAGTGCGGCTGGGTTCGGCTCGCGGAAATCCAGGAAGAGATGCTCTGGATCTGCGAAGCCGCGCACGTACCCGTGATCTGGGCGACCCAGGTGCTCGAGGGCGCGGCCAAGAAGGGCACGCCGACGCGCGCGGAAATCACGGACGCCGCCATGTCGCAGCGTGCGGACTGCGTGATGCTGAACAAGGGGCCCCGTATCCTCGAAGCGATCCACACGCTGGACCGGATCCTGCGTAAGATGCAGCGGCACCACGACAAGAAGACGGCGCGGCTCGCGAGGCTGTCCATTTCCGACATCTGAGGCCTGTGTCCGCCAAACGCAAGTTGTTATAAGCAAAGCGCTTTTTCCGACCTGTTTCACAGTGTCCGCCGCGGCTGCCTGCTAGTTTTGACGGCACCGCAAGCTGGGCGTGGCCTATCGGCATGAAAGGCAGGATATTCGTAACGCTGTTCGCACTGCCGTTCTTCGGCGTCGGTGTGTGGATGCTCGTCTCGATCGGCGGGACCTTTCACGACGCGTGGCGAATGCAGGGCTGGGACCCGGTCGAGGCGCGGCTGATTGCGGCGGGCTACGACACCCACTCCGGCGACGATTCCGATACCTACCAGGCATACGCCCACTACAGCTATCGGTATCGCGGCCAGGCCTACGAAGGCAGCCGTGTCGCGCTCTCGAGCGGCGCCGACAACATCGGCGATTACCAGGCCGACACCGGCAACCGGCTTGCCGCGATGCACTCGCGCGGCGATGCGATCACCGTGTGGGTGAACCCCGCGGCGCCTGCAGAGTCCATCATCGACCGTGATATCCGTTGGGGGCTCATCGGCTTCAAGGCGATCTTCCTTTTTGTGTTCGGCGGCATCGGGCTCGGCCTCCTTGTATACACGTGGATAAGCCCGGACGAGAAAGACCCGGCACTGACGCAATACCAGGAGGCGCCCTGGCTCCTGAACGACGCCTGGCAAACGCCCGAGATCCGCTCGGGCTCCAGGGCGGCCATGTGGGGCGCGTGGGCGTTCGCCGGGTTCTGGAACGCCATCTCGGCGCTCACGCCGTTCATCGCCTACAGGGAAGTCGTGGAGAACCGGAACTACCCGGCCCTGATCGCCCTGGTGTTTCCGCTGGTCGGTCTGGGGCTGCTGGTGTGGGCCGTGCGGCGCACCCTCGAGTGGCGCCGCTTCGGCCCGGCGCCGGTCACGCTCGATCCGTTCCCGGGCTCCATCGGCGGCCACGTGGGCGGCACGATCGATCTCGAGCTGCCGTTCGACAGCACGGCGAAGTTTCACGTAACGCTCAGCAACCTTTACAGCTACATCTCGGGCAGCGGCAAGAATCGCGGCCGCAGGGAAGAAGCCAAGTGGCAGGACGAACTCGTCGCTCATGCCGAACCCGGCGGCAGGGGTACGCGGCTGTCGTTCCGCTTCGATGTCCCGGAAGGTCTCGACGAATCGGATGCCGCGCAAGACGGCGACAGCTACTTCGGCTGGCGGCTCAACCTGCGGGCCGAGCTGCCCGGCACGGATATCGACCGTGACTACGACATACCCGTTTACGCCACTGCACGGCAATCGCGCAATCTCGCCGAGCGCGCGATGCGACGCGGCCGCGACGAGCAGGACGCGCTCGCCGAGGGGCGGGTTCGGGACCGCATCCGTGTCCAGCACCGACCCATGGGTAAGTCGATGTTCTATCCGATGGGCCGCTACCTTGGCGCGAATTTCGCCGGGCTGCTGGTCGGGGCCGTGTTCGCTGGCGCCGGCTGGTTCCTGGTCATGAAGGAAGGCCATGCCATCTTCGGCAGCATCTTTGGCGGCGCGGGCGCGCTGGTCGCCCTCGGTGCGTTCTACATGATGACGAATTCGCTGGAGGTCTCGCAGGATGGCGCGTCCGTCAACGCCGTTCGCCGCTGGCTCGGTATCCCGGTCAGTCGCAAGAGCATGCCGCGTTCGGCATTTGCCCGATTCGAGAAGAAAACCTCGATGAAGACGCAGTCGGGCGGCAAACACGTCATCTACTACGCGGTCGAAATGCTCGATCGGGACGGCAACAGGATGGTCGTCGGCGAGGGCTTCAGGGGCGAGTCGGAAGCCAAAGCGGCCATGCATGTCATCGCGGCAGAACTGGGCCTTCGAGTGCAGCCCGACAGCAGGCGTGCGGGGCCCGTTACGCGGGTATATGGCGAAGACGTCCTGACCGCCGATTCCTGATTGCGATGCGGTAAAGTCGGCGCATGATGCTTCGTCCGTGCGCCTTGTTCCTCGCATTGTCCCTTTGTGGCTGCGCCTCCGGCCCTTCTGCACCCAGCTGCGGCGGCACCGAACCCCTCGGCTGCTCTATTCCACCGGCCGTCCTGGTGGTGAGCAAGGACTACGAGGAGCAGGCCGACAAGTTCCACGGCGCCTGCGTCACCCACGATCTTTGCTACCGGCACGGCGCGGCAACTTACGGTCTTTCCCGGAAAGAGTGCGACATCGAGTTCTACGACAACATGAAAGCCGCGTGCACGGGTTTCAAGGGTCTCGGCATGCTCGACCCGGAAGCATTTGCCAAGTGCCAGTTTGCCGCCAAGCAGACCTACGAAGCCGTCCGGACGCACGGCGAGAAGCACTTCCGGTCGTCGACCAGCAGCTACTGCCCGTACCGCTGACGACCGGCGCAGCCGGGCAATCAGATCAGCGCCGGGCCAATCAAACAGGCAAAGATGACAAGTATCGAGACGTAGCCCACCGTTCCGGGCATGGGTCTGGTTCGAGCGATCATGGCGTCGTCCCCTTTCTCGATTAACCTGCCGCACAGGATGCCGGCGACATGGGCCGGAGACATGACCACGCCGTGACGGTTTCCTGACGAATACATAACGCCGCCGACAACCACGGAAACCAACACCGGGTAACGGTTGGGGCCGTTTGCGGCAACGCAGCAGAAGCGCGGATACAGCGGATTTCCAACAATAGTGGATTCCCCGTAACGTCCGCGCATCACCTCCAATTGAGGATTCCCGGCACCCTGCGTACTTTTCCGGTCATCGATGCATATTAGAACACCTTAATATTCCAATTAATTTGGACCTGAGGAGAACAGAAATGAGACGGGCTACGAGCACGAGATTTCGCTTTGCGAGCCTTTATATCGGTGTGTTTCTCGCCTTGACGATCGCCGGTTGCGAAGGCGATGACGGCGTAGATGGACTGGATGGCGCGGATGGCGCTCCGGGTGCCGATGGCACGAATGGCGTTGCCTGCTGGGACCTCAACGGAAACGGCGTTGGAGATCCCGAGGAAGACCTGAACGGCGACGGCATCGTTGACGTCCTCGACTGCAACGCGATTGCCAGCGGCGCTTACGGGGCCGAGAAGCTGCACGCGGGCTATTTTACGGAGAAGGTCTACGAGGGCACGAGTGACTGCCTCAACTGCCACGGCATGATCGGCGCGGACATGCTCATGCGGGCGCATTTCACCTGGCAAGGTGTATCGTCGAACATTACCGGTTTCGAGGAAGGGCCCCACGGCAAGAACGACCTGATCAACAACTTCTGCGTCGCCGTCCCGAGCAACGAGGGCCGCTGCACGCAGTGTCACGCGGGCTACGGCTACGACGACAAGAACTACGACTTCAATGACATGAAGAACGTCGACTGCCTGGTCTGCCACGACCAGACCGGCACCTACGCGAAAGCGCCGAAGACCGCCGGACTGCCCGCGGAGGGCGTGGATCTCGGTGCAGTCGCTCGCAGCGTCGCCAATAACGAAGGTGTCCCGACCATCAAGAACTGCATCGGCTGCCACGCCAAAGCCGGTGGCGGCGATAACGTCAAGCACGGCGACCTCGCACTGGCGCTCGTCAACACGACGAAGGAATTCGACGTTCACATGGGCACGGACGGCGCCAATGTTGATTGCGTTTTCTGCCACGGCGTTAAGAAAGACGGCAGCAAAAACGTCATCGACCACGGCATCGGCGGCATGCCCTACCACTCCGTCGATGAGGGCGAGATGAAGACCTGCGAAGGCTGCCACGGCGATGCGAACAGTGTCCACGCCGGAAAGCCAGTCGAAGCAGTCATTACCTTACACCCGATGCTGGCCTGCCAGGTCTGCCACATTCCGACCTTCGCGCGCGGCACACCGACGAAAACCGAGTGGTACTGGGAAGACGCCGGCGACTTGGAGAGAGGTGTCGAGTACGATCCTTCATTCGATTATGGTGAGAACGGCGTACCGATCTACGATCCCATGAAGGGCAGCTTCGTCTGGGAAAACAACGTCCGGCCGACGCTGCGTTACTTCGACGGCAAGTGGGATCGCTTTATAATCGGCGCGAATGACACGTTCACCGGGACGCCGACCACCGAGGCGCCCGTGGCCCTCGGCGAACCGAGCGCCGATCACAACACGCCTGGCGCGAAGATTTATCCGTTCAAGAAGATGGTCGGCAACCAGCCGGCGGACGCCAACAACAACAAGGTCCTGGTGCCTCACCTCTTCGGCACCAAGGGCGGACCCAATCCTTATTGGGGCAACTGGAACTGGGATCTCGCGCTACAGGACGGTGCTCTGTACACCGGTCAAACCTACTCCGGCGCGTACCAGTTCGTGCCTACGGTGATGTACCTGACCGTTAACCACGAGGTTGCCCCGAAGGAGCAGGCGTACGGCTATACCGGCAACATTAGCTGCGGCGACTGTCATAACGGAGGCCAGATCGACTGGACCGAGCTTGGCTGGACGGACGAACCGCCTCCATTTGGAACTGGCACGAGACCGTAATTCCCCCCCC
>Ga0209536_100002896_pt1 | contig 27829 bp, 11 predicted proteins | sample DeeMarSeWOR28_12_FD_187461 | JGI IMG/M metagenome (GOLD analysis project Ga0209536, IMG submission 187461) | Marine sediment microbial communities from White Oak River estuary, North Carolina - WOR-2-8_12 (SPAdes) (version 2) | ecosystem: Environmental > Aquatic > Marine > Intertidal zone >... | reverse complement strand
TCTCATTTTTTTCTGTAGGTCTAATAATTTATCTGTGGCATCAGCCACACTCTTAATTAGTTGCCCAGTAACTTCATAAGCTCTCGCAGAGCCTTGTTCCTGTGAGATCTCCATGATCCCATCAATAGCCTCTTGACCCTTTTCGATCAACGAATACAACTGACCTCTTGTGTATTCGTAGTCCCTTTTCAGGTCTGGTTTTTCTTCTCGCTGTTTTGGGACTTGTACATCGCCGCTAACAGGGGCAATCTCACTGCATCCATCATCTTTAAGAATGTCAAGTGCTTTCCCGATATCATCAAACGCCATTGTTGTTCCTCACTATTAAACATCAGTTCCTTGTGATGGAGAATAATCCTTATAGTCTTGATAGAAGGATGTTAGTTCATTAAATCCAAAGTCATCGCCAGCAACAATGAGATTATCATCGCCAGTTAGAGGTAGATCTGGAGTTCTAGTTCCACTAATAATATTTACAATAGATCCAGCAACATGATCAGATACGGTAGTTCCATCAACTCCTCTATAAACGGTGACATCGTTTCCGCTGATGGAACGGATTTGCATGTTCTCACTATTAATAACAATGTAATCGTCAACGCTAAGTCCTGATGCACTGTTAACTGAGAGTAGGGTTTGTTCTGCGGCTAGATCTTGATTAATAGCCGTGGTTGCATCATCATTATAGTCTTTAATAGCCCTTGGAGTTGCAGCGTATCTCTGAATTCTCCTAGCGGTGACTTTATTGGTATCATCAAACATATCAATTTGAACTCTTTTGATAAGACCATCAGAGTTATCAGCAATCTTACCAAACAGATAAGATTTTGCAGTAAATGTGAGGGTACTGATCATCGCACGACGATTATCAAAACTTCCCTCATAATCGTCCGTCATATTGATGTTCTCAAGAATAATTGGAACATCTCTCTTTTCACCAATTGATGAAACAAGATTAATTGTGATGTTCAATCCAGGTTGGAAATATGGAAGAATTTGTTCCAAAATTTGCAACATGTCATCATTTAACTTGGTAGCAATACTCAACTGAAAATTAATGTTATAAGGAACAGGCATATAAACCTTTTTGATGTTCCCTAACTCACCAGTATTGCAAGTTTTAAATGTTTGAGTAATAGAAGCTTTTCTTGAAGGATCATATGAAATACCCGTCATCTCAAAAGACATACGAGGAAGAGTAATCGCAGCCCTTCCTTTTAATTGGGGTTGTTGTTCAATTTTGGCCAAAAACTTTTGCATTGGGCCATAAGCCAGTGGCACCTTCATCCTACTCTGTACATTATCATTATCATCAGAGTGACGAATTTCAATTTGGTTAAACAGAGTTCCAAAACCAATAACGGTTTTTCTTAGGATCTCGTGATAAAAATACTGGCCAATCATGATTTTTTCTAACTATTTAGAAAGTACCAAATGGATTGGTCTCTGTAAAGTCAAGAATTCCACCATCAGCTTCATTTTCAATAATAATATTTTCCGCATATGTGTCATATTGATCATCATATTGTATTGACTTAACTGCATATCTTGCAGTTGTTCCGATACCTGGTGTTGAGAATGTTGTCGCACTTCCAACAATAATTTCGCCAAGGGCAAACGTACCAGCAAGATTTGATATCTTGAGAATTCTTGTATCTTTATCCCAAGACTTAACACGGGCAGTGGAAAGAGAACTCTCTCCAGTAATAACTTCGTTGATAACAAAGTTTCCAGTTCCAACACCAGAACCACCAGCAGATGGCGCTGCAATAGTAATAGTTGGTGCCAAAGTATACCCAAATCCCGCATTGGTAAGTCTAATTTGTGCGATAGTTCCACCAGCACTTACAACCGCAACAGCAGTAGCATTAGCGGTAGAAAGACCAGTTGGAGAAGTTGAGATTGATACAACTGGAGGTGTAGCGTATTGTGCTCCAGGATTGTAGATATTGAGTATCTTAACCACACCCTTAGTACCAATACCCGCCCTTGCACTTGCCCCAGACCCGCCAGCACCACTGAAAACGATTGTTGGGGGTTGTGTATAGCCAAATCCAGGATTGGTGATTTGAACCTCTTTCACGGAGAAGGTAGTGGATCCAGATCCAGTATTACTTGTTGTAATAGCAACTGCAGTTGCATTTGCAGTAGAACTACCGTTTGGTGAAGTTGAGATAGAAACTGCGGGTGGACTAGTGTATCCATATCCATCATTGACCAAAATAATTTGATTTACTGAACCATCAACAAGAGTTGTTGATGCCTCTGCTGTTTGACCAATTCCAGCTAATGTGAGTGTTGCAATATATCCAATATTTTGAACATTATCATCGATTTCTTCGATTGACGTATCAATTACTTCATCTTCATATTCAAACAACTCACATGTAAGTTGATACATGTAAAGTTTTCCAAGTTGATAGAATGGATTCTCGTGTTCTACAAACTTGATTTCGAAAAGACTATCGGATAGTGGAAAATATATTAAGTCTCCTTCTTTTGGTCTAGTTGCCAATAGATCCATACTAAATGGAGAGATAAAGTCTTCAAATCTCTCTTTGGAAATAACAAGAGTTAATTCGTCAGTTGTTCTAATTCCAAACTTAGTCATCAAATCTCCAGATCCCTGGAAACCTTCATAATTTTGAACATATGCTTCAATGATGAAGTTATCTTCAAATTTAGCTAAAACGTTTTCTTTGATAACTGTTTTAGTTCCCAGATATTCTCTGGGCATGTAATAGATATCAACCCCATACATTCTCAACTGTTCGTTGATGAGGTCTTGAACTAATCTTTGTTCTCCAGGAGAACCTTGTAGAAAGAATGGATTTAAAGCCATTAGCCGATCATGTCAAGAGGAGGAAGTTCATAATCAAAGGTCATTCTTTGTTGAATTTCTGCCAACTCCCTTAGAGCATCTTCATAGATTTGACGACCATTCAATTCAATACCACCAGGGAGTTTAACTCCACTGTACTTACTCATGTTTTGACCCCATTGTTTCTTGATCAGTGCAGTTAGATACTTTTTCAGGAAACTATCGTTATAAACTCTTTCGTTTTCGGATGGATCCAAAACACGGAAACAATCAATGACAATATATTCGTCAGATGAAACTCCTTGCCAATCCAAGTCTAGATACAACCTATTTCCGCGTTTGTTATATCTAATTTTCTTATCTGGACTTATAAGGAATTGGATCGTTTCTAGATATTCTTTAGTCATTGAGTATGTCAACATCTCAATAGAACTAAAGTTATAAACATCATTCAGGAAAATTTGATATGAAATACTGAACATGTTTTGGGTAATGGTATTATCATCAAACCTGAAGATACCATTGATTCCAATAACATGATCTGGAATTTCGATATAATTTCTTGCCTCTGTAAATTCAGTTCTTGTACTAATAAAGTGTGTTGATCCAACACCAACAGAACTAAATGTAACGGCTACACCACTTGATGCGTTTGATTTACTAGTTGCAAGTCTAATTTGATTTTTATTATCTGCAATTGCATAATACTGAACACTGGTTGTAGATACACCCAAGAAAGATGTAGTACCAACACCAGCAACAGAAGTGGTTACGATGCCGATGGAAGTATGTCCAGTCCCAGCAAAATTATAGTAAACGGGAGATCCAGTAATTAGACCGTGGTTTGGAATGGTAATATTGTTTGCACTAACACTAACAATGGAAGATCTCTCTCCATTGAAGACATTGGATGAAAACCCAACCGTAGATACGGTATTGCTTCTGGATTCATCAATGTCATCCTGATTTATTCGGTGTTTGAGATACATCCTCTCAACACCATCAAAATGTCTTTCTTGGAAATATTGAATTGCATCATCGACAAGATCATCAATCTGATCATCATCGACGTTAATTTCCAAAACAGGCTCACCCAGCTGCCTTAGGCAATAGTCAATAAGTTCTTGTCTAGTGCTAGGTTTTGCCATGAATATAATACTAGCTTCCTACTATTTAGTGGTAGTTTTTCTAGTGGTTGTAGATGTAGACCACTGATCCGATTTAGTTTTTAAAACATCATATTCAATTTGAAGTTTAGAATAATCCTGACGGAGGCTTAGATATTTCGCCTCAGTCAGGATTATCTGTTTCTGTAATTCAATTACTTTGTTTAGTGCGAGTTCAATAACAATATTCGCATCAAGATTAGAATGTTCCGCCATCGATAGTATCAGTCCATGAAGGAACGCCAGAAGCGTTCGTTGTCAAAATAAAGTTGGAAGTTTGAATTCCAGCTGAAGGTGTTGCGGTAGATTGTACCTGACCATTTGCATCAAAGTATGCAACACCATTTGTGTTTGTTCCTGTAGAAAGGAATAATGATGCAACAGTGGAAACACCAGTTACTCTCAGGTTTGTGAAAGTAACGTCACCAGCATCAATGCGGCTTCCAACAGCACTAATTGCGCCGCCAGTCAGTGAGGTATAGTTAACAGTTGTAAGAGTTGCAGCCGCAGAAGACGCAGCACCAATTACAGTTCCATCAATATTACCACCGTTAATATCGGCGGTAGCAATCGTACCAGTACCCGTTACATTCAGGGTATTGATCGTTGCAGCAGCAGATACATTGACATCATCAAGTTCTGCAAGACCATCGACAAACAGATTTTGCCACTCTCTAGATGCATTACCAAGATCTAAAGATCCATCTGCGTTAGGTAACCAATCTTGGTTAACTTCGAAACCACTCTGTCCAAGACTCCAGAAGATAGTCTTGTCACCATCTCCACCACCATGAACAAAGAATCCACCACCATTTGCAGTGGTGTTGGAAGCAGTAGATGTTGAAGCAACACCAATAGTCTTGTCTTGAACATCCAGACGATCAACATTAATGATCGTTTCAGTTCCTTCAACGGTTAAGTTGCCAAGAACAAGAAGGTTATTTGTGACCGTAAGACCACCACCAACGATAACATCTGTAGCAAGACCTACAGTAATTGTATTGTCTGTAAGTGTTGTTTTGGTTTCGTTAAGAGTTGATGCAATCGTAAGTGTATCCGAAAGGAGACTTACGCCGTCAGTACCGGCTGCACCTGCACTAATGACGAGGGTAGATGAAACATCTTGGAAACTGATAGTACCAGATCCATTAGTTACAAGAATTTGATCTGGAGATCCATCAGTAACTGGGAATGAATATCTAGTTCCACCAGAACCAAGAGTAAATGCAGATGTGAATGTACCAGCAGTACCAACAACGTCTGTTGAAGTCAGTGCAGTGATAACACCAACAGGAGAACGAAGTGCAGTTCCTGCATCTACAGTTCCATCAACATCCAGAATATTGGAAGCAAATGTAAGGTTTAGACTATCAGTCAGAGCTCCAGAAGCACCTGCAAGAACAACACGGTCTTGGGTGAGGTCACTAATTGTTGCAGAAGAAAGAACCGTTTCTCCACCAGAAACATCAAGACCACCGTTCATATCAACGGCGCCTGTGAATGTTGCAGCAGCGGAAACTGTTACATCATCAAAGATGGCTTGACCATCAACATCGATGGTTCCACTAAAATCAACGTTGTTATTGAATGTGGAGACACCCGTTACGTTGAGACCATCTGCACTAACAACTAAACCAGCACCACCAGAGACATCAAGACCACCATTTGCATCGATTGCACCAGTGAAGGTAGAAATGCCAGTTACAAGAAGTTTTTCATTGAGAGTTACGTCTGTAGTAAACCCAGTTCTTGCGTTGACGGTTAATGTATCGGTATGTGAATCACCAATAACAACATTACCATTTAAGTTAATACCCTGTGTAAAGGTAGAAACACCAGTTACGTTAAGATTTGATGTTACTAGATCAGTAAAATTAGTTCTAGTTGCGGTGAGAATACCAGCAACGTTCCACCCATTAATTTGACCATTACTATCAACAATCGCAACGGATGAATTAATGAGTTCCCCATGGGGGTGATCCATGAGTTTGTAGGTATATTCCCCACCAATCTCTACGGGATCACCAGAGAAGTTACCAACGAACAGACGACCTGCTTTGTTTGCCTGCGATCCAGCTGTGCCTTGTTCGATGGTTACTGCCAATTCTCCGTATTCAAGAGAACTGGGAGCAGTCGCACCAGTAGATCTAAAGATCCTAATCTTACTGGCCATTAGAATGAACCTCCGTTAACGTCTAAGTCTTTTGTGTTTCCTGGGGTCAATGTATTTGTAGCTACCCATGTTGAAGTATTAGCATCATAAACAATTAAGGATCCATTTGCCAAAGATGATACATCAGTATCTGAAAGAGAAGCTAAACTTGCACCACCACCAGCAGTTGAAGTTGTTGCAACTTTCGTTGCATTTTGTTGACCAATTCTAACTTTAGTGAGAGATTGCTGACCAACTATAACCTTGGTGTTAGACATTTAGTTACTCCCTAGTCGCTCCTTCTCTTACAAGAACAGATCCCTCAACAACTCTTTCCTTTAGTCCACTATCACCATTTGTCAAAATAATATCATAGATATAACGACCAGGTTTAATTCTACTAGTCTGTAAATCAGTCATTGTAATCTTTATAGTTCCATTAATTCTGTCAGGAAACGACAAAGTGAATGGATAAGACTTACTACTAGCCGAATGTTTGCGAAGTTGAGAAGCGCCTGTATATCCTGTCAAGTTAGTAACAGAATTTGTTATACTGTTTTCCAAATTGAATATTTGTGAAAAATCGACACCTTGATCGATCACTAAATTTACAACATATACAGCCATTATTTAATGGTAGAGTTCTTCTAGATGTATTTATAATCAGAGTTTATCAACAAGTTTTTGAAGAAGTGACTTAATTTCACCAACCTCAAATTCTAATTTATCTAATCTTTGTTTTTCTTTGAGTTTTTGTTCTCTCATCTGAATATAATTTTGATATCCAGTGGTGTCATTATTGACAATGGCACCACTGTCCATATCTCTCACCAGATCAGAATGACCTTCAACTTTTTTATAAGACATTATGCAAATGCAATCGCTCTAAAATCTCTAATTCTTGGGACATAGGATTGATTGGTTCCTGTCATAATCACCTTAATTTCAAATCCAGTGAATTCTGGGAGATTAGAAGCAGTAAATTGATAATAACGGAAGTCACTATTTGTCTTAGAGTCTGGTACAAATTTATCGGGTCTACCATTATTTAATTTTGGATCAATAACCTTATCACCATATCCGTCACCAGTGGTATCAGTCAAATTATTATATCCAGGGAAGAGTTCATATTGGGACTCTTTTGTTGGAGTATCTGGTCTAAAGAGTCTATAGAGAACTCTAATATCATTCGATTGATGTCTAAAGGCATCAAATTTAACTTGGAGGAATGTGGCTGGATTTTCAAGATTTACTTTCTTGGTAACATAAACAGCAGCATTTGGATCGGAGAATCTATCATTCACTCTCTCATCATCTGGATAATTTGTAATTCTTTGATCCAGTCTATTTGTAGTAGCAATGACCAACAGTCTATCCAGATCAATCACTGGAGAAACATTTTGATTTTCACTACCAAGAACTAATTCCATGGTGAAAGATTTGTTTCCTGGGAGAGAAGACAGTTGATTCTGTTCGTTTACCTTAGAAGCAATAACTCTTGGAGTATTGAAGTAATTAATGCCATTCAAAGTCACATTTTCAAATCCCTGATCACGGAATGATGTCTCACTTCCATCCACACTGGTTCCACTTACAGTTCTAACTCTTGCAGATAAAGAAGTGTCCTTAGTATTAAGAACCTCAACGAGTGGTGTAATGGCTTCAAACTGAATGTTTTGAGATGCCTTAACTTTGTTGCCACCATTGATTTCGGTTTCTGCAACTTTCAACTTACGGAAACTATTGGTTCCATCTCTAACGGTTCCAACTCCAGAACTTGTGGTATCAATCTTAATAAAGTAACTATCGAGAGTGATTTCATTAGAATTGTTAACATTACCAAAAGAATGCGTCTTGTTAATTCTTCTTAGAGAAATTCCAGAAGCTTCATATTTTTGAACAATGTCTCCAACCTTGTGAGTTTCTGCAGTTGTATTATCAACACCTCTGGTAATACCAGTAAGTTTTTGTGGTGTTGCAGAAATATTGACACCAGTGTATCCAATGATTTCATTATTAATTTTTACATATCCTGGATTTGTAGAAGAAACTCCAACATTTTCAAAACTGGAGAATACAGATACGGATGCAACATCCAAGTCCGTAGTCGAAGTATTTGAATATTCTGTAGAAACAGTGGTTGTTGTAGTTACACCAACTGCACCAGAGATTGTAACTCTGTTATTTCTGGAATGCATACCATGGTTTCTGTGATTGACCTTGACATGTAAACCATCCTTATATGTTTCAGTGTTACTAATTGTTGTTGGTTGTGATCCAACTAATGTAGAACCAACACCAACAGCATTGATTGTCATCAATTCAGAAGTTGTTGTAAACTCACCCTGAACTCTATCCAAGATCAAACTGTTAGTTGCAGAGATAATACCAACATTGAATCTGGTTCCTGTTCCAGTTTCCCCAAGAGTACATCCAAGAACATCGCCAACGGCATATCCAGATCCACCGTTAGTTACGGTTACGATACCAATTGAACCACTAGAAACTTGAATGTTTGCAACAGCACCAGATCCATTACCAGTAATTGTTGTAAGAGCGATTCCAGTGAATGTGAAATTAGATGCAGATGGAGTTAATCCAGTTCCAACTCTATTTGTTGTAATACCACCAGCTTCTGTTGCACTGGTATTAATCTTGATTGCACCAAGAGATTTAACAAGGTGACCTTCGGCCGATGTATTACCAACTTGTGTAAATCTGGATCCAGCACTGAAGTCTCTTGTGATTACAGTACTTCCAAATCCAACCTTAATTTCATGAGAATAGAATTCAAGAGGTTGTGGTCTCAGGTTTGCATTTTCAAGTCTACCAACACCAAGTTCGGGATTATACAGTTTAAGAGTTCCTGGGCCAGAAACAAACTGACACTTATTCAGTTTAAACTTGAGATCTTCAAGTTGACTTGGATCCCAAGTGGAACCATTTTGTGACTTAAAGAGAGACCCCGTATATGGTTGTTGAGAAACAATTGTTCTTTCGCTTTCTGGCAAAGTCAAAGATGAAGTGTCAACTTCACCCATTCTAGAAATGTATACTTGATAATTCTTGGAAGCAGAAAGAAGAACAAGAGCATACTCTTTTCCACCCGCAAGATATACAGGTGATGGGAATGTGAATCTTGTAGCTAAAGTACCATCAGTAGAAACATTGACCTGAGATGATTCATAGACAACTTCTGCAAAAGGAAGAATAGAATTTGTTGGTTGTCCAGTTTGAACCGTTCTAATTTGAAGTGTTACTGGGATAGTGTCATCTTTAGAACTAAAGTAAATATCACAAGATGAAACAAATACACCACTTTCCTCTGCGACTTCGAACGATTGAGCAAGAGGATTGCACCACTGATTTTGTACCGAGATTCTATTCTCAAAGTTCTTCGTATCAACCGTTCTGTTTACGGTGTCACTTGTTAATGTACTATCAGTCGAAGTTTCTCTTTGAATATTACAGTTTCTAACACCGATTGCATCCTGTTGAATAGTATCGAGAACACCTTCTGCGTAGAATGAAGATTCTGCAGTTGATGGAGCATCAGAAGAACTCAGTGAGTTAACAGAACTACTTGTAATTCTAAATGTCTTAACTCCAGTGGTGAATTGTGGAACTGTGGGTAGGGTTGAATCTGGAACATAAAGAGATCCAATTAATGTACCCTTCTCATCACTAATCAATCTAAAGTTGGAAACCGTAGCTTCTGCACCACTTGTTTGTCCAACAAGTCTCATATTTTGTGATGCATATCCACTGAATGAACCCAGAACTTCTGCTTGCAGAGAAGCAGTATCAATGTTTAACAGTGAACTGGTTGCAGAATATACAGTACTAATACCAACACCGTCGTTATATGGATTGATTGCATATACAAGAGACGGTGAATTGTATGAACCATACTTATGATTTGGTTGTGCAACTCTAAATGTAATTTCTGGACTTGAACCACCCAGAACCTCGGAGTTTGAAATAGTACCCTTAACAGTTTCACCAATTTGGAAAACACCTTGAACCATTTCGATTTCAAGAAGTTTTGGTGTTACATACTTAGTTACATCTTGATCATCAAAGAAGACATAGAATCTTGTTCTAGGCTTCAGTCTATTAGAAACAAACTCAATATTTCTTGATCTAATGTATGGGATTCTTTCCTTACTAATTAAACGATCACCAAGACTTTGGGTATTAACTCCATCATCACTACCAATTTGAACTCTGGTTAATCCACGTTCTGCATCAGTGGTTTCCTCATTAAAGGAAAGAAGTTGATTAACTGTAGAAACATTTTTATTTCTACAACGAGATCCATATCTATTTGAATTTTGGCTATTGGAATTTGCAGAAAGTTGTTTAGTGCTAATATCAACAGACTTCCACTCTTCTTCCCATGAACCCCAATCGATAGGTGAGAATCCTACGTTAGGATCAAGATTATATGAATCAAGAAACTCTTGATAGTTACTTTCTAATTTAATATTGGTAATATCAAGTCTCTTTTCATCTACCCAAACATCACTAGCTGGATTTAAAGCGACGGTGCCAATCCAGTTAATTACACCAAATGGATTTACATTTTCTGTTCTGGTAGTGAACTTCTGTTCAATAAAGGTTGTCTCTGTGTAGTTTAAAGTAACTACATCTCCAGTTTTTCTAAGTGCGTTTGACTGCAGATCAGAAACTTGTGTCAGGTCGGCACTTGGATTTGCAGTTGTGCCAATACCAATAACCTGTTCAGATCCAAGAAGAAGATCTATTCCATGAGTATAATGAAGAGGTCTTAACTCAGCATTAACTCTGTCGATAGAGGATCTAAAGTTTGGATGAGTAATTGCGTGGGAATTGTGACTTCTAAAATTATCAACAAAGAATCCAGACTTAAATCTATCCAATCCAGTTGATACATCTTTAATATTCAAATTAGCAGTATCTGTTTCAAGAAGAGATAATTGTGTATAGAACTCTACATTCTGGAGTCTATTTTCCAATCTAGAGATATCAAACATTGTATATCTCTTATGTTTCGCAAGAACAACACTACTCTCTGCGGTGGCATTGCGTAAATATGGATTGTTAAAGATTGTAGCTACTGTAAACGATCCAGAAGGATTTTCTGGTGCAACTGGAACTTCTGCAGGAGCTCCTTTCTTTAATTCAAAGAAACCATCTTTCGACAGGAAAATTCTATCAATTCTTCCCAGATAGTAGGAATAACCAACGGTTACAGTTTCATCTGGAACCAAAATATTGTTTACATATGATCCATCAGATGAGAAATCTCTTTGGTCATATTCAAATGGAGACCCAGTATCACTTCCAGTATCATAATTCCTGACTCTTGGTCTAATATCTAGATAATCTGAAATTGGTTCATTCTTAAACGATGGCAAATCATTCTTATAATTTTCGGTGAGATATGTATTAACTGTTCCAAAATCACCAGATGATCCAGAATCAACGGTGTAATGATCAAATATAATGGCAAGTTTTCGTTTTGGTTCCTGAGAATTGGACTTTCTTATAATTCTAGCATAATCATAGAATTCATCTCTTTGACCATTATCAAACATAAAGTCATTGGCGATATTCTTATCACCAGCAGTGACTGTAGATACTTCTCCAGTAATGCCTGAAGATTGGAATGTTACCGTTTCACCAACAGAATATCTAAGTTCATTTACATAAACAATATCTACGTTTGTGGCCGAAGAAGTTACAACTCTAGCAACAGCACCACTAGTTCTTCCGATAAGAATTTCACCCTGAAGAGTATTGGTTAAATCTTCTGATCTATTGATTAATGTTACTTTTGGAAGAGCTGGATCACCAGTTGTACTAGATTCAAATATGGCATGGACACGAAGACCATCTGGCACGTTCAAACAGATTTCATTATCTTCAACCCTGGTTCCATAAACCGAGTTAAATGTAAGACCATTATTAACTGTCGTACCAGTAGATCCAGAGTAATCATATTTGGATCTAGATACAACGAGTTTATTACACCTTGATAAACTCTTCGATTGTTCTTTTACATTAATTTTCTTAACAGTGGCAACAAGGATTGCGTTTGTATCTGTTGCAACAGATAAACCTAATAATGTGGCTGTTTTGAAACTAGCATCAAACGTTATTTTTTGTGAATCAAGGGATTCAACAGTACCATTTGAAAATACTAAATTGTAACGTTCTTCATCAAATGGTTGGAAAAACTGATCGATATTGGAAATCGTTACCGTACCTCTATTATTGGCAACGTTGAGAACAAACTGTTTTCTAATTTGTATCTCAGAATTATCCAGGTCTACATTAGAAATAAACCCGTTAGGTAGTTTAGTAACCAGAGAAGAATTCTTAGCGTTTACTAATCTTGGTCTAACAAGTGTAAAATCACTAGTTTGAATTTCAGTAGTTGTCAAACCTCCATCACATACTCCACTCACACTAGCTCCAAGACTAACAAGTGTAATTGTAGATCCATCAGCGCTAATGTTACCAACTCTGTTAAACGTTGGATCAGAGAATCCATTTCTATTATAAGTGACGATATCACCAGTATTAATTCCAACTCCAAATCTATTTCCTGGAGCCGTAGTAACACCAGAAGCACCAATCGTAAAGTTTGTTCCTGGAGGTGCAAGTAAGAATCTGTCGGAGAGAAGACTATCAGCGTTAAATGTGTTAATACCTACTGTTTGGTGAATTGACTTAACATCATTTAATCCATACTCTCTTACGGATGTTACTACTCTTGTATCAAGAATCCCATTGATTTTAATTGGTTCATCAACCATAAACTGTCCGTTTGTGGAAGTTAAGGTTAATGACTGTGATGAAGTTACATTATTTTTAAGGAAACCTTTTGCACCACTTCTAACACCTTCAATATATGCAGGTGTTGATTGTGTAAGATTTGAACTTACTGTAACTGTAGTGAAAGTTTGTAGATCATAAAGGTACAGATCATATTTCGAAGCGTCATTTGAATATGAGGAGGCTTCAAGTTTATAATCATAAACTCTTGCATTACCAATTTCAATTCCAGCTGCAGATGATGCAGTGGATCCAATTCTTTCACTTCTAAGACTTACTACAGCAGTTGTACCGAATCCAACTAAAGGTGATCCGTATACATTATTAATTTTTAAGTTACTAACGCCATCAAAAACAAATGATGATGAAGAAATATTTTTTACGTCTCTTGGTTTTTCAACATCAATGTAAGAAGTGTTTAATTTTTCAATTCCATATCCTCTTACATATGCTTTACCAGGGGAAACCTGATAGAGCATCAAGTCATCACTTGGATCTCCACCCTCTGCAGTTTTTTGTTCTGGTAAGTAAATACCACCATTTCCTTGTCTATTGTTTAGAGATTCAACAACCTTGACTTGGAATGGTTTTACATAGTAGTCACCACTTTCATCATATGTTCTTCTTGCTAATTCATCTCTAAGTAAACTATAATCTGTCTTCCTGACAAATTTTTGAATTCTACCATTCTCAAGTCTCATCAATTCAACGAAGTTTTCATCGTTGAATTCATCCAGTCCTTTTTTAATTAAAGTTGTTAAAATTTGGAATCTGTCTGCACCAGGAGCAGCTTCATTAGAAAATCCCGATGCATTGTCAAACAGACTTGGATCATCATATGCAGTTACAATATTTCCACTAACAAACAGACCAACTCTATAATTTGGTGATGAATCATACTGATCCAGAATGATTGTTTGTGTTGGTACTTTTACAAAAAATCCACGAATAAAGTAAACGCCTTCTTCTACTGCAGCTGCACTACCAGTTGATGTTGCACCAGAAGAAATACATGATGCAAATGGATTATTAGCTGAGATACGAGAAATACCAAATTCAATATCAGTGGAAGAGATTAGGTTTTCACCATCATCAAACACTTCCTTGGAAAAATCATTTCCAGATCTCGAATACTTTACATAAAGAGTATTGGTTCCTCTATCTGAATTTTCTGCTAAAACATAATTTACTACTGTGGCTTCAACACCAGAGACTGATCCCCGAATGACTTTTCCAACTACATTTTCTAAGTAATCCGCAACAGGAATTCCTAAGAAACTCTCATTAACCTGAACTGCATAATATTGTGGATCATATGCAATCTGTCCAGGAATGACCATTGCACCTTCTTTAAAGAAGTGCTGTCCAAACTTCTCAATTTGATTCTGGAGAATACTTTGTAACTGAGTTAATTCTCTTGCCTGAACTGGTGTAGCTGGTTTGAAAAGAACTCGATTAAAGTTCTTGTCATCATTAAAATCATCATAATAAGGAGAAACGTTAAGATTAGTCTCTTGGTGCATTTTCTTAGAACTCTAATACGATTTTAATGTCTTCTTTCTGGGTGGCACTACGCTGGATTGAGGCCCTGTTATCTATGTATAAGACCTCACCAGAATATTTTTTGACCTCAGGTTGAGCAATGCCATCCACAAAACTCTGTCCCAACTGAACAGTGGCATTACCAACTGTAGTCGCAGTCCCTGGATTTGATGCACTACCAAAACTTGTTTCAATGCCAAGTGCAGCTCCAGAGGACTGACCACTAATAACATAAGTTCCACCAGCACCAATTTGTGATGCAAAATCTACGAGTCTAAATCCATAAGAAGTTGAAGCGAGTCCAACTGGATTGTAAACTTTCAATACACCAGTAGATGAATCCCAGTTAGCCACATAACCAACAGCGGTGGATCCAACACCAATTTGTTGGAAAACTGGAGTGTCCACTGTGTATGTCGTATCCGCAATGTTACCACCAGTTAAACTTGTGAGTTTTATGGCAGTTAATCCACTTGCTTTTGACTGAGTTAATAAATTACCTGCGGGAGTGAGTGGATCTTTAATTACACCTACTCTGGCAAAATCATTACCAGTGATAAAATCTGGATTGGTCGCATCATTCTCAAAACGAGAATATAAAAGAACTCTAAATGCACCAAGTTCTTTATAAATGTCAAATCCATGTCCTCCTGGAGGAGGAGTTATAACTTCGAACTCTGCTACAGATGTTGTACCAACTCCAACGGCAGAAAGTCCAGAAATAGGGCCACCAGTTTCGGATCCTGGAGCTCCTGGATAGAATTGAATAGTTCCTCTAGTATATCCATTACCACCATTTGTAATGGAAACATTAGAAACTTTTCCTTGAGAGTCAACGGTTACGCTAGCCTTACCACCAGTTCCGTCACCAAGAATAGGAATATTTGAAAATGTAGTTGAAATTGGTTGATATCCACCACCTGCATTTACAATCAAGGCAGTTTCAATTTTTCCATCAATTGCACTATTTTTTACATCCGCACTGTCTCCTGTTCCCCAATTTGATGGAACTGGAATGTAATCAATTGAATCAAACTTGATAATGTCTGATGGATTGATAGTATACAAATATTTCCAGAGATATCCATCACCACTTGTTCCCGCAGTTCTTGGTTCAAGACCAGTAAACGTTGGCTCATCAAGTGAACGATTCCCGTTAGGATTTGATGGATTAGCTCCGTTATTAATACAGAGATAAACCCTAAATGAACTGTTTACAACATAATACTTGGCATCATATAAGTTTGTAGACCCTGTTTGGGGACTTAGATTTGATCTTGTATAATTATTTTTATACATTTCATAGACAGTTCCCGATGTCCATGAATATTTTCTCACCAGTCTTTTTACGTCACTAGTAGTGAGTTTTTTAAGAGCAATCAGGGTATCATAATCATCATTATATTCTCTAAAACTGTCTTTGGGTGCTGGAGTGATGGTGTTCCAATCCGTAGTACCATATCCAGCACCAACATCGCCAGAATTTGGAAGTCCAATAAAAGTATAATATGACTGGGAAGTGTCAGCTACACCAGCGACAAAATTCGCAGCATTTAATATTCTAAATTGATCTGAAATAATCGCAGGCATTTTTAACAGACTTTTTGTTATATTTATAGAGTATTATAAAGTCTCTGTAAAATCACTGTAATTTTCACCCAATTTTAGAATACGATTAACAACTGGAGCGGTTGTTAATCCAGTGTATCCATTTTGATTGTTAATGGTGAATGTTCCAGGATTTAGAGGATCTCTGGTGAAGTTGTAGAATCTTCCCCAACTGTAATTACCAATTTTTGGTGAAAGACTTGTTGTTCCAAGTCCTGCCAAAGATCTAACGTTAGAGTGGACAGTTACAATACCAGAAGACGAAGTAACAACTTCATCTGCACGATAAACATTATCAATGAAAGTTGTTCCAACACCAATAGGATTATCACCTATGGTAATTGAAGTTAATCCATTACCAACAACAGATCCAGTAATAACGAAGTAGTAACCAGCTTGAATTGCACTCTTTTGAATGTTACCAAAACCAGCCTGATTAAGGAAAGGACTTGAATCAAGTTCAAACTTAACCATTGGGCTGGTGGTTCCAATACCAGATGCACTTGTTCCAACTCCAACTACATATCCAAAGTCACCTTCACACTCAACACTTGTAATTCTCTCAATCGTAACTGCTTCTGATGCGATTATGAGATTAACTGGTTTTGTTGAATCATAACCAAATCCACCATCATTAATGGTGATTGATGAGATTGTTCCTGCAGCAGAAACCGTAGCGGTAGCCGCAGCGGATACAGTTTCAGGAGAACTGATGGCAATGTTTGATGAGAGTCCCACAGCAACTAACTTTTGATCTGCATATGCCAGTCCATTGTAATCTGTACCAACACCAATAAACTTCTTATACCAAGAAGTACCATCCAATGAATTCATGGCCATTCCAGTTTGTCCAACCGCAACCCAAACATTACCAGTATAATAAACAGAGTTGAGATTGAATGTAGAACCAGAAGAAACAACACTCCAATTCAAACCATTATCTGTCGATTGGATGATAGATCCAGCAGCACCAACAGCAATCCACTTATTATCACTGAAGTAAACGTCATTTAATCTAGTTGTAACTGATGCACTTGACGCACCAGACCAAGTTTCACCATTAATTGACCTAATAATCGCACCATTATCACCTACCGCAATAAAGGTGTCTTCATTACTACCAACTCCACGAAGATTTTGCGTTGTTGCTTTGTTTGCAAGAATGAAGGAAGTACCAAAACCAGATGGCCCATTCGGGGTAAACAGAACGGTTCCAGCTGCACCCACAGCGACACCCTTTGTTTTTCCTCCAGCATAACCATTAAGATCTTGCGGAATTGTTATGTCAGTAAATGAGAGTAAGAATCCATTCAAAGTTCTACGATAAGTTCTAGAACTATTGAATGTTGATAAATCACTACTTACTGCAATGGTGCCACCAAGACCGACAGCAACAACACTTGTAGAAGTTGTTGAAGCTTTATCAACTCCAAAGAAGGTTCCAAATCCACTAACACCAGTATCATTCCAAGTAACTCCATCGGTTGATGTATTGATGCCAGAAGTACTTCCAACAGCAACAAAAATACCAGCAGAATGTGTTACATCTTGATAGTCAATATCGGTATTTGAACTGGATTGAGTCCAGGTTCTGCCAATTTCCTTGATCTGTATGTATGAAGTTGCAAATGAAACCGTAGGTGCATTTACATACCCAAGACCAGGATCAACAATGTTCACAGAGGAAACTGTTCCACCACTAGAAACTACTACTGTGCCAGAGGCTTGATCAATGTTATTTTCGGCAATTAAGGTGATACCTTTACCAGGAACATTATTTCTCAAAGAACGATTGTCATAAGCACTAAAGAGTGGGAAAGCATTCTCAACGAAAATTTGATTGGAGTTGATACCAACATTCTGGATAAGTCTTGTAGTTGGCTGTACCTTTGCAATCAAACTATCTCTAGCCTTTGATAATGGTTGTCCATTTAAAATCAAATCTCTAGTTTGTTTTGTCCATGAAACAGCTCTTTCAAATGTAGGATCTGTATTGATACCAACGTTTCCATAAAGATTCGTTTCAACCTTATCAATACCAACAATATCGGTGATAGTTCTATCCAGTTGTATTCCGTAGTTACCTTCTCTCTGCAATTGAAGTTCATCACCAATCTTAACGGTTGCAAATGGAGTTGTAGAATCAATATCGGTATTTGAACCTCTGTAGAACAGAATTTGAAGTTTGCTACCAGATTTTGGAGCTTCAGTAAATCTTACCTTTGTTGGACTTTCAAGAACATAATTTTCTTTTGGTTTTTGTACTACATCGTTAAGAACGATGATAAAGTTATTCTCAATCTTAATTGTTGGGTCATCGGATGTAAAATTAATAATTTGACGAGTTACATCACGTCTCAATGTAAATGACTTTCGTATTCCATTAAATTCACCAGAGAAGTTATAAAGAGGTAAGAGTTGACCAAAACTATATCCAGCAAACTCGTCATCAGTCGTTTGATCAACAGTAAATGTGAAAGTACTGAACGCAACGCCAACATTTGGATCGGTAGGAATACCTGCAACTGTTAATACATCACCATTTTCATATCCAATACCCCGATTTGTAATGTCAAAATCAATAATACTACCACCAACACCTACAGTGACAGTTGCTTCAAAACCACTGCCTTGACCGCCAGTAAAGGACATATTTGAATATCCAGTAGGAATACCGACGACAATGGTTGGTGGATTTGTAGATGCATATCCAGAACCACCACTTACGGTAGTAATTCCAGATACAGTTCCTGCAGAACCAACCGTTGCAGAAAGAACAGCAGTTGATCCAATTCCAAGTGGATTGAACACTTGAATGTACACAGAATTGGATGATCTATAACCAGATCCTCCTCCAGTTACCACAACCGATTCAATCGATCCAGCACCATTAATAATAGCAGTGGCTGCAGCAGAAACTAAGTTTTGATATCCAGATCCAAATCCAACTTTAACTTGATCAACAATTCCACCTCTAGGAAGACTTTCTCTGTCATCTCCTGTGAAAATAATTGAGGCCCCGATACCTGGGGTTGACCTTTCGGTCATACTGTAATCAACAGTTGGTCTTTGGAAGATGTTGTTAATAAGAACAATACCATTGTTTATTACTTCATCATTTCCACCACCACCAGATTTTGTAGTTACAATTCCAGTTACATCTTGATTATTTTCAAGTAAAGTGAAAGTCTTACCAACTCCAGTAAATCTATTAGAGATATCATCAAAAATAAAGTTGGTTGAAGGATCCTCTCTGTAGAAGATACGACCTGCAAAACTAGAATGTGTGGAAATACCTGGTTGTAAAGTACTTACACCAACTGGGCCATATGGTGGAGAAATGAAGTGAATAACATCCTTGATGATGCGATAATCTCCACCCATCATCGTTACAGCGGCTCCAACGGTGTGAGCTGCAGCAACACTACCAAGAACTGCACGTTCTACTTCAAGTACGTTTGTGGAACCAAATCCAACAACATTGATTCTTAGAAGTTCATCATTAATTTGAAGAATGTTATTACCACGAATTGAGGTGACTCCAACAACTTTAATTGTTGTGGATCCAACACCGACTGCTTCATCGAGGGCAACATCAACATTCTTCTTATAAAGTGGAGATTGAATGATGTTATCAATCTCAATCAAAACTCTATTAAATGGTTGATCAACATCGAATGAATGTGATGTACCAGTTCCAACAGAACGGAATACCAGAGGATCATTATTCCCCGATGCGGTACTTAAACCTGCTAACTTAAGGTTGTTGTTGTCAATTCTAATCGCAAAAAGGTCTCTAGGTAAGAAGTTAGTAGAGACTCCCCCAACAACCGTTGTTGTTGTCTCAATACCAATTCTGTTATTTCCATAAATCGCATTTCCTGGATCATAAACAATTCTTTCACCAGTCTGGAAATCGTGATCATTGATTCTAATGATTGAAGAACCAGCAGAAACAATCGTAGAATCTGATCCATCAAACACCTTATTGAAAGGTATCTTTGTTCCATTAAATGTGGTAAGTTTGAATGAGGTAAGACCAACTACTAAAGCACTTGTTGTCGTTCCAATACCAGTGAATTGTCCAGAAATATCATCAATAATCTCAACTTTGTTACTGATAACAGTGACACCTTCAGTAATTTTTTTATTTGAGAATAAGATGTACTTGGATAAACCATTAGCAATGGTTTCTTCCGTGGCGATATCAAAATCATCTTTCTCATAGAGAGATTTCAAATTATCAATTTGTACCGTAAGTGATACGGATCCAGGAGGTGAAGAGTCTTTGATTTCAAGAGTTGTACTTCTACCAAATCCAGGAGTTGAAGAAGAAGGTACAATCAAATCGGAGAACTTCTTATATCCAGCTGGGTGAATGATACTCTCAACGGCATCTTTCCAAGTAGTTTCTTGAACTTCACTCTTAATTGAGTATGCAAAATTTTGATAATAATCATTATCTTGCAGTCTCTGGAAAGTTTCATTCAACTTACCACTATCATTTTGCCAACCCTTTGGTCTTCTGGCCTTATATCCAGTCTCAAAGAATCTTTCATATGATTTTACATCAACAACAGTTCCCTCAGATCCAGAAATAGATCCTTTAATTACATATCCATTTAATATTGGCGTATTCGTATTTTCAACTCTTAATGCATTTGTTACTGAGTTGTATCCACCATTGATGGAAAGTTTTCCAACACCGTTGGAAGAATACGTTACTTTTTCACCAGAAAGAAACTCAGTAACATCTAGTTTTACACTAAATGTAGGTAGATCACGTTGTTTAATAACTCTTCCTGCACTATTGTCTAGGTCAAATGTACCACCTGAGGTTCCAATTCCAGATATGGAATAAGTAATTTGGGAAGTTGATGGATTTCTGGTCGTAATTGTAAAGAAGGCATAATCATAGTTTTCTGAGTTATAACCACCACCAGAAGAGAAGGAAGTTTCTCTAGTGTTAACATTTTCAACAAAAATTCTATCACCTACCAAGAATGGGAAATCTGTTCCATCTGGTCTCCAACCATTTGTGGGTTGTGTAATCGTGATAAAATTGGTAACCCCATTTGAGCTTGCAGTAACAACACCAACACCATTACTGTTTCTAATAGCAACCACTTTTGCTGGATTACCAATATTTTCAAAACCTATAGCAGGACTCAAAATATCAACAGAATCAATAGATGATCCATTGAGATTTGCACGAAGGGAGATGTCTGGTCTACCAACGACTATAACATCTGGCGCAGAAAGGTAATTTCTACCAGTTGTAACAACTCCAACTTCAGTAATTTTATAATTTTTTGAAATTGTAACAAGTGAAGGAATGTCAACTGATGGTTTTAAGGACTTATCCGATGGATAATCAAATCCAATTTTTGTTACCTCATCAAATTGAGAATTTCCAATATTATCAGAGAATACTCTAAGAATAGAATTACTTCCAGAAGTTGTTGTGACGGAGGTAATTCCTGGAGTGTTTGTATAACCAGATCCAGAGAAAGTAACATCAACAACATCAATTGGGCCATCAGCCGAAGATGATTTTGTTACATATTGGAATGTAGATATACCAGATGATGCATAAGAAGATGATTCGGGTTCTTTTTTAACTTGATATTTGAATTGTGTATTTGAAGTTTTCTTAATATTAAAGGTTCCAGAGAATGCACTATCGACAACTTGGATAATAGACCCATTTAAAACATCCTTATCAGGATTAGTGTCTCTCTTATCAACACCAATGGAACCAAGATTTTTTGGAACGAGTCTATAATATAACGTAGATGGAACATTATCGGATAACTTAAGATTTACAATAGCTCCCGAAGATCCTGTAGTTCCAGTTCTAGTTACCTCAGTACTAATACCAAAACCATTGTATCGGTTAACAAAGTTTTGATCCTCAAAGAACTCAAGTCTTAGATCTGACAAACTAGTATCTGATACAGCAAAACCGATCGTTCTTCCTCTAGTTGCTACAATTCTTGGATTGATTTTTGCAATTTTGTGAATTCCAGATCCAAATGTAGTGATTCCAATATAAGGAGAATTAAATGTTGTTGCATCAATGTAATTTGTGGTTAACTTGAATACATCATCATCGATTTTCTTAACATAGTATTCGCCTTTATTAACAAGAGGTGACGCTGGATTAGACGAAATATACAGAACTTTATCACCACTCTCAAAATCATGATTAGAAATTGTAATAGTAGAGAGTGATGTACCAACACCTACAGATGCCGTTCCAAAGTATTTTGGATCAACAATGGTTTTTCTAGAATTAGAATCATACTCAATAGATTTTGAAACTGTCGATGTTGGAATGACATTTACAGTTACTTGATCATTAGTTGCAAGTCCATGATTAGTAGAAGTGCCTACGATCACATCATATTTCTTAACTGTTCCAGAGTATTCAGTATTCCTTGTTGTAAAGGAATGTTCAAATCCAGTATTGTTTTGAACGGGTAAGAAATACAAAGAAGTTGAAGTGGTTCCAATTCCAGCTAACGTAGTTGTAATACCAAGTAAATTTTGACCTTTATTTACTGCATATACAGTTTGACCTTCGATGAGATCAAATGGATTTGAAAGATTCAAATTATTTGATACAGTTAGAGCTATTCCAGCAGATCCCTTACTGTAAACTAATTTTTGACCCGTTCTAAATCCATGATTAGTAATACTAATACTATTATCTGCAGTAGATCCAGATGGAGGTAATTGATGGTTTGTAAGAATTGTTCCATCATTAGATTTTACTCTCACTACAACTGTTGTACCAACACCAACAACAGTCTTAACAACAGATTCAGTACCAACACCGATAGAATCTTGTGGATTGAATACAATCTTTCTGTTTGTGTTTATGGAAAGATCAGTCTTAACACCCACAATGAAAGTGAACTTTCTTTGATCCACTACCAATGATTCACCAGCGGCATGTGACGTTACAATTCCAGATTGACGACGAACTCTATATTTGTTAGCCGTTCTATCAACGGAAAGAACGCGAAGTCTTTCTGGAGTAGATCCAATAACCAGAATATCATCTACGTCAATTCCTTTAGATGAAGACGACAACTCCAAAGTAATTGATGTAGTAACTCCAGTTGCCCCAACAGTGGCAATTCCAACATCCAATCTAGCAGTTACTGAGGAAACGGCAATAGTTCTTGGCCCCTCAATAAACTTCAATTCACCAGTTCCAATACCACTTACAACAACAATATCATTATTGGATAGTCCATGTGAAGTTGTTGCAATACCAGTTACAACTTGATTTGCATAATTGAATGCGACGTTAGAAATTTTTGTCTCTGAATAAGAAATTTGTGTGATTCCTTTACCAACTACTGATTTAATCCTAGCCGATACTGAATTACCACCAGATCCTTGATTGTTAAATATCAGTTTTTCATTAACTTTATAATTATTACCACCACCAATTACAGAAACTTGATCAATACCCACAGGTTTGATTGATTTTACTGTTACTTCAGTATCATTCAGGTTATTGGTAATAAAGTAATCATACTTAGACTGGTTGAATCCAAGTTTATATGGATAAGTATTTCTTACCAGATCTCCACTATTCAAGAGGGGGAGATTTTGAATAGATGCTGGATTTTCATTAAATCTATTTTTATCAAATTTATATCCATTCAAAATATATGGGAATAGAGGTTCTCTATTGTTTAGGAATGGAGATTGTGAACTGTTCGTTCCGTTTATAGTACAGAAGTATGCATATACTCCATTTGGATACTCTGGAGTTTTGCAGAATCTACCATTGTATTCATCAAGATCACCATTAGCAGTATAATTCCAATCGTTTACAAAGAAACCAAGTGGATATAGTGATGTTGGAGGTCTATTAGATTTTGATTCCAAAGTATAACTTGGAACCATTCTACGAATTGTTCCTCCAGTTACAGTATCGTAACCATATGGGCCATAAATTGGTGATCCATCATAAGCCCAACCAACAATAGGTGAGTGAGCAAGAGTAGACTTCTCAGTAAAATTACTATTGATGTTATCGTTAAGAATAGTTCTTAATTTTCTTGAAAGATATCCATGGACATACTTACTACCATAATTTACATTTTGACTTGGGACGATAATCCCGTCATCATTTTCATTACAAGTTTTCTTGTATCTCTGTACAAAATCAACTTCCCACTTTTTAACATCGGCTCTAAGTTTGACACCACTTCCAACAGTCGATACTCTTATTGAAGTGCTGCCTTGAACATATGATTTTCCTCTATCAACAATACTTACAGAAGTTATTACCCCATTAGTAAGAGTTGGTACAACCTTTGCATACTTACCCTCACCTTCAATAGTTAAAGTTGGAGGGCTAACATAACCCTTTCCACCAGACCTGATTAAAACTTGGTCAATCTCACCATTAACAACTACAACATCAAGTTCTGCACCACTACCATTAGAAATGGTTACATCAGGTCTTCTATGCAGATTAAAGGTATCACTAACACCATAACCAGCACCAACACTTGTAAGATGTACATTACTTATAGATCCAGAACAGAAAGATCTAATAACTGGTGTTGAAATAGAAGTATTTGCAACTCCAGAGATTACATCAATACTTACATGGATTTCTGGATACTTAAATGTATGAGTACCAGATCCAACAGATCTTATGTCAACAAAATTATTCTTTTCATAATTCAATGTGGTGGATGTGGTTCCTATTCCAGCATCAGCTAATCTAAATTTGTTTCGATCAATTTTAATAATTTGATAATTTACTGATGAAGATAGTCCTTCAATGACAGATCCAGTTGTGGAATAATTTACAAGATCTCCAGAATTGAATCCATGATCTCTAAAGTAGATATAGTCACTTGATGTATTAATACCACTTCTAATTTCTGCAGAAAGAGATGTTGGGGGATAAACAACAGAGTTTACAACAGATTTTCTATTCGAGTATCCAGATCCAGGATTTTCAATAATTACATTATCAAGTACGTTTCTTTGAGTTGTGGTTGTAAGTGTATTAGATCCAGTAGATCTACTGGTAAGATTAATTGGATTATTTCCTGTGAGGGCATCCTCACGGGTGTTCATCAATTGAATTTTTGTATCATCAACTTTATGGACATAATACAGAGAACCATCTACCAAACCCCCAACAGCTGCAAATCTGGTAGATTTTTTATAAATTACAGACTCACCATTAAAGAATAAATGATTTGATGGGAATTTGATTCTGTTGTTGGTGGTATTAACATCAAAATCGGCGTCAAAGTTTTTGACATTTTTTTCCAGTCTAAGTCTAGCCGAAGCTTTAGCTCCAGATCCATTACCACCTGTGATGTTTACAGAAGGAACTTGTTTGATATCAAAACCACGATAAGTGATGTCTATGGACTTAAAGGATCCATTCTCAACAACAGCAAAAGCAGTGGCTCCAGAACCAACAGAATCTTTAATATGAATATTTGGTGGATTTATTACATCATATCCAGATCCACCATTTTCAACATCAATGGAATCCAAAGAACCATTGTAAATTACATCTCCAGATCTATTGGAGAAAATTTCAACACCATTGACAAACATACCAATGGTTTCATTTTGGAATGGTCTATCATTTTTCTTGGGTTTTGGAGTTACATCAAATTCCCTTAAGAAGTTTTGATATTGTACATTTTTTCTTGCAAGATCTGCAGGAACAATAATATGATTTGTTCCTGCATTTTGTGTAGAGAGAGAAATAAATCTCTTCGAATATGCATCAATCTTACTATTTGAAAGTGAGATTGTATCATCATTAATTTTTCTTACTACATACTCGGTTCCTGTTGACAATCCACCAATTTCAGCTCCCCCAACTGGATAATACTTTACGGTATCTCCAGTATAGAATTCGTGATTTGTAATATCAATTCTAGTACCACTTACATTACTAGATGTAAAAGATTTTCTCCTACTAGTCGCGTAAATTTTGTAAAAGGGTAAAGATCCAGAAGTTACATAGAATTTGTCACCTTCAAGATTCAAATATGTGTTTTGAACACCAGACAAAAACTGAGAAACATTAATAGTTGTGGAATTGCTGGATGCAAATGTTAAATTTCTTCTTACACTATAAGTCTTTGATGTATTGACTGATCCAGATGAAATATTAACTTTAAATTGTGTGGAATTGATAATTTGAGATACTGTTCCTTCTACATTTGATGGAATTGCAGAACTTTCATCAACGAGGGTTACAGAATCGTCAAGTTTGAGTAAGTGTGGATCAACAGTTGTTACAATATTCGTTGTAGTATCAATTATAGATTTGTTATCAAGATTTTTTGCAACATTAGTTTTTGTTTTTAAATTATGCAACCAAGAATTGAGTCTATAATTGGTTGGTGAAGATAATTTACCTAAAGATTTTGGTTTAAGTAAATCATTAGAAAGTAAATATCCAACACCATCTAAATCTACACCAGAGACAACAGAAGTCAACCTAAAGTATACTGGTTTCGTTATATCTCCATTTTCATAAGCAAAAATAGTTCTAGACCCTCTTACAAATTCCCCATCAGAATATGATGATGTAATTCCTGTTACACCAAAGAATTGCGTTGAAGATCTATTAGTATATGTTGCAATTCCTACAGTTTGACCCGCACCAACATAGATAGATCCCGTATTTCCAAATCCAAGAGTAGAATCAACACTAATTACCGTAGCGCCAATAGCTACATTTTTTAATAATGTTGAAGATCCAGTGACTACAAAAGAACCAGTCTCGGATTCCTTACTCAAACTGATAATATAATACTCTCTATCATTCTTTGTATATCTTTGGACGTTAAAAATAGCTCCACTTGCGCCATCATTATTAGTTTGATATAAAGTTTGTCCAATTACATTTAATGGATTTCCACTGATCAATTCTGCTACAAAATCATCAGTAACAACATAATCTGCATTAGATGGTGTAAAGAGATATTCAATCGGTTTTACAATATCGGCTCTTTTATTGTAAAGGACATTGAAAAGAATTTTTATCGCTTCACTTGTACCTTTTGAAGCATAAAAATCCTTAGCCTGTCTTAAGAAATTGGCTTTATCTACAGCATCATTTAATTTTCTGTTCTCAAATCCTGGAAGGAATTGTTTCTTTGTTTTATCCCAAAATTCTTGTAAGAAAAGATTGCTTAAATTCTCAACTTTTGTATTTGATGTATGATTTGACGCTTCACTTGAACTAAAAACTAGTTTTTCAGTTTCATTGGGTTTATGGAGGTTTTCAATACCACTAAATCCACGAATACAACCAGTAAACGAGTTGGTTGTGATTCCAGTGTATGTAATGATCTCATTTCCAATCTTCAAAAGACCATAAGTCTTTGGCCATCCATCAGTAGAAGTTACATTGATCGTATCATCATACGAAGCTACTGCACTTGTACAGGTGGTAAATCCAATTAGATTTGTATTTCCACTAAAAGTCTCTGTCTTTTGATATTCGTTAAAATTGGTGATAATATCAATTGGCCCACCTTGATACTCTTGCGAAAGGTAGTACTGACTTAAGAAATCAATAAAAAGAGGACTTTCCTCTTGTATAAAAGAAGGTAATTGACTTCTAACGATCTGATTGATCTGGACTTTCTTGGAAGCGGTGTCGATCATTACTGTCTAATATATTTTCCGTTGGAGAAGCTA
>Ga0209536_100002895_pt1 | contig 27835 bp, 26 predicted proteins | sample DeeMarSeWOR28_12_FD_187461 | JGI IMG/M metagenome (GOLD analysis project Ga0209536, IMG submission 187461) | Marine sediment microbial communities from White Oak River estuary, North Carolina - WOR-2-8_12 (SPAdes) (version 2) | ecosystem: Environmental > Aquatic > Marine > Intertidal zone >... | reverse complement strand
GGGGACGCTCGCAGGTGTTGCCAGGTCGCTGCCCGCGCTCAAGCGGGCACAGAAACTGGGAAAACGGGCGGCAGGGGTCGGGTTCGACTGGCCGGACCGGGTCGGCGTGCGTGAGAAAATCGCCGAGGAGCTGGAGGAACTCGAGGAAGCGGTCGGAAGCCGGGATCCGGCGCTGGTCGAAGAGGAATTCGGAGACCTGCTGTTTGCCGTCGTCAACCTGGCCCGGCACCTCGATGTCGATGCCGAAAAAGCCCTGATGGGCGCCAATCGGAAGTTCGAACTGCGCTTCGCCGAGATGGAGAAGGCGATCAGCGATTCGGGACAGCGATTCAGCGATCACAATCTCGAGTCGCTCGACAGGGAATGGCGCGCCGCAAAACGCCGCCTGTCCTGAACGTCTCGCCGCAGCCGTTCATAAAGTATTCAGATTGAAGGCATTTTTTCCCTTTTTCCGTTCAGGCTTCGTTCATTGCCGCGCGCGTAATCTTGTTCCCAGGCTGGCAACAGGGCCGGCCGCAAGCGAAAAGGTCAGGAACAATGGATACCAAAGCAATGAACGCACGACGAGTAATGACAGGTCTGGTCGCAGTTTCGCTGCTCTCAGTGGTTTCCGCGCCGGCGGCGGCTGCCCAGTACGACTACGCGCGGGTGATCAGCTCCGAGCCGATCATTCGCTATGTCACCGTGAACACACCGGTGCGAGAATGCTGGCAGGAGACCGAGTACTACACGGTCGAGCGGCCCGTTCCGGGCAGCGGCGTGCGCACCCTGGTTGGCGCGGTCGTTGGTGGAGTGATCGGACACCAGTTCGGCAGCGGCCGCGGCAACGATGCCGCAACGGTCGCCGGCACGATCATCGGCGCCGCGATCGGTAACGATAGTGCCAAGCGCCGCTACGGCGCAGGCTACCAGACGACCGAGTATTCGAGGCCCGTCGAGCGCTGCGAGACGCGCATGACCTCGCACCAGGAAGAACGGATTGACGGCTACCGCGTCGTGTATCGCTACCACGGTCAGAAGTACGAGACACGGATGCCGTACGATCCGGGCCGCGAGATCCGCGTGCGGGTCGACATTCGTCCTGCCGGCTGATCACGGGCATTGACGCCTTCTCTGTGATGCACTTCGTTGCAATCGGCTCGCTGGCGGTGGACACTGTCGGCGAGTTGATTGCGGGCCTGCGCTCGCGCTTTGGACCGGAAAACACGTGACCAGACTAACCTTCATCTCACTGATTGCCGCGCTGCTTTTCGTGCCGGCAGCAGCCAACGCCTTCGACCTGGAAGAATCGCTGCGGCAGCTTCACCCGCAGTACCAGCAGTCGTGGCAGCGGGACCTGCAGGCCACAAAGGACGGCATGACGCTGGACCAGGCCATAGAGTCGGTGCGCCGGCGCGGCGACGTGGATCGCATACTGAGCGCCGAGACCCGGCGCGACGGTGACCGCGAAACGCATTACATCAGGTACCTGACCAAGGACGGCAAGGTTAAGACCGCGAAGGTTCGCGGCCGGTCGCGCGACTAGCGAGGGGGCCCCCGATGCGTTTACTGGTCATAGAAGACGACGACACCCTGCGTGAATCCCTTGCGGGCCAGCTCGGCGAGGCGGGCTATGCGGTGGAGCAGGCGGCGGACGGACGCGAGGGCCTGTACTTCGCGCTGGAGTACCCGGTCGACCTCGCGATCATTGACCTCGGTCTGCCGGAGGTTTCCGGGCTGGACATCATTCGGGAGGCGCGTGACAAGGGCAAGACCTACCCGATCCTGATCCTCACTGCCCGCGACCGCTGGCAGGACAAGGTGGACGGACTCAGCGCGGGTGCGGACGACTACGTCGTCAAGCCGTTTCATTTCGAAGAAGTCGGCGCCCGTGTGCACGCGCTGCTGCGGCGCAGTGGCGGCTGGGCTTCTTCCGTGATGACCGCCGGGCCGGTCGTACTCGACATGGGACGGCAGGAGGTCCGGGTCGATGACGCGCCGGTCGAACTGACCAGCTTCGAATACAAGATTATCGAGTACCTGATGCTCAGGGCGGGCCAGGTGATTTCGAAGACGGAGTTGACCGAGCGCCTCTACGACCAGGATTTCGAACGCGACAGCAACGTCATCGAGGTATTTATCGGCCGGCTGCGCAAGAAACTCGACCCGGCAAACTCGTTGAAGCCCATCGAAACGCTACGTGGCCGCGGTTACCGGTTCGCGCTAGAGCGTAATCAGTCCGAGTAATTACAGTCAGACCGCGACGTTCATGTCATCGTTAAGCGCACGCCTGTTGATATCGGTCAGCGTGCTGCTCCTGCTGTTCTTCGGCGCCACCGTCATCGTCCTCGATACCGCGTTTCGCACGGCGGGCGAGCAGGCGAGGCGCGACATCCTGGATGGCCACCTGATGCAGCTGCTTGCCGCGGCGAACCCGAACGACGAGGGCGCGCTCAGTTTCCCGCCTGACCTGCACGAGGAACGCTTCAACTCCATCGGTTCGGGCCTCTACGGCGAATTGCGCGACGACAGCGGCGAGCTCGCCTGGCGCTCACGCTCGGCGCTCGGCCTGGAGATTCCCCAGGGAGGATTTCCCCGGCTCGGAACCCGGGTCTTCGAGCGCGAGTCGCTGGACGACGGCACGCCGCTCCTGACCCTCAGCCTTGCCGTGCAGTGGGAGTTCCCGGACGGCGAGCTCAAGCCCTACGTCTTCAAGGTGGCGGAGAGCCTCGACTCGTTCAATGCCCAGGTCGCGGAGTTTCGTCGCCAGCTGATCGGCTGGTTCGCCGCCATCGCGCTGATCATGCTGTTATCGATCTCGATACTCATGCGCGGTCTGCTGCGACCGCTGCGACAGATCGAAACGGAGATCGGCGAGATCGAGGAGGGTAAACGCGCATCGTTGTCCGAGAAATTCCCGACCGAGCTGACCGGCGTTGCGCGCAACATGAACCTCCTGATCGACAACGAGAGAGCGCGCTCGGACCGCTACCGGAAGACGCTGGACAATCTCGCGCACAGCCTGAAGACGCCGCTGGCCGCCATGCGAGCGCTGATTGCCGACAAGGCGTCGTCGCCGGAGGTGCAGGGCCGCTTCAATGAACAGATCGAACGTATGGACGAGATCGTCCGCTACCAGCTGAGAAAGCCCGCCGCGTCGACAGCCGACAGCCTGGTTCTCGGCGCCGTGCCTGTGGCGCAGGAGGTCGAGCGGCTGGTGAGCGGACTGCGCAAGGTATATCACGACAAGCGCCCGACCATCGATGCAGAGGTCGCACCGAACATGAAGTTCCGCGGGGACACGGGAGACTTCCTGGAACTGGCCGGTAACCTGCTCGACAACGCCTGCAAGTGGTGCAGGAGCAGGGTGGCAATCAGCGTGCGGCCGTCGGTGGAGTCGTCAGCGCCCGATGCCGGCTTGCGGCTGACGGTCGACGATGACGGTCCGGGTATTCCCGAAGACGCCGCCGAGGCGCTCCTCGAGCGCGGTACCCGGCTCGACGAGGCGACGCCGGGACACGGCATCGGCCTCGCAATCGTGCGCGATATCGCCAAATCCTACGGTGGTTCGCTCACCATCGGGCAATCCGCGCTCGGCGGCGCGAGTATTACCGTCGATATCCCGCCGGCAGCGGGCCGGCGCTAGGCCGCTACTGCTACGCCATCAGCCCGCGGAGCGGTCCCCGCCCAGGGCCTTGGCAGCGGCCCCGATCTTCTCAACGAGGTCGATCGGAAACACGATCGTGTTGCTCTTCTCGTTGGCGATCTCCTTGAGCGTCTGCAGATAGCGTAGCGTGAGCGCGGACTCCTCCTGGGCCAGCATGTTTGCCGCTTCGGCGAGCATCGTTGCCGCCTGTTTTTCGCCTTCGGCGTTGATGACCTTGGCGCGCCGTGCGCGTTCGGCCTCTGCCTGCTGCGCGATCGCACGGATCATGCTCTCGTCGAGGTCGACATGCTTGATTTCCACGTTGGCAACCTTGATGCCCCAGTTGTCGGTGCGCTGGTCGAGAATCCCCTGGATGTCCTCGTTGAGCCGGTCGCGTTCCGCGAGCATGTCGTCGAGTTCGTGCTGGCCGAGCACCGAGCGCAGCGTCGTCTGCGATAACTGGCTGGTGGCCTCGAATACATTCGCGACGCGGATAACGGCCTTCTCGGGATCGACGATGCGGAAATAGATGACGGCGTTGACGCGTACGGACACGTTGTCCCGGGAAATGACGTCCTGCGTCGGCACGTCGAGCACGATTACGCGGAGGTCGACCTTGACCATTTTCTGCAGGCCGGGGATCAGGATGATCAGGCCGGGTCCCTTGACCTTCTGGAACCGGCCGAGAAAGAACACAACGCCTCGCTCGTATTCCTTGAGGATCTTGAAGGTGTTGTAGGCGATAACTATGACGAGCGCAGCGATCATACCGATTGTTGCAAGTTCCATCGTTATTCCCTCGTTTGAATCTCTGATTTCGTGTTTCAGGTCTGGAGTTGCGCGCCGCCGGCGTCAGTTTCGGATGCCGGCTCTACCTCGAGCGTCAGGCCTTTCATCGCGCGTACTATGACCTGCTGATTCTTTCGTATTGGTACTTCGCTGTGCGCAGCCCAGGCTTCGCCTTCCAGCCAGATCTTGCCCTCGCCGGTGAAGTCCTGCATGGCGGTTCCTACGCCGCCGATGATCGACCCGCGACCGGAGACGGCGCCTCGTTTGCGCAATTTCAACGCATAGCCGACAAGCCAGACTATTGCCAGCGCCGCGAGAATCGCCAGACCGATCACAAAACCCACCGAAATACCGAATCCTGGAATACCACTGTCGAACATCATTATGGCGCCGAAGACAAAGGCGGCAATGCCGCCCAGCCCGAGCGCACCGAAGCTTGGAGCGAACGCCTCTGCAGTCATGAGGGCGATACCGACGATGATCAAGGCGAGACCGGCGTAATTAACGGGCAGGACCTGCAGGGCGTAAGCCGCGAGCAGCAGGCAGATGACGCCGACGACGCCCGGGACGATCGCGCCGGGGTTCCAGCCTTCATACATGAGCCCGTAAAGGCCGATTATGCCGAGCAGCAGCACGATCTCCGGGTTGGCGATAGCCGACAGGATCTTGATGCGCCAGTTCGGCTCGAAGACTTCGATCGTCGCGTTGCCGGTCTCGAGTGCGACCTGCTCCGAGCCCATCTTCACTTCGTGCCCGTCCAGTTGTTTCAGTAAGTCTGCGTGGTCCGTGGCGATGAAGTCGATGACGTTCATCTCCAGCGCTTCTTCCGCGGTCAGGGTCGCGGCCTCGGTGACGGCCTTTTCGGCCCAATCGGCGTTGCGCCCGTGGCGTTCGGCGAGCCCGCGGATGTAGGCAATCGCATCGTTGAGGACCTTGCGCTCCATCGCGCTGCCGGGCACCGGTGCCGGTTCGGGCTCGGCCGCTTCTTCATCGCCGTCCGATTCGCCGTCGTCCGGCTTTGCCGGGGACTCTCCACCCGGACTCGCCGGTGTCGCATCCTCGCCATTCAGCGAGACCGGTGTTGCCGCCCCGAGATGCGTGGTCGGGGTCATGGCCGCAACGTGGCTGGCGAGGAGGATGTAGGTCCCTGCGCTGTCCGCACGGGCGCCGGCGGGCGTCACGTAAGTGGCGACCGGGACCGACGAGCCGAGGATGTCCTGCACCATGTCGCGCATCGGCTTGACGAGGCCGCCCGGCGTATCGAGGTCGATGATGATCAACTCGGCGTTCTGTTCCTCGGCGCGCCGAATGCCGCTTGCAAGATAGTCCGCGGTTGCGACACCGATCCCGCCCTCGATCTCGAGAACGACGACCGTGTTGCCCGCCGCGCTTCCGGAGAACGCGACCAGGCTGCAGATACCCGCGAAGAATGCCTGTCGGATTGTCGGTTTCATGGCGTCATGATAGCAGGGCTGGCGGCTGTTGATCCGGCCGTTTTGGTGGCATGCTTCGCTCCATGTTCATCCGATTCATTACGACCGGCGGCACGATCGACAAGATTTATTTCGACGCGCTGAGCCAGTTCGAAGTTGGTGAGTCCCAGGTCGAGCACATCCTCAGGGAAGGCCTCGTTCAATTTGACTACGAGATCGTGTCATTGTTGCAAAAAGACAGCCTGGAGATAACCGACGAGGACCGTGACGAGCTGCGCAGCTATATCGAGAGGGACGACGCAGATCGCTACGTAATAACCCACGGCACGGACACGATGGCCGAGACGGCAGAAGCACTGCAGGGGACGGGTGACAAGACAATCGTCCTGACAGGTGCGCTGACGCCGGCGCGTTTTCGCACGACCGACGCCATCTTCAACGTCGGCATGGCCGTCGCCGCCGTGCAGGTTTCACCGCCAGGCGTGTACATCGCAATCAGCGGGCAGGTGTTCGCGGCCGGCGAGGTCCGCAAGAACCGCGCCGAAAACCGCTTCGAATCAATTCGGTGCGCCGCACCTACAGATCGAAATTGATGCCCTGGGCGAGCGGCAGCTCCTCGCCCCAGTTGATCGTGTTGGTCTGTCGCCGCATGTACGCGCGCCAGGCATCCGATCCGGCCTCACGGCCACCGCCGGTCTCCTTCTCGCCACCGAATGCACCGCCGATTTCCGCACCGGAAGTTCCGATATTGACGTTGGCGATTCCGCAGTCGGATCCGGACTGCGACAGGAAGGTCTCGGCATTCTGCAGGCTGTCCGTAAAGATCGCGGAGGATAGCCCCTGCACGACCCCGTTCTGCATTTCGATCGCCTCATCCAGCGTCGCGTAAGGGAGCAGGTATAGCAGCGGTCCGAAAGTCTCCGTTTGCACGATATCCCAGTCGTTCTTCGCGACCGCGATAGCCGGTTTCATGAAATTCCCCGGGCCATCGATGCGTTCGCCACCGCAGAGGACCTCTCCACCGGCATCACGGACGGCTTCGAGTGCCGCCTCGACGCGCTCGATCGCCGACTCGTCGATCAGCGGCCCCATCAGCGTCTTCGGGTCGAGAGGATCGCCGATGCGCACCTGCTCGTAAGCTTTTACGAGCCCCGCCTTGAGTTCATCGAGGCGCGATTCGTGCACGATGATGCGACGCGTGGTCGTGCAGCGCTGACCGGCGGTGCCGACCGCGCCAAACACGATCGCCGGAACCACGAGTTCCATGTTCGCGTGCTCGTCGACGATGATCGCGTTGTTGCCGCCAAGTTCGAGCAGGACCTTGCCCATGCGCTTCGCGACCTGCACGCCGACCTGGCGGCCGACTGCGGACGAGCCGGTGAACGAGATCAGGTTGATGCGTGCATCGTCCACGAACTGTTTCGCGAGTTCGTTGCTGCCGTCGTTGATGAGGCAGGCAAACGTCGGCAGATCGAGGTCGGCGACAGCTTCGTTCACGATCTTCTGCACGGCGAGCCCGCACAGCGGCGTCTTCGGCGACGGCTTCCAGATGCTCACGTTGCCGCATATCGATGCGAGACTCGTGTTCCAGGACCACACCGCGACCGGGAAGTTGAACGCCGTGATGGTGCCGACGAGACCGAGCGGGTGCCACTGTTCGTACATGCGATGCTGCGGGCGCTCGGAGTGCATCGTTTTGCCGTACAGCATGCGCGACTGGCCGACCGCGAAATCGAAGATGTCGATCATCTCCTGGACTTCGCCGTCGCCCTCGGCCTTGATCTTGCCGTTTTCGAGAGACACGAGGCTGCCGAGCGCGTCTTTATGGTCGCGCAACGCATTGCCGATGCGGCGTGCGGCTTCGCCGCGCACCGGTGCAGGTACCTTGCACCACTCCCGGAACGAGTCTCTCGCCATGTTGACGAGCCGGTCGTACTCCGCCGGTGTCGTCGAGCGAACGCTGGCGATCAGTTCGCCGTTCGCGGGATTGAACGATTCGATCAGCGGCGCCGAGGCGTCCTCGCTGCTGTCGCTGCCAAACCAGGTTCCCGGGTTCGTTGCCCCGAGTCCGAGTGAATCCAGAATCTTCTTCATGATGTCATCCTCCGGCGCTGGCGCGCTGGTGTCCGGTTTCGCCGCGGGCAACCAATGCTGCCGATTCCCGGTTGTCGCCGCCATGGGCGTAATAACGGCCGAATCGGTTCTCGAGGACGTCCTCGAGGCGGAACTGCTCCTGCGCGACGAAACCTCGGTAGTTATCGGGGTGCGTCAGTACGATATCAACGACCGCGCAGACGCCTGCTGCCGTGGTGACCTGGATGGCGGACCAGAGCCGGCCGGCCACCACCTGCGGGTAAACCTTGTTCACGTAGTTTTCTTCACGGAGTTCGCCATCCTGCATACCGTTTACCGCTGCATAGATGATGACGACGTCCTGCAGGGTCTGCGGCACGGCGTTCTCGAGGATGCGCTTCAGCGTACCCCGGTCGTGATTGAGCTTGAGGCCATTCATCAGCAGGCGCATCTGCTCGCAGTGGCCCGGGTAACGAATGGTTTTGTAGTTCATCGTGTTGACGCGGTCGCCATAGGTCTCGGCGAGCGACCCCAGCCCACCCGAGGTGTTGAATGCCTCGTATTTCTTGCCGTCGATCTCGATCGATTCGAGCCCCTCGAGCGGCAGCACGTCGACCTCATTGCCGTCGACAATCGCCCGGCAGAGGTTGCCGTACTCGTTGATGACGCCGTCTGTCGACCAGGTCAGCGAGTACTTGAGCACATTGTTGGGGTGCTGCGGCAGCGCGCCAACGCGCAGCTTCACTGCACGCAACTCATCGAAGTGCTGGATGAGTTCGTTAGCCACGATGCTGATGAATCCCGGCGCCAGCCCGCACTGCGGTACGAAAGCGGTCGATGCGCCTTCCGCAATCTTGCGCACGGCATCCGTAACGGCAACGTCTTCCGTGAGGTCGAAGTAATGCAGGTTTTCGGCGCGCGCTACTTCAGCGACAACGACGTTGCAGAAATACGGCAGGCTCGACACCAACGCGACGGGTGTATGCTCGCGGACATGCCGGTAGAGCGCTTCCTGGTTACTCGCGTCGAGATCGAATGCTGCGATGGTATCCAGCTGGTGGGCGTCGGCGACGGCCTTCGCGACGCCAGGCTCGGCGTCTGCAAGCTGAACCCGGTAGCTGCCGCTTTCGGCAAGCAAGCCGGCGATGAGGGCACCGATCTTGCCGGCGCCAAGGACGAGGATCTCTTTCATGGAGTCTCCTGAGAAACAAAACCGCCAGCGTCGGGCGGGTAGAAGATGGCGCGCATTGTGCCAATGTCCGCGAAACCTTTCCATATGAAAGCTTTGCAGTTTTGCGATGCAGCATGGCATAGTCCCGCGGATGCAACGGACTCGGCCATGACACGCAGCCTCCCGAAAACCGACTGGCACCCGGCAAGCTGGCAGGCCCTGCCGGCTGCACAGCAGCCGTCCTATCCGGACCAGGCGGCGCTCGAACGGGCGGTCGCGGACCTGAGCCGGCTGCCGCCGCTCGTGACGTCCTGGGAAATCGACGCGCTCAAGGACGAGATCGCGCGGGCGCAGCGTGGTGACGCCTTCATCCTGCAGGGCGGCGACTGTGCCGAGACTTTCGACGAGTGCACGTCGGAAGACATCGTAGCGAAGCTGAAGATTCTCCTGCAGATGAGCCTCGTGATCCTCTACGGGCTCAAGAAGCCGGTGATCCGCGTCGGGCGCATGGCGGGGCAGTACGCCAAGCCGCGCTCCGCCGACACCGAGACCCGTGACGGGGAGTCGCTGCCGAGCTTTCGCGGCGACCTCGTCAACCGCAGCCCGTTCACGGCCGCCGATCGCGTTCCGGACCCGCAGCTCATCCTGCGTGGCTACGAGCGGGCGGCCCTGACCCTGAATTTCGTCCGTTCGCTCATCGATGGTGGCTTCGCGGACCTGCACCACCCGGAATACTGGGACCTCAACTGGGTCGGTCACTCACCGATGGCGGACGAGTATCACGCGATCGTGGCTTCCATCTCCGATTCACTGGACTTCCTGGAGACGATCGCCGGCCAGCCGGTGCACAAGACCCGGAGGGCGGACATATACGCGGCCCACGAAGGCCTGCACCTGCTTTATGAACAGGCACAGACACGATTCCTCGACCGCCGCGAGCGCTGGTACAACCTGACGACTCATTTCCCGTGGATCGGGATGCGCACGGCCGCCACCGACGGCGCGCACGTGGAGTTCTTCCGCGGCGTCGCCAACCCGATGGGCATCAAGATCGGACCCGGGATGACCCGGGAATGGCTGCAGGACCTGATCGCGATACTCAATCCGAACAACGAGCCGGGTCGTCTGACGCTGATCCATCGCTTCGGCAGCAGTGCCATCGAGGAGCATCTGCCGGAACTGATCAACGCCGTACGCGAGACCGGATCGCCCGTCCTGTGGGTCTGTGACCCCATGCACGGCAATACCGAGAGCACGTCGAATGGGGTCAAGACGCGGCGTTTCGACAAGATACTGGCGGAACTCGAGGCGGCGTTTCGCGTGCACAGATCGATGGGCAGCTACCTGGGCGGCGTACATCTCGAGCTGACCGGCGAAAACGTTACCGAGTGCACGGGCGGGGCGCGTGGCCTGACCGACGGGGATCTCGCCAGGGCCTACAAGTCGACCGTGGACCCGCGGCTCAACTACGAGCAGGCCATGGAGGTCGCGATGCGGATCGCGGGCCTCCACAAATCGTAGCAGCGCTCCTACAAAGGGCTAATTGAGGTCTCCGGCCGGGCGGGTACAATGCACGCCCACCCAGCCGAGAGAGCCCATGCATTACGACTACATCGAGGTGCCCGCCGACGGCGAGGCCATCACCGCCAATCCTGATCACACGCTGAACGTCCCCGACCGGCCGGTTATCCCCTACATCGAGGGCGACGGCATCGGCATCGACGTCACACCGGTCATGCTCGACGTGGTCAATGCGGCGGTGAGCAAAGCGTATGGCAACGCCCGCCAGATCGAGTGGATGCAGGTCTACGCGGGCCAGCGCGCCACCGAGGTCTATGGCGGCGGGGTCTATATGCCGGACGAGACCCTGCACGCGATGGAGAAGTACGTGGTGTCCATCAAGGGGCCGCTGGCCACGCCGATCGGTGGCGGCATACGTTCGCTGAACGTGTCCATTCGCCAGACCCTGGACCTCTACGCCTGTGTGCGGCCGATCCGTTACTTCCCGGGCGTCATTACGCCGATGAAGGACTCGAACCTGGTGGACATGACGGTGTTCCGGGAGAACACGGAGGACATCTACGCGGGCATCGAGTACCCGACGGGGTCGCAGGAAGTGCAGAAGCTCATCCATTTCCTCCAGACTGAACTCGGCACCAACAAGATCCGTTTCCCGGCCAGCTCCGGTATCGGCATCAAGCCGGTATCGCGCGAAGGCTCGGAGCGCCTGGTGCGCAAGGCGATCCAGTACTGCATCGACCGTGATCAGAGCTCGGTCACCCTCGTTCACAAGGGGAACATCATGAAGTTCACCGAGGGTGCGTTCTGCCAGTGGGGCTACGAGGTCGCACGCGAGGAGTTCGGTGCGACCGAGAAGGACGGCGGGCCCTGGCTCAGTTTCCGGAACCCGGTAACCGGCAACGAGATCATCATCAAGGACGTGATTGCCGATAATTTCCTGCAGCAGATCCTGATGCGGCCGGAGGAATACGACATCATTGCGACCTTGAACCTGAATGGCGATTACATCTCCGACGCGCTGGCCGCGCAGGTGGGCGGTATCGGTATCGCGCCCGGGGCCAACATCGGCGACGCCGTCGGGGTCTTCGAAGCCACGCACGGCACCGCTCCGGGATTCGCGGGCAAGGACCGGGTCAACCCGGGTTCACTCATCCTGTCGGCCGAGATGATGCTGCGCTACATCGGCTGGACCGAGGCGGCGGACCTGATCATGAAGGGCGTCGCGAACACGATCGCCAACGGTGAGCTCACGTTCGACCTTGCACGCCTGCGCGAGGCGATTCACCGGCCGATCCGCAAGGAACGCCCCCATGATCGCAAGGAAGTCGAGTCGGAGCTCGAGGAACTCGTTCCCGGCGCCAGGCTCGTCGGTTGCAGCGAGTTCGGCCGCGCCGTGATTCGCCACATGGATGACGAATAAGACGCCAGGAGTGACCGGGGAGATCTTCGACCGGGACTGCCGGGCGTGCCCGCGGCTGGCGGCTTTCCTGGACGAGGTCAATTCGCGGTACCCGGAGTATTACTGCCGGCCGGTGCCGCCTTTCGGCGACGCCGCGGCGCGGTTGTTGATCGTGGGGCTCGCGCCCGGAATGCACGGTGCCAATCGCACCGGGCGGCCGTTTACCGGCGACCATGCCGGGATCCTGCTGTACGAGACCCTGCACAAGTTCGGCTTCAGTTCGAACGCCGAGTCGTGCTCGGCGGATGACGGGCTGACCTTGCTGGATTGCCGCATCACGAATGCGGTCAAGTGCCTGCCACCGGAGAACAAGCCCGTCGGGGCAGAAATCAACACCTGTAATCGCTTTCTCGCGAACGAGCTGGATACTATCGCGCCGGGTTCGGTAGTGCTCGCGCTGGGGGGCATAGCGCACAGGGCGATAGTCAAGGCACGCGGCTTGCGGCAGGCCGACTTCAAGTTCGGGCACGCGGCCGCTCACGACCTCGGCCATTTCTACATGCTCGACTCGTATCACTGCAGCCGCTACAACACCAATACCGGGCGCCTGACGCCAGCGATGTTCGACGCCGTGTTCGAGCGCGCACGCGAGCTCCTGCGACGCTAGCTGCGGGCCCCGGCCCGCGATCGCGGTGTAACGAGGCCGGTGGCCTGTTTCGTGGCATATTTCGACCTTAAATGAGCAGACAAGAGACATTCGACGCGAAATCCTTCCTGCGCAGGCTGACCCATCGGCCCGGCGTGTATCGCATGCTCGATGCCCGGCACAAGGTCATCTATGTCGGCAAGGCGCGCGACCTCAAAAAGCGGGTGTCGAGCTACTTTCATCGCACGCAGACATCCGTGAAAACGGCGGCGATGATGCAACTCGTCGACCGGGTCGAAGTGACGGTGACCAATACCGAGGCGGAGGCGCTGCTGCTCGAGTACAACCTGATCAAGCAGCACAAGCCCAAGTTCAACGTTCTGCTGCGGGATGACAAGAGTTACCCGTACATCTACGTGTCCACCGACCATCCGTTCCCGCGCCTGCGGTTTCACAGGGGGCCGCGCACGGGGAAGGGCCGCTACTTCGGGCCATACCCGAGCACGAGCGCGGTGCGCCAGACGCTCAACGACCTGCAGAAGCTGTTCCTGATCCGCAACTGCCGCGATACGTTCTTTCGCAACAGGACGCGACCCTGCCTGCAATACCAGATCCGCCGCTGCACTGCGCCCTGCGTCGGGTTGATCAGTGAACAGGATTACGCCCGCGATATCGGCGCGGCGATCCAGTTCCTCGAAGGACGCAACCAGAGTGTGATCGATACTTTTGTCGAGCGTATGGAGGCAGCATCCGCAGCGCAGGAATACGAACTCGCGGCCCGCTTCCGCGACCAGGTCGCGAAGCTGAAGGAAATCGAGGCCCGGCAACTGGTATCCAGAAGCGCCGGCAAGGACCTGGACGTCATCGGATTCGCCTCGAACGGCGGCGTTCACTGCGTCACGGTCCTGTTCATACGCAATGGCGCCGTTGTCGGCAGCCGCGACCATTTTCCACGCGCGCAGGGAGAAGCCGACAAGCAGAAGATCCTCAACAGTTTCGTCGCCCAGTATTACCTCGGCCGCGACGTGCCGGGCGAGATCATTATCGACAGCGAGATCGAGGATCGTGAGCTGCTCGAATCCGAGCTCGGGTCGCGCATGGGCCGCAAGGTCGCGATAAAGAGCAGGGTGCGTGGTGATCGCAAACGCTGGCTCGAAATGGCAGGCACCAATGCGGAGCAGGGGCTGAGCCTGAAGCTCGCGAGTAACGCGACGATTCGGCGGCAATTTGCGGCGCTTGCTGAAGCGCTGGAACTCGACGCGGTGCCCGAACGCCTCGAGTGCTTCGATGTCAGTCATACCTCGGGTGAGGCGACGGTCGCCTCCTGCGTCGTGTTCAATGCGGCCGGACCGATGAAGAGCGACTACCGGCGTTTCAATCTGAACCCGGCCGCGGCCGGAGACGATTACTCTGCGCTGGCGGAGGCTTTGAAGCGCCGTTATGCCCGCATCAGGAAGGGCGAGGTGCCGATGCCAGACCTGCTGTTCGTTGATGGCGGTAAGGGCCAGCTCGCCGAGGCCGTCGCGGTGCTGCGCGACCTCGAACTCGACTGGTTGCCGGTGGTGGCGGTTGCGAAAGGACGCGCTCGCAGGCCCGGCGCTGAGCGACTGTTTCTTCCCGGACGCAAGACGCCACTGCAGTTGTCACCGGATTCACCCGCCTTGCTGCTCGTTCAGCAGATAAGGGACGAGGCGCACCGCTTTGCGATCATGGGCCACCGGCAGCGCCGTGCGAAAGCACGCACCACGTCCCGCCTGGAACAGATCCCCGGGCTGGGCCCCAGGAAGCGCCGCGAACTGTTGCGGCAGTTCGGCGGACTGCAGGGCGTCATGAGCGCGGGCATCGACGACCTGGTCAAAGTTCGCGGCATCAGTCGTACTTTGGCCGAAACCATATACAATGACCTCCACATTGACGGCCAGCACTGAAGGCTTCCGCGGACGTGAAACTCAACCTCGCCATACTGCTCACACTGTTTCGCATCGCGGCGATACCAGCGGTGGTCATCTGCTTTTACAGCCCGCTGCCGAACGCCCGGCCGATTGCGGCAATCCTCTTCGGTATTGCGGCGATCACGGATTTCATCGACGGCTGGGTGGCGCGTCGCTTCGGTCAGCATTCGCGGTTCGGTGAATTCCTCGACCCGGTAGCGGACAAGCTGATGGTGGCCATTGTGCTGGTGATGCTGGTGCAGGCGCAGTCGCACTGGTTCGAAGACATCATCGCCATGATTATCATCGGCCGGGAAATAACTATCTCGGCACTCAGGGAATGGATGGCGACGATCGGTGAGCGCGCAAACGTGAAGGTATCGTTCCTGGGCAAGCTCAAGACCACGCTGCAGATGTTCGGTATTGCCTTCATGGTGTACCAGCATGATCTCTTCGGCATCCCGATCTATACGGTCGGTTTCGTGCTGCTGGTGGCGGCGGCGGTCATGACGATCTGGTCCATGTTTGCTTACCTCAAGGCCGCCTGGCCGTTCATCATGGCGGACCAGGAGGGCGGTGGTCAGGGTTGAGAACCCCTGATTTGCCTTGACAGAAGGCCTCGAGGGGCTACAATCTCGGCCCTCCCGCGGGAATAGCTCAGTTGGTAGAGCGCAACCTTGCCAAGGTTGAGGTCGCGAGTTCGAGCCTCGTTTCCCGCTCCAAACGCTAAAAAGGCCGCCTTTCGGGCGGCCTTCTGCGTTTGAGGAGAAGACTCGGCCAACACGCAGCTACATTTCCTGTCCGTGTCACATTCGTCGCGCCACGAGCTGGTCGCGTGGATTGGGTGCGTGCCGGCGCGCCGCGTTTCCCGCTCCAGGAGTGAACATCCCTCAGCACTCGTTCCTGCCGTAGGAGCGGGCCTCGGTCCGCGATCGGTGGAATACCTCGTGTTTTAGTCGAGCGGTACCGATGTGATCGGTATCCGGGCGCTCACGATGCGCTTCGTATCTTTCTGCGCCGCGGTCCATACCAGCACCAGGTCGTCACCTGCCATTGCCATCTGCGGCACAGACCTTGCCGGTGCGTTGCCTGCTACGGGGACGACAGGCCCCATCAAGCCTCCCGGCGTCACCCGCCGCAGGACGAGATTGCCGCGGCCGTCGGCATCAGCCTGCAGCCAGCTGACAACGGCAGATCCGTCGCCGAGCATGACAACGTCGACGTGCCCGAGGGCGCCGTCCGTGGCGGGGGCGAGGACGGGGCCGAAGGATTCGGCATTGTCATCAGAGAAGCGCAGCTGCACTTTCGACACCTGGTCCGGGACCGAGAACCAGGCGGCCGCCACGTTGGGCCCTCGTGCGGCGATAGCCGGTCCGTTTACAGGGCAGCCGGCAATCTGCCAGTTGTCTTCATGAAGCGGCACACCTCGCTGCCAGCGGCCGTCGATGTGGCGGGTGACGTAGATGTCTCGAATCTCGTCGACCGTGCGGTCGCGGTACACGGCGACCGGGCCTGTGGTCGTCACTGCAACGTCGGTCTGGCAGCAGTCGCAGATGAGTTCGTCGATTTCCTGCTCGTGATGCAGGGCGTTGCCGGCGTCGATGGCGGCACCGCGCAGCGTCATTCCGGATGCGGTCGGGTCGCTGCCGTGCTCGCCACCCGTCTTACGGCCGTCGAGCCAGATCGCTGCAGCCTTGCCGTCATGGGGATACACCGACACGAAACCGTGTTCCGTCGGCGTGTCATCGGTGTGAGGCTTGACCGGCTCGGACCAGCTACTGCCACCGTCGAACGACTGCGCCATCACTACGTGGTAGGAGTAAGTCAGGTTGCCCGCCATCTCCAGCCAGTGCGCGACCCGGTGATCGTCGTCGAGCGGGGTGACCGCCGGCATGTCGGCCCAGTTCACGAACATGTTCCTGCCGGAAACGACCGCCTGTGGCGGTTCCCAGCCGGTATCTCCAAGCACGGAGTACCAGAGTGTCGTGCCGGCTTCGTCCGGTTCCATCCAGCTCAGGACCAGCGGCTGCCCGACGCCACCCGAGAGGCGCGGACCGGCTGCCCCGGTGCCGGCGGGAACGGCCAGCGCATGCCATGGAGCGTCGTCCGGCGGTTCCGGCGCGGAGCAGGCGGCGAGTAGTAGCAGGAGAATCGGGACGAATCGTGGCATCAGCGGATTATGCAGGCTCGGTGGCCAAAGATCTCTGTAGCGGAAAGCGCAAATTGATTCTGCACGAAGGGACTGTATACTGCGACGCCTGCTCGTCCTGTGGTAGTTTAGTCCCGCAAGGTACAGACACCGCGCACCGAGGCTAGGTGGCAGAGTGGTTATGCAGCGGCCTGCAAAGCCGTGGACGCCGGTTCGATTCCGACCCTAGCCTCCATTTTTTCTCCTGACGCCTTCCAATCACATACTGTCGGCACGCATCCTTCAGTCGTGACATAATCGTCGGCATATTCGCTATTGCGACGAGCGGTCACGACACCGCTCGCGAGGCGGACAAGAGGGCAAATCGTTGCGCAAAACGGCTCTGGTCGTCGACGACTCCAAAACGGCACGGAACGTGCTCAAGAAGATCCTCGAGACCCACGACCTCGAGGTCACAACCGCGGAATCCGCCGAGGACGCGATCGACTACCTTAGCGATTCGCGACCCGACATCATATTCATGGATCACGAGATGCCGGGCATGGACGGTCTCGAGGCCGTGTCGGCAATCAAGGACAACCCGGCAACGGCAACGATCCCGATCATGATGTACACGGCCCAGAAGGGCGAGCTGTACGTCGGTCAGGCGCGCGCACTCGGTGCGATCGGTGTCCTGCCGAAGCAACTCGAGCCCGTTGAAGTGTCGAAGGTGCTCGAGTCCCTGCGGATAATCGGCGAGGACGCCGTATCGCGTGAGCAACGTGACCGCGCAGATGCCGAGGTTCGCACGGGCGAGTACCCGAGCCTCGATCAGTTCGATCACGACCTGCGGGACATGATCCGGAACCTGTTCGATCAGCAACGCGAGATCCTGCGCCGGGAGCTCGAGGACAGCCACGAGCTGATTGCACGGCGAGTGGCTGACCGGGTTCGACCCGCGGCGTCCGAGGAGGCCGCACACGCGACAGACAGACGTGAACCACCATCGACACAGCCGCTGCGCGCGGCAGTCGCGGTTCTCGGTCTGATTGCCGTCGTTTTCGCCTTGTTGTTCTGGTACCGCGAGGACACCTGGCGCGAATTGCAGCAGCAGAATGCAGACCTGCAGCGCGCATTGGATGCACGCCAGGCCAGTGCCACGCAGGATTCGCTCGAGGTGCGCCAGCAGTTGGACCAGTATCGGCAATCCGTGGATGCAGCGAAGATGGTTGCGCTTGATTCACTCGAATGGGCCGCGAATCAGTCGTCGCAATACGGTATCAATGAAATGCCGATGGGCGACTTCCGGCTGTCGGTGGTCCAGGAGCTTACCAACCACCTGCTCGCGCTCGATTTTCGCGGGGTCGTCAGGATCGAATCGCACGTGGGGAATTTCTGCATGGCTTTCGGCGGACCCGACGGATACAGTCTCGCCGCGCCGGATACGCCAGCGGACCAGTGTGACCAGGTCGGCTTCGGTCCCAGCGAGGCGTACGAAATGGGTTTGCGGCAGACCGCTGCGTTCGCGAACTTCATCAGTGGCGCACGTGCGCGCACGGATGGAGCGATCCGTTACGAAATAATCTCCTACGGCAATACGAACCCGTTGCTGGATTACCCGCCGGCAACAGCCGGCATCAGCGCAGCGGCATGGAACGAGATCGCCGCAAACAACAACCGCGTCGATATATCTCTTTATCCCGAGTAGTCGGGCGGGTCTTTGTTGTGGCTCCGCAGTCGATGTCCGATAATTCGAACGCGTGCCCGGGTGGCGGAATTGGTAGACGCAGCGGACTTAAAATCCGCTGTCCGCAAGGACGTGCCGGTTCGAGTCCGGCCCCGGGCACCAATACGAGCAAATGAAGTGGTGGGCGATACCGGTCTCGAACCAGTGACCTCCGCAATGTGAATGCGGCGCTCTCCCAACTGAGCTAATCGCCCCCAACTCCCCGCAGCATAAACCAATCAAGAGCGGAGGTGTCATCCGCAATTTCCGCAAGTCATGGGCGCCAGCCGGACGTCCTACATGAAACCGGTTCCCCGCAATATCCTGTCGAATTCGTTCACTGCTATATTGATCGGGCAATAAACGAATCGCGGGAGTAAGCATGGGGATCGCTGAAAACAAACAGCTAGTTCTGGATTTCTACGAAGCCGGAGCGCGCGGCGACATGGATGCGTGTTTCGCCCTGCTGGCGGACGACATCACCTGGACAAATATCGGAACCACGAAATTCTCGGGCACGTTCTCCGGTAAACAGGCACTCGTCGAACAGCTACTGGGTCCATTATTCAGTCAGTTGAAAGCGGGTATTGCTTCGAATATCGAGCGACTGATCGCGGAAGATGATGTCGTCGTCGCGCAGACAACCGGCATCGCCGAAACGCACGATGGCACGCCGTACAACAATACCTATTGCCAGGTGATTCGGGTCCGGGATGGGAAGATTGCCGAGGTAAAGGAGTATCTGGACACGGCACTGATCGGCGCGGTTTTCGGTGAGACCTGATCTGAAGCGCGGCTACTCTCCGGCGCTTTTGGCCGGCATGAAGAACTGAAGGGGGCACCCATGTCCAGTTACATCGATCCCGAGCGTGACCAGTTCGAAGCATTCAAGGCCTTGCCGCGTGACGAACCGATCATGATGTTGAACCTTCTGCGATTTCGCGAGAAAGCGGCGTACCCCGACGGTCGTGACGTGAGTGGCGCGGCGGCCTATGAAGCGTATGGCAGTGAGAGTGCTCCCGTCTTTCAACGAGTCGGCGGTGAGATCATCTGGCGGGGAAGACCGCAGGTCATGCTTATCGGGCCGAAGGACAAGCACTGGGACCTGGCTTTCATTGCCCGCTATCCGACCGCGGGTGCATTTCTCGAGATGGTCACCGATCCGCAATATCGGGAAGCGGTGAAGCATCGCCAGGCGGCAGTACTCGACAGCCGGCTGATTCGCACCACCGAGGCCGAGGCTGGTCAGGGCTTCGCGGTGCCCCAGTAGTTATACGACAGGATCCTCGGCCCGGGGATGTACATGCGCTCGTCGCTCGTGATGCTGAAGCCGCTTTTTTCGATGAGGCCCGGAATGTCGCGGTTCATGTTGCAGCCGCCGGAGAAACGATGCCAACCCGGATTCAACCGGTCCTGCCAGCGGCGCACGCCGTCGTCAGGTGCTGCGCCGTGCTCACAGTACAGCAGCTTCCCTCCTGGCTTCAGGACCCGGCGCATGCCGTCGAGCGCGGCCAGGGCGTCGTCGATCGAGCAAAGGGTGAATGTAACGAGCACGGTATCGACACTGTGTGATTCCAGTGGGATTTCCTCGCCCGGCAGGTCGATGAACTCAACGTCGAGGCCGGACTTGTCAACGTTCCGCTGTGCCTTGCGCCTCATACCTTCCGAGGGCTCGAGTCCGAAGATCTTGCGGACTTTGCCGTGGTCGAAATAGGGCAGGTTCAGGCCGCTGCCGAAACCGATCTCGAGCACGTCGCCCTCGGCCAGGTGAACGATCTTCTCGCGCTGCTTGCGTGCGGGCTTCGTAGAGCAGGCGAGGTCGATCAGGTGCGGCAGCACGCGATCTTCGTAGAAGCTCATAGCGGCTCCGGGTAGCAATAACCAGCCATGGACTGATTATGCCAATCGCGGCGACAGGCGCCACCAGTACCCGGTTCGCGTACTAGGACTGCCTTAGTTTTGCCCGCTGGTCGCGTGTCAGTTCACGCGGATGCTCCACCCTGCGGAAACCGTCCAGTTTGTGGGCGATCGCGAGATAAGGATGCCTGAACAGCATGCGCGGCCCGGAATAGCGCATGATCATCTTCGCCCGGGCACGCTGGCCGGGCTTGTAACAGTGGATCGGGCAGTTCGCGCAGGTCGGTTTTTCGAGACCGTACGGGCACTTTTCGAGCCGGACCTCGGCGTAGTCCAGGAATTCCTGGCATTCATTGCACAGGGCTGCATCGGCGTGCTCGTGGCGGGCGTCGCAGTAGATCTCGACCATCTTCGCCATCGTGTGCCGTTCGCGGGCGAGGCGCTTCTTCAGCGGGTTCATTGTTGGTTTTACCCCCCTTCCGGTATACACCGTTACGCTGGGGCAAATTGGACTACAGGCTGCACCCGGCCGTATATACGTAAATGTCCTGCGATTGGCTGCCATTTCCCGGAAAAATCTGGTATCCGTAGGGCTGTCCGAATATGGGGGGAGAGCCATGGTATTCAGGACGCGTGTATCTGCGCTGCTAGTGCTATCGGTTTTCGCGGCGGCTGGCTGCTCGCCGCAGTCAGCCATCGAAGATCCCGTGCACGACGATCTGCGGGTGCTTCCCGGGCGCTTCGCCGACGAGCCGGTAACGAAGCCGCTTGTGGCGGTCGAGGCATATATCGGCGAGCAGGAGTTCTTCGTTGCCTACGAAGGCGAGGACGGTCTCGTTTATTCGGGCGGCAACTGGTCGAACCGCGTCGACCTGGCCGCGCTCCGCCAGGGCCCGGATGGTGACTACGCAGGCCCGTTCATCCTGCCGCTCGAATATCACCGCACCAAACGCTGGGAATCGCTGCCGGAAAAGCCGATTGTCCCAAGGCTCCTCAGCAGCAAGTACTGGAATCGCTTCATCGATGAGGTGTTTGCGACCGTGCTGCCGAAAGCCGACATGACCGGCATCGTCATGCACTTCGGCGAAGAGGATTACTTCCTCTTCAATAACGACATAAACAACTTCGAAGCGCGGCTGATCATCGACAAGCCCGACAACTACGTTGTGGCCGAGACGATCGACTTCATGGAGTTCATCGAGCGGGCGCAGCCCGTGCTCGATCGCTTCCTTGGCGAGGAGGGCATCGAGGACCGGCGTATCGTGTTCAGCACCGGCGACACAGGCACCTATTCACTGCCGTTCATCTTCATCGACCGCGACATCCCGATCGGCATTTTCGTGCGCTATGCGCCTTCGCCGCCGGAGGGCCCACAGGCCAGCAAGGCGTCCCAGATCGCGCAGTCGACCGGGCACGTCGCGCAGAGCCACCTCGGCGGGCTCGTGTCGCGGCCGGTGTCGTCGCTGTACCGGCTCCTGTTCGTCGCCAAGGACGTCGCCGTCGAGACCGTGACGCCGAGCTGGATGGTCACGCTGGAATCGGAACCGATACCCGGGCTGAGCGATGGTCCGGGGATGGATCTCGACGAATGGGAGAAGGAGCTCACGCGAATCACCGGGCACGAAGCGACGCACGGCACCATCGACTACCTGGTGGACGGCGAAGAATTCTTCGTGCGCTACATCGATGCTATCTCGACGGCGACTGAATCGGTCGATATCCGCACCTACATCTTCGACAACGACGATTTCGCGTCGCGTATCCGCGATCTGTTGCGCCGGCGGTCGGAAGAGGGCGTCGCCATACGAATCCTGCTCGACGGGCTGGGCACTATCGTGGCCACGGGCGCGCATGACGAATCGATGCCCGCGGACTACGCAGCGCCACAGTCGGTACGCGAGTCGCTGGAATCGGGCTCCGATATCAGCGTAAGGCAGTCAAAAAACCCGTGGCTCGTCGCCGGCGATCACGTCAAGACGACGATCATCGACAACCGGATCGCGTTCGCCGGCGGCATGAACATCGGGCGCGAGTACCGCTACGCGTGGCACGACCTGATGATGGAGCTGCACGGCCCGGTGGTTGACGTGCTGAAAGAAGAATTCGAGAGAGCCTGGGGCCACGCGGGGCCGCTGGGCGATGCCGGTTTCGTGTTGTCGACCCTGTTGCCGAATAACGGCAAAAGCGAAGACGTCGGCTATCCCGTGCGGGTGTTGCATACGCGCCCGGGCGATGCCGAGATCTTCCGTGCGCAGCGCGCGGCGATACGTAGTGCTAACAGATACATCTACATCCAGAACGCGTACTTCACCGACGATGCGATGTTGTACGAGCTTGCAAAAGCGCGGCGCAGGGGCGTCGATGTACGCGTCATCCTGCCGCTGGTCGGCAATCACGGCCCGATCAACCAGAGCAACGTGCTGGCCGCGAACGCCATGCTGGAGCATGGCATTCGCGTGTTCGTCTACCCGGGTATGTCACACGTCAAGGCGGCCGTGTTCGACGGCTGGGCCTGCATGGGCTCGGCCAACTGGGACAAGCTGAGTTTCCGCACCAACAAGGAACTCAATATCGCGACGTCGCACGCGCCCTATGTCGATGCCCTGCTCGAGAAGATCTTCGTTCCGGATTTCGCGCAGTCCGTCGAGCTGACCGAGCCGTTCCCGGTGCGCTGGTCGGACCACCTGATGGAAGTCGTTGCCGACTACCTGTTGTAGGAAGGGGTCGAGGCCCGCTCCTGCAAGCTAACGGCCGCCACTGCCGCCGCCTTCGAACAGTTTCGCCGAGCGACCGGCTATGCCCTTGAGCCCTGCCATGAATAGCCACAGGAAGAGCAGTGGTAACAGGATCGTTTGCAGCACGAAGATCGCGATCAGGTCGACGATGTGCTCGGCTGCGTTGGATGCGCTCTCCTTGAGTTCCCTCATGCGCTCGCCAACACGCATCGACTGCAGTGATTCGTCGATCATCTCGCCGAGGCGGTCCATGAACGACTGATCGTCGGGCGGCACCGTCTGCGCCTCATCGCTAATGCGCTCGATTTCCTGTGTCGTGTCCCGAAGTATTGCGGTTGCTTCCGCCTGCTTCGGCGCCAGGAATGCGTCGGAAATGAGAGTCGTGCCCACGATGAGTACGGGCACGGCGAAGCGGACGAACAGCAGGATCAGCAGGAGGCGAAGTGCGGGCCCCGCATAGCTGGCCGCGGCGGAGCGGGGCGCCCATATCACGATAAGGAAAGCGCCTGCCGCGGCAATAAGGAACCCGCTCACGCCCCACCAGCTGGTGATGTTCAGTAGCAGCATCTGCAGCCCGAGCGAACTCGCGGCGATCAGCATCACGGCCGAGAATCGCTCGATCAGGTCGTTGATCGGGTCCAGGATCTGGCCGACGGATAGAACGACGCCGACACCGCCGGGCTCGAGTGCGACCTCGGTTCCCTGGGCAGCGGAGATCACCCCGTTCAGCGTGCGTGCAACGGCAAAGGTCACGAGAGCGTTTTTCAGGGCATCCTCGGCTTGCTGCTCTGACGCCCGGTCGATATGCCCCGTCACGGCCCCTGCGACGGCGAGCACGATGACGACGGTCCAGAGGAGGCGCTTCTTCAGCATGTTTCGATCATCCCGGTTGGCGGCAGCTTTTGCATTATACGGATGCGGTCAATGCGGAGCGCGTCACATCGAAAACCACGAACAGTTAACAATTCCGGCAATTTTCCCGGGGCATCGCTGGTCTTGCAGCGCCGCGGGTGTCAGAAAGTGCCCATGGACACGTGGAGTTCGGACATGGCCACGCAAAGCAAGGACAACGTCGACTACCGACTGCTGAACCGCCTCAACAAGCTGGTGATCTGCAGCCGCTGCCTGCGGCAGGGACGCGTGACGCCGATACCGCAGGTGTTCTCGTCGTATCACCGGCCCAGGAACGTCTGCGACAAGTGCCGCGACGAGACAGGCGCGGGCCTTGGCAACGGCCGAAACGGTCACCGCCGCGAGCTCGCGAAGGTCCTCAAGCTGCACCGCTGATCCTGCCAACGGATGCAAGGTCCTGCATCCGGTGCCACAATATCGGAACTCCGCGAGCAACGAGTTCCCGATGGCAAAACTGTATTTCTATTATTCGTCGATGAACGCCGGCAAATCGACGTCGCTCCTGCAATCCAGCTACAACTACCGCGAACGCGGCATGAACACCCTCGTGCTGGCGCCGGCGCTCGACGACCGCTATGGCGTCGGCAAGGTTGCATCGCGCATCGGCCTCGAGTCAGAGGCGACGACGTTTACGTCGGAGGACAATCTCTTCGACCTCATCCAGTCCATGGTCGCCGAGGCGCCGCTGCACTGCGTCCTCATCGACGAAGCGCAGTTTCTCACCAAGCAGCAGGTTTTCCAGCTCGGCGAGGTGACGGACAGCCTGAACATCCCGGTGCTTGCCTACGGTCTGCGCACGGATTTCCAGGGCGAGCCTTTCGAGGGCAGCAAGTACCTGCTTGCCTGGTCGGACAATCTCAAGGAGCTGAAAGCCATCTGCCACTGCGGCACCAAGGCTACGATGGTCGTGCGCATGGATGCAGATGGCAACGCGGTACGTGAAGGCTCACAGGTCGAGATCGGCGGCAACGACCGCTATGTCTCGATGTGCCGCAAGCACTTCAAGAAAAATTTCTACGGCTGATCAGCCCGTCTTGTCGCCGTAGGTCGGCAGGTTCTCCGAGGGGATCGGCAACATCGCCGTGTTTTCCTGCGCGAGCAGGTCACGCATGTCGTCGAGCGTCTTCATGATCGCGGTATCGGTGAATTCGCTGCCGGTCGCCGCGCCGCGGGACTTCGCATAGGGGTCGCAGTACTTGATGCGGTGATTCCCGACCGTGATGATGTCGTTGTCGATCAGGACGTGGTTCGACACTCGCCTCGAGTTCACGAATGTGCCGTTGCTGCTGTTGAGATCCATCATGAACGTCGTGTTACCGTGCCGCACGAGCAGCAGGTGGTGACGACTGACGAAGCGACTGGGGATCGCAATGTCATTGTGTTCGGAGCGCCCGATCAGCAGTCGCGGCTGGTCGAAGGTGAGTTCCTTGACGGTTTCTCCATCCTTGGTGACGAAGAGCCTGGGCGGCTCCGGCGCGACTCCCGCCGCACTCTCCAGCTCCGCCAGCGCGCGCGCATCCCAGTCGGAATGAGGCAGGGTCGGGCGCTCGATCGCCGATATGCTGACCGGTAGCGTATCTGCTCGCGACAATGCCAGTTGTGCAATGCGGTCGAGCACGCCGGGCCAGCCGCCTGAGGCATCCCACAATTCGACGCAGACCGAGTTCGGAAACACGTATTCGGGGATGGAGCTTCCGGCCCTGCGCAGTTTCTCGCGCAGGTATTCCTTGGCGTCGTCACACGACATCGGGCGCATCTGGAAGTTGACCGCAATGCGGTGGGCAATTGCCGCCATGGCGGGCGCTTCGATGATCGACTCTATCGACCGGTCGCTCACCAGCAGGATCTTCAGTGCACTGACCAGCCGGTTGTCTTTCAGCGACTTCAGCTCCGCGAGGCCACAGAGCGCGCGCAATGCGCTCGGATTGAGGCGATGCGTGTTCTCGACGACGAGCAGGGGCGGCTGATACTTTGCTGCCTGGTGCGTCGCGAAGACGCGCAGCATTGCCAGGAGTTCGCTGTCGTTGTCGAAGTTCGCTTCGTAGCCGAACTGACGCAGCGTGGCTTCGAGCAGGGTCGTATTGTTGAGCCCGGTACCGTCGACCACCGCGCATTCCTGGTCTTCATCGCTCGTATCGACGAGATGCCGGACCAGCGTGGACTTGCCGGACAGGGGCGGGCCCTGCAGCAGGGCGAGGCCGTTCGGCATTTCCAGTGCCGTGCGAATGGCCTCGAGCCCCTCAAGGTGCGAGGCATAGGATACAATCGGCTCCGTTTTGTCCTGGTTGCGGAAGGGTTGCTCCCTTAGACCTGCCGCGGCTAGATCCATATGCTTGAATTCGCTCCGGTAGTTGTTGCCTAATACGCGCCTTTGTCGTTGCCCGACGCGCACTTTTATGTCCAAATCGGGCCCGACTTTTCAGTCTACGTTTGCACGCATGGCCGTGCAAACGACAATTGGCGAAAGCTATACGCATCAAGCGGACGCGGACACGTTCTCGAAAGTAATTTAGGAAGTAATTATAAAGTAATGAATAAAAAGGATTTTAAGCGGCTGAGCGATAGTGTCTGCGATCCGCGACGAGGCCTAAGGCGTTGACAGCACAGCTATCTGCAGAAAACCTGACGCTGTTTCGCGGCGATCGTTGCCTGTTCCGGGGGGTCAGTTTTGCGCTGAATTCGGGCGAGCTGCTCATTCTCGAGGGCTCCAACGGCAGCGGCAAAACCAGCCTGATGAGGGCGATCGTCGGCATGCTCGATCTCGAGAACGGCCATGTCAGCTGGAATGGCATGCCCGTCGCCGAGCAACGCCAGGTGTTTCATGGCGCGCTGGTGTGGACGGCACACCGCGTCGGCCTCAAGGCCGATCTCACCCTGGTCGAGAACCTGCGCTTCGAGGCTGCTTTGCGTCCGCAGGGCAGCGACAGCCTTGAGAAAGTGCTCGAGCGCCTCGAAATCAGCCGGCTCAAGCCCTTGCCGCTGCGCTCGCTGTCCGCGGGCCAGCAGCGCCGGGTGGCGCTCGCCCGCATGCTGCTCGCAGACGTGCCGCTATGGTTGATGGACGAACCGTTTACCAACCTCGACCGCGAGGGCCGGGCGCTGGTCATGCAGCTGGTCAAGGAACACCTGGACAAGGGCGGGATGTGCGTCATGGCAGCACACCAGGACGTCGAGATCGATGCGCCGGTGAAGAAGGTGATCCTGCAATGACGAACTCCGAGCGACACATGCCGAGCATGGCCAGTGGGCTCATCGCGGTCGCGCGGCGCGACCTGCTGCTTGCCTGGAAGCGGCCCGGCGACGTGCTCAACCCCCTGTTTTTCTTCGCCATGGTCTGCACCCTCTTTCCGCTGGCCGTGGGGCCGAGCGCAGAGCAGCTTACCTTCAGTGGCCCCGGTGTATTGTGGGTTGCCGCACTGCTGGCCATGCTGATTTCGCTGAATAGCCTGTTCATTTCCGATTTCGACGACGGCAGCCTCGAGCAGCTTCTCGTGAGCCCGCAGCCCTTGCCGCTGGTGGGCCTCGGCAAGACGATCTCGCACTGGCTGACGAGCGGCTTGCCGCTTGTACTGGTTTCTCCCATCGTGGCTATCACCTATCGAATGCCGGGCGACGTTGTCTTAGTGTTGATGCTGACCCTGACGCTCGGCACCATTAGCCTGAGTCTGTTAGGCTCTATAGGGGCGGCGCTGACGGTCGGCCTGCACCGCGGCACCGCGTTGCTGAGCCTGCTGATCCTGCCGTTGTCGATGCCGGTGCTCATCATCGGCGCCAACACCGTGTCGCTCGCGGCCGGTAACGAAACATATTCAGCCGGAATCTGGGCACTGTCCGCTTATGCGGTCGGTACGCTGAGTCTGGCGCCTTATGCAACAGCCGCCGCATTACG
>Ga0209536_100002894_pt1 | contig 27840 bp, 33 predicted proteins | sample DeeMarSeWOR28_12_FD_187461 | JGI IMG/M metagenome (GOLD analysis project Ga0209536, IMG submission 187461) | Marine sediment microbial communities from White Oak River estuary, North Carolina - WOR-2-8_12 (SPAdes) (version 2) | ecosystem: Environmental > Aquatic > Marine > Intertidal zone >... | reverse complement strand
AGCTTTTTAACCGAACTCCCGAAACTTTTTCATTTGCAGCCGCCGGAGACCGTGCCGAAAGTTGAGATCCATCGATTCAGCCCTTACCACAGTGATCCAGCGGCTTTCGGTCTCAGGCTCAAACCTAGCTGGAAGTATATGGTCCTTTACCCTTTTCCTCAGGAAGTGGTCAATGGGCTTGCCTATTTCTTCGAGGATCGGAATGCTGACGGACGGTATGTTGATCCAGGTCTTCTCCAGCAAGAGGTCGTCCGTTGGAAGCGTGCCTATCACCCGGATGCTTGCCAGCTGACTTGGCGCCGCGATGGAGCTGATATAATTATTGAGGATAAACGCGAAGGATTTCCACAGCGAGCTTATCGCTTGCGGCATCACGCTGTAACTTTATTTGAAGAATTGGATAAACCAAGACGACTGCAAAAGTTGTTAAAATCCGAACGAACCAATTCCACAGCCTCCGGAAGCAAATTTTCGAGTCTTTTGCCGGAAATCACGATCTGTTTTTCACGGGAAGAATTTCTGGTTGCTTGGCAATCCTGTATGAACTCATTGATTGAGTCCGGCTTGGTTTATCAGGAAGGTGATAGGTTCTTATCATTAGCGGTTTCGTACGATTTTAAACCTCCGGCACCTGGTTGGTTACAGGTCGGGCTTTAATTCATAAATCCAGTTTGGCGATTTAACTTGGCATAACATCCTGGTGATTCTGATGATCTCAGAAATGATCTATAAATGATTTAAGCCTAATTGGAGATTCCACGTTCGAAACGAAAACTAATTTGACTAAAAATTCTTTTTAAATTCGTATGGGACGAAAGCAGTAAAGAAACCTTGGGCAATATGTTTTTTGCAGATCTCTTCCTGTTTTTTTTCAAGATCGGGATCAAAAAACTCTATCACTTTGCCGCAGCTCTGGCAGATAAAATGGTCATGGTGGCCACGGTCAATTGACTGCTCAAAACGTCTCCTCCTGCCCGTAAAGTTAACTTCCGAAGCTATTTTAGACTTTTCCAGCAATTTAATTGTCCGGCAAATAGTCGCATAGCCGATATGCGGATATTTTTTGCGCAATGCGTAATAAAGCTCGTCAATGCAGACGTGGCCCTTTTTACCCATAAACATTTTCGCGATTGCCTCGCGCTGCCGGGTATATTTCAGCCTTTTCTTTTTTAGATATTGCTTAAAATATTGAAACATGTTTATCCTACTTTATTACATAAGCCTAAGCATATAATCCTAAATGAAAATGATAATCATTATCATTTAAATAAGCTTATATTATAGTTCTATTCCATGTCAAGGTGATGGAACTGCTATTCCCCGCGGTTAACTCGGCAATCGGCCTCGTAAAGTGTCTTAAAATTCTGGGTCTTTACAATTCCGGGGGTATGGTGGTAAGCAATCATCTCTAAAACTTCTTCGATCTTATCCAGCGGAAAATTGATTTTTTTTAATATCCGCCTAGCGATCGGAGGGCCTTCGATTTCTTGATACTTCCCGGCATTGGACCCGTACTTTTTCTCGGCGGCGTGGATCCCGATATCATGCAATACGGCCGCGGCGACCACAACATCTCTGTCCCCACCCTCTCTCTCGAGCATTTCCTCGGCATAGCGAAGGACCTTTTTAGCGTGGTTAATCCTTTTCCGGTCCTTCCCAAAGTAATTTTCCATTTCGCGGATGAGAAGTTCCTTCACTTAACTTCTCCCTGGAGAGAAATCGTGGTTTTCTTCAGAGAAATATCTTTAGCGGAAGCGGCAATTGCCGATTTCGCGATATATTCAAGCCCCGAACAGCAGGGAACTTCCATAATAATCACATGCAGGCTCTTGATCCTGTTCTTTTTAAGGATCTCGGTTAATTTTTTAACGTAGAACTCCGCGTCATCAAGTTTCGGACAACCCACTGCCAGCGCTTTTCCCACCAAAAAGTCGGGATGGAAGTTGGCATAAGTAAACGGGACACAGTCGGCCGCCAAAACCAGGTCAGCATTTTTAAAATACGGGGCGGCTGGATTAACCAGCATTAATTGAACCGGCCATTGACCTAAGGCAGACTCCTGACGGCCGGAAGGTTTCAGCCTTTTAGCCTTTTTAAAAGTCTGCGCCATCGTTCCCGGACAGCCACAGGCCAAAGGTTCTGGTTCGTTTTTTGTTTCATTCAAATGCTTCTCCACCGCCGCTTCGTCAAACTCATCCGCTTCCCGCTCCTCAAAAGAAATGGCCCCTTGAGGACACTCTCCCAGGCAAGCGCCAAGCCCGTCGCAATATTTATCGCTGACAAGCTTGGCCTTTCCATTTACGATCTGGAGAGCGCCCTCCGCACACGCAGGCACACAGAGGCCGCATCCGTCACACTTATCTTCGTCAATCTTTATAATCTTGCGTTTAACCATTTTTATTTAGAAACCAAAACTCGATGCCGGTCGACCAGCTCGCCCCGTTTTCCCTTGTTCCAACCCGAAACTCTGGAGAAATAACCGGTGACGCGGGTAATGTGCTCAACATTCCGGCCGCCGATCAAAACCTGCTCTAGTTTCTCCGGGGTAAGCCCATCCAATGCTCCGGGCTTGATCTTGACTTTCTCTTTCTCACCATCGTAAAGAGAATGACGCAGATATAAGGTCCCATCGTCATCCTGGGCCCATTCAACCTGGGGATTGTTTTCCAAAAAGGCATTTAATTCGTCGAGTGTCATTATTTTTCACCTCCTTTCTTGTTTAATTATACTGAAGCGCGAGATCCGCGATATATGTTTCCGCAAGCATCTCCCGCATCTTACTGCGAACTTGGCTCAAACATTTGCGAGCCTTGCACTTACCCGAGAATTTGCAGCTCTGCCGGTTAAAGATACAGTCGCTAACCGTCAAAGGGCCTTCCACCGCTTCGATCACATCCGCCAGATTGATCTTTTTCGGATCAACCGCCAAGCGAAGTCCGCCTCCCTTCCCTTTTCGGGTCAGAAGAAATCCGCGGCGAGACAATATTTGAACAAGCTTGGCAATATGGTTAAAGGGAATGCCCAGCTCATCCGCCAGGATCGAAGCCGTCGTTTCCACCTCCCCCGCGGCCAGATGGGCCAGTAACCGGATCGCATAATCGGATGCTCTTGTTATTTTCATAATAGGTACATATTATACCTATTATAAATATTTGTCAAGGGTTATTTTTAAAATCTTGAGTAGATTACTTGCGGAGCCTTTTTTGGACTTTTTGGCCTTTTAGTTCGCGGAGTGCATCCGCAGCGATCCAGCGCGCAGATTTGGAGTCGATATTTTTAATTTCGTTGGCAAGTTTTATCGCTGCCCTATTCAGCGCTTGATTCCTCTTGCCAATATTGCGCAGCGACCAGTTGACGGCCTTCCTAACATAGTTGCGTTCATCTTTCGCCGCTCTTTTTATGATCGGGAATAACTTAATAAAAGTGCTGTCCTTAGCTTTCTTATCGTGAACAGATAACCCGGCGATCAAAGAAAAAGCGGTTCGTTTAACGAACTCTTCTTTTCTTTTGCTCCACTCCTTCACCTTCTTATAGGCAAAGGGGGTATTCTCAAAAAGCCAGCAGACCTGATCGCACACATCCCAGGACTCGAAGTCGCTCACCCACTCTTCCATCTGTTTTTCAGTTACTTTTTCGGGATCATCGATATAGCTGGCCAAAATCCTGGCTTCGTGGATCCCTGATTCCCAGAGCTTGAGCGCCAATTTGTGATCTTTGCCAATCCTGGCCGCGATTTTGCGCAATTCATAAATAGAAATGCCTAATGTCCCCTTGGTGCTAATTCCATAGCGCGCCATTCCCTCCACATTCTTGGAATTGGCCATCGATCTTAGCTTTCTTATTATCTGATTATAATTCATCGTCGTTTATTATATAATGAATATACGATGCTGAAAATAGATATGCTCATTTTTGATTTTGACGGGACGCTCACCAATTCCCTGCCCCCCGCGATCTGGGCCATGCAGGAAATGCTTAAAGAACTCGGCCTGCCCTATAAATCTGCAGAAGAGATCAAAAAACATATCGGCTATGGGGAAAGACCTTTTGTCTCGGGATCGATCGGATCCGATGAGGATGAAAAAATAGAAAACGCCAAAAAGGCCTATTATCGAATTTATACCAAAAAGTTAAGGGAGATCGAGCTCTACCCCCATGTCAAAGAAGTTTTAGAACACTTCAAGAATAAAATTAAGATCATTGTCTCAAACAAAAGGGACAAGTTCATAAGACTGCTCCTCGAATTACACAATCTTTGCGATCAATTCACCGAGATTTTGGGAGAAGAAACGCTTAAGGCGCACAAACCCGATCCGACCGCCATCAATGCGCTGCTCAAAAAATATAATGTTCCGCCGGAAAGAGCGATGTTCATCGGAGATATGACCATTGATATTGAAACCGGCAAGAATGCGGGAATGCATACCTGCGGCGTCACCTACGGCTTCCACGGGAAAGAGAAACTCAAGCACGCAGATCCCGATTTTTTAATTGACGATATGCTCGAGCTCAAGCAGCATATTTCTTAACTGCTTCCTCAAAAGCCGGCTCGGGGCGAAAACCGACCAAACGGTCGACTTCTTTCCCATCCTTGAACACGATGATGCAAGGGATCCCGGTTACGCCCAGCTCCCCGGCCTTTTCCATGTGTTCCTGCGTATTTAGCTTGAGGAATTTTATCTGGCTGTATTTTTTGGCCATTTTCTCAAAAACCGGAGCCATCATCACGCAGGGCCCGCACCACGGCGCCCAAAAATCCACAAAAACCGTTCCGCTTCCGATCTCCGTCTGAAAATCCGCATCCGTTATTTCTTTTACCATTGTTATTCCCTCCTGATTGCCAATAATATATCACAATTTGCCAAACAATTGAATTCCCTGTTACAATAGGCCATATGCTAAACGTTCGCAAAGCAACCGAGAAAGACAACCCTCAAATCTTAAAGCTACTTAAAGAAATTGATCTTTATTACGATGGGCTTAAGCTCAAAAATTTCTGGGTGGTAGAAAAAGAGGGGAAGATCATCGGCACCGTTCAGCTCGAAGAGATTGGAGACTTCGTCTTCCTCGGTTCCTTAGGCGTGGACCCCGAGGAACAGCGCAAAGGGATAGCTGAACGGATGCTAAACATTGCCACAAAAGATATTAAAAAACCGATCTATCTATATACGATCATTCCAGAATTCTTTAAAAAGCACGGCTTTCAAATTGTCCCGCCGATCTCCGGCCTCCCCTCCAAAGCCCGCTACCAATGCGAATTCTGTCATTCTGACCAATGCGTGACCATGGTAAAATATCCGCGATGATCCCAAAGTATCCTAAATTTAAGTTCGTGGAATACAGCGATCTCTCAGCTATCGCCGAACATCTGGATAAATATCCCTGCCCGATCTGCGAATTGAATATTCCAAACATTTTTATCTGGAAGGATTTTGACCGCCCGCAAATTACGACGATCAATGATAATCTCTGCATCTATGTTTCTCCCTCAAATGAATCATCATATTTCTTGGAGCCGGTGGGCACGAGCAAATTCAAAGAGACGGTTGAGATCTGCCTCAGACACGCGCGGAAAATTTCGCGGGCGAGTGAACTGTTTGCTTTAAAACTCGACCCAGCCAGGTACCTCGTCACAGAAATCAGAAATCAATTCGACTATATTTATTCAACCAGGGACCTGGCCGAACTTAAAGGCAGAAAATACGACGGCAAAAGAAATCACATCAAAAGATTTAAAGAACGCTTCCCGGAATATAAATATATCGAATTGATTAAAAGTTATAAAGTGGAAGCCGATGGGCTCTTTGAGCATTGGTTCGCCCAACGCAAAAGCTCGCGCCATTTTCCCAAACTCGCCTATACCTCGCAGAAAAGGGCGATCGACACCGCCTTTGAATACTTTGACAAATTAGGTTTTGACGGGGGAGCAATCTGCATTGGCGGAAAGATGAAGGGATTTACCATCAGCAGCTGGCTGAATAAAGATACTCGATCGGTCCATTTCCTGTACGGAGATCCGTCAGCGAAAGGGATTTCACAAGTCCTCCTCTGGGAAGCATGCAACAAAACATATGCCCAGGCAAAATATCTAAATCTAGAACAGGACCTTGGAATTCCCGGCTTAAGAAAAGCTAAATTATCTAATTATCCGCTAAAACTGGAGAAGAAATACGAAATTACCCTGCGTGAGACGGCCGGATCACACCAATAAATACATTATGAAGAGCCCTAGCAGCAGAAAGATCATCTGGATAAAAGAATTTAGGGGGCGGATATCCTTCCTCATCTCCGGTATCAGGTCGGACGCAGCAATATAGATAAATCCACCAGCGGTAAAGGGGACCAGAAACATGGTTACTGCCTCAACCTTTAGGTTCAGGGCTAAAATAACGATCGCCCCAATTATTGAAGTTAAAGCAACTGAAAAATTTAACAGCAACGCCTTATATCGACTAAATCCTCCATGGATCAATACCCCAAAATCACCCATCTCCTGCGGGATCTCGTGAAAAGCGACCGCCAGGGTGGTGCTGATCCCGAGCGGGATGCTAACCAGAAAGCTTCCGGCGATCACCATCCCGTCGATCATGTTGTGGAAAGCATCCCCGATAAGGTTCATTAAGGCAAAAGGATGCGGATGCTCTTCAGAAGTCGGAACATGGCAATGCCGCCAGCAGATGATCTTTTCCATAAAAAAGAACACTAAAATCCCGGCGAGGATCGAAAGCGCCAGGGTAAAGCTAAAACCATCCATTTCCGCGGATTCGGGAATGAGATGAAAGAAAGCCCCGCCCAAGAGTGCTCCGGCGGATAAACTTACCAGATACATAACAAGCTTCTTTAGCAAATCGAGCTTGATCGAAACGGTGAAAATCCCAGCGAAGGAGATCAAGCTAACCGTAAATACTGCAACTAAAGTGTAAAGCCAGGTCATTCTTTTACCTTCTTAACGTAAACCTTATATTCCCCCTCTTTTTCTTCAACCCCCAGATATTCCTGGCCGGTGGCTTTGCACCAGGCCGGCATATCGCCTTTTATCCCTATATCTGTGGCCAAAACCTCCAAAACCTCTCCAACCTTCATTTTTTTCATCTCATTGGCCGTCTTGACGATCGGCATGGGGCAAAGCAATCCAAAACAATCGAGCGTTTTATTTGGCTTCATATAAAATAGCTTACCCTTCCTTCCCTGACCTCGCCCAAAAACGTCGCCGCCCCGGTGTAGGAATCGATCCCGTCTATAAAATCCTCTTCCTTGAAGCCCATAAAGCTGAAGGTCGTAGTGCAGGCGACCAATTTTATCCCCATATCCACCGACATCTTTACGAATTCTTCAATGCTCGGGACCTTCGACTGCTTCATCATGGCCTTCATCATCATCGGCCCCATCCCCAGCATGTTAAACCTGGAAAGCGGAAGCCGCCCCGCCCCGCCTTTATTCATAAAATTCATGAGCTTTTGCAGGAGGTTCTTTCCGCTGGTAAATTTCTTTTTGCGCAGGACATTTAATCCCCAGAAGGTGAAGAACATCCGCACTTCCATGTTCATCGAAGCCGCCGTGGTGGCCAGAATAAATGCCGCCAACACCTTGTCCATATCCCCCGAGAAAACGACAATGTTAAATTTTTCTTTTTCCATCACTTACCTCCCAGCGGAGACATTTCTCGCAAACGAGCAATGATCGGGGGAAGCTTTTCAATCAAGTAATCCACATCTTCCATGGAATTATCCTTCCCCAGGGAAAAAACCAATGAACCATGGACATTTTCGGGACTGATACCGATTGCGATCAGAACGTGCGAGGCCTTTAGCGCTTTTGAAACACAAGCGGAACCGGTCGAGACGGCGATCCCTTCCATATTCAAAAGCATGGACATCGATTCGCCTTCGATATATTTAGCGCATCCGCTGGCATGGCCGGGCAAACGATTTGTGAGATGCCCGGTCACAAAAAAGTCTTTAATCTTCTTGGGTAGTTCTTTCAATATCTTATCCCGCAAGGGGATCAATTTCTTATTTCTCATTTCCATTTCGGCTTTAGCCAACTCCGCCGCCTTCCCCATTCCAACTATTCCCGGGATATTATTTGTTCCAGCCCTTTTCCCTTCTTCCTGCGTTCCGCCGAGTATGAAGGGAAGGATCCGGGTACCCTTCTTTAAATATAATGCGGCAACCCCGGTCGGCCCGTAAAATTGATTGGCCGAAAAAGTTAAGGCATCAACATTTAATTTGTTAACGTCAATTGGAATTGCCCCGGCGGTCTGGACCGCATCAACATGGAATACTGCCCCTTTCGCCTTTACCACCTTACCGATTTCGGCGATCGGCTCAATTGTTCCGATCTCGTTGCTGGCGTGGGTAAGAGTGACCAGAGTCGTTTCAGGGGTGACCGCAGATTCAACCGCTTTTGGATCGATCAAACCGTCCTTATCAACCAGCACCCGGGTTATCTTATATCCTTCCTTTTCTAATTTTTGCAAAGGATAAAGCACCGAAAAATGCTCGATCGCGGAAGTCACAATATGCTTTCCCTTCTTTTCGTTGGCCTTGGCAATTCCGTAGAGCGCAAAGTTATTGGATTCTGACCCACAGGAAGTGAAAATTATTTCTTTAGGAGCAGCTCCGATGAGGTCAGCAACTTTTTGCCGGGATTCTTCGATGGCCGCCGCAGTTTTAGAGCCAAAATCGTGGAGATTTAAAGGATTTCCGTAAGTTCCCTTGAGGTGCGGAAGCATGGCCTCGACAACCCGGGGGTCTACCGGAGTATTCGCCATGTGGTCCAGATAAGTTGGCCTACTCATGCTGGGGGCTATTTTAGCATATTGATGAATTCTTTGACAGTTTCTTCTATATTTCTTGACTCAGTTATGGCGGTTATCATCGCGATCCGCCGCGCGCCGGCGTCGATCACTTCCCGGATATTGCTCTTGCTTATCCCACCCATAACCGTAAAGGGGATTTTTAAGTGAGGCGCAATCTCTTTAATCGCCTTTGTGCCGATGAACTTAGTTAGTCCGCTCTTGGTCTTGGTCGGAAAAATAGGACCGATATTAACATAAGTTGCGCCGGCTTTTTCGGCGGCTAGCGCTTCTTCGAGAGATCCCGCAGAGGCGCCGATAATGAGGTGCGGAGCCCGGCGCCGCGCTTCGGCAACCGGCATGTCTTCTTTCCCCAGATGAACACCGTCCGCCTGGTATTTTAACGCCAGATCCAGATCATCATTCATAATAAAAAGAGCGTTGTATTGCTCGGTAATTCTGCGGAAATCCTCGGCATACCATTCGGGGTCGTTCTTATCGCGCAGCTGCACGATCCTCACCCCTCCCTGCAGAACTGCCTGCAATACCGCAAGGACCGGGCGCCCTCCGCAAAAACCGGGCGTTATGGTTGGGTATATAAAACTATCTTTAAGCTTCATCCGGAAAGCTGTGCCGCCAGGCCCCAATAAGGGTCGACCTTGGGATGTTCGAGCGTTCTTCCCTTTCCGCTGCTAATGATCTCTAAGCCGTCTCTCTGATGGACCACGTCTCCAACCACCGCTGCGAGGATCCCCTGCTCGTTATAAGCTTTTATCAGAGCATCGGCCGTATCTTCTTCAACAATGGCGATGAGAGTACCCTCGCTAATGGCGCAGAATGGATCGAAATTAAAAAGCTCGGCCGTTCTTCTAATCACCGGCTGGATCGGGATCAGATCTTGATTGACACGCAGCCCATAATTCCCCGCCCGCGCCATTTCATATAAACCACCCCAGATCCCGCATTCGGTGGCATCGTGCATAACGTTTACCCCCGAAAAACCGCGGGCAATCGCGCAGTCATCCATCACCGACATCTGGCAGAAAACATCCGCCGCTTCTTGCTGGAACTTTTTGCCTCCCGCCTCAATAAACTTTTGTTCAAACAAGACCGCCAGGAGACCCGTTGTTTCCACCGCCGGCCCCTTGGTAATAATAACTTTATTTCCCGGCTTCACCTTATGCGGACCACATAATTCTTTTTCGCTCCCCACCGCAATCGCGGTAGCTCCGCCGACCATCGGGTAGTTGCAGCCGGTATAGCGGGCAGTGTGGCCGGTAATGATGCTGATATCGTATTTTACCGCCTCTTTGTGGACGGTTTCCCACATCTCCTCAAGCTCCTCCTCTTTCATTTCGGGAGGAAGGTTGAGATCAATGGTTAAATATTTGGGCACGAGGCCTGAGACCGCGACATCGCACATAATAATATGGAATCCGAACCAGGCCGCTTTTGAAAATCCAAAATTCGGGACAATAAAGAACGGGTCGGTAGACATTGAAAGACACTTATCTCCGATTTTTAATACTCCGTAATCGACTCCGTGGCGCGGGCCTATAATGATATCCTTATCTTCGCTTCCGAGTCGGGGATAGATGACACGATCAAAAAAGGCGGGGTGGATCTTACCAAGTTCGGGCAGTTTTTCAGAATTCATTTCTTGCTCCTTCCGCAGGTATTACCCTGGTCAAGTTATTGGGTCCCCCGCATCCACGAGGTTCTCAGCCCGGGTTAACTTCGAGCTCCCCAGATAAGGGAATAATAGCAAAGCGTCGATCCGGTGTCAATAAACGCCGGTCATCCGATCTCAAAAAATTTAAAGTAGGGGTAATAAGGATTTTGCCGGGGGACCATAATCCCCGATCGATCCCACATATCCTGGTTTTCCATGCAAAGGTAGATAATCACATTTATTGAATGCTCCCGGATAAATTCCCGCATTTTCCCAAATAACTCTGTTCTGATCGGCGAAGAATATCTTATTTTCCCGTCCTCCCCCACATTGAGCTCATCAAAAGCTATCCGCGAACGGGGAAATCGATCCTTAATTATTTTTTTGTGATCAGGATGATAGCGCAAAGCGCCAAGACTAATCCAGGCAACATCTTTCGGATCGATCTCAGAAAAAATCAGCTCAACAACATTTTTATAATCTTTATCCCAGCCTTCGTAATAAATTATCGGGTCGAAGTGGAAACCAACCGGATAGCCGGCGGCTGCGCATTTTTTAGCGGCGGCCAGTCTTTTCTGAAGTGAAACCGACCCTTCCTCATCACTCTTAACCAGATGTTCAGGATTCACCGACCAGGCAAAGATCGTCTTGCGGTTGTGGTTGCGCGACTCGAAACGTTCAACGTTATCGCTTTTTGTCTTTAGCTCCAGTAGATGAGCATCTTGTTTAGCGAAAAAATCAATCAGTTTCTCCGCAAAGCTTGCGGCGTCGTCCAATGCCAAACTGTCAGAATACTGTCCCGTGCCGATCCGCAAGGGACGATCGGCCGAGCGCATATAATCCGAAAGTTGGGCCAGGATATCTTCGGGATTATCATAAACCACGATCTCATCTTTACCGTAGAAAGTATGAAGAAAACAGTAACTACAATTATAAGGGCATCCCAGGATGTGGCTAATGACGACATATCCGCAGGAAATATGTTCGATTGCGCAGGGACAGGGGCGAACAACCGGCCGTTTTACTTTTTTTATCCGCTTAATCTTCTTGGATGTTTTTAACAATGTTGGACACCGCCTGCTTAATCCTCTCTTGTTCTCTTTTTGTTTTTTTGAGATAAAAAGGCCTGCTCAGCGGTAAATCAGTGACAACAAAATACGCCTGCGCGGGAATTTTTACCTTTTTTGCCGCATTAAAAAAGGATCGAGCTTCAAAATCGATGCCGACAAAACCTTTATTCTTCAGGGAAAGAAGTTTTTTTCTGGTTTCCTCATGAATGGAACTTATTGAAAATACTTTTTGCGTCTCAACCGCCTCGCCGATCTTCAATCCACCCGCCAATCCGCCAATTGCTCCGATAAATAAAATATTTTTACACCTGGTCCGTTCCAATAATAAGACCAGATCATAAACCGCGCTTTGCGTCATCGGTGTCTTAACAAAGGTCAGGTCTTTAAAATTGGCGATCAGATAGCTCAGGACGGATTTAGAGTGTTTCCCCTTCTCTCCCCATTCTTTTTCAAATTGTTTAGGATAGATAATCGGAGAAATGACGACGGTTTTTCGAATTTCCCTGGGACCTGCCGCGAAGAATGCCTTAAAATATTTTATACTTTTTTGTGCTTCCATCTTCCCGTTTGAAACCACGCCACGGTCAGGACACCCTGTACCGCATAAGATACCAAGATCGCAATCCAGATCCCATCCACCCCCAGCGCCGGCATGCGGGACAAAAAGACCGCCAGCGGAAGCTGGACCAGCCAGAGCGAAATGAAAGTCAAGATCATCGGGGAGATCGTGTCCCCCGCTCCGGAGAGGGAGCGGTTGAAGATCAAAGAAAGCGCGATGAATAAATATCCCCAGGAAGTAATGCGTAAAAAGTCTGTCCCCAATCTCAGCACATGCGGATCGTTATTAAATAACAAGATCAATTGGGGGGCAAAAATAATAAAAAGCATTGTCATCGCCACCATGAAGATCGAATAATACCCGGTAGCGGTCCAAGCGCTGCGCGAAGCGCGGTGCGGCTGCCGGGCTCCCAAATTTTGACCGACCAACGTTTGGGCCGCCATTCCCAGAGCAAAACCCGGCATCATTGCCAGCATATGGAAACGAATGCCGATCCCGTAGGCCGCCACCGCCACCGTGCCAAACCCGGCCACCACCGCTATCAGGGCGATCCCGACCAACCCGCGCAGGGTCATCTGCGCGGAAGCCGGCATTCCGATCTTTAATATTCTCCAGATAATGTCAAAATCGAATCTTAGATATTTCAGTCGAACATGGACCCGCGACCGGCCCTTAAGCAGGACCTCCAAAGCAATCAAGGCGCCGATCCCGCGGGAAATTACCGTCGCCCAGGCGGCACCGTTAACTCCCAAGCGGGGAAAGAACCCGATCCCGAAGATCAAGAGCGGATCCAAAACTATATTTAGGATCGTGGATACCCCAAGAATAATCATTGGGGTTGTAGCATCGCCCGCGCCCTGCAGAACGGCTGCAATTGAAAACATATATACCAGGGCCATGATCCCGGCAAAAGTGATTTGAAGATAGCCTGTTCCTATCTGGATCACCTCGGGGCTGGCTCCCAGCAGCTTCAGCATCCAGGGGGAGGAAAAATAACCGATCGCGCCAAAAACGAGCGATCCGATCAGCCCCAGGATCGCGGTCTGCATGGCGATATTATCTGCTTTCGTGCGGTTCTTTTCTCCCACTGCCCGGGAAATCAACGCCGTGGTCCCCGCGCCGATGCCGATCATGACAAACATCAGGATCATGAGAATCTGCCCTGCCATCGCCACCGCCGCCAGGGCGACCGGGCCCAGCCTCCCGACGAACGCCATGTCTACCAGGTTAAAAGCGCTCTGCAGCACATTGCTCGCGATCATGGGCACGGCCAAGAACCAGATGGCTTTAGATATCGACCCCGCGGTCAGGTCTCTTTCCTTCCTGAAATGGTGAATAATCCTTTTGATCATCTATGCTATAATACCACACGTTATGCGGTTTGTTCTAATTGCTATAATCCTTACCACTCTAGTAACTCCGCCGGGAGCTTCTCTCAAGAAGCTCTGGGACATTCCTTTTAACAACGTGAACGCGAAAACGGTCCGCGCCTACAGCTATGATTCGGTGCAGGTCGAGGAAATAAAATACCGCAGCCGCGATTACAAAGGCACCCCGGTCTGGATCTTCGGTTATTATGTCTATCCAAAGCGGGCGAAAAAAATCCCGGCGATCCTTTTGGTCCACGGCGGAGGGGGAAGCGCTCATCTCAGCCGGGCGGCCAACTGGGCGAGACGCGGCTACGCGGTGTTGGCGATCGATCTCCCGGGAAAAGGCCAGCAAAGAGCGAGTTCCCGCTCCACTGGTCCGGATATGTCCGTCCCGGTTCTGCTTCGAACTAAACCCGATCTGACTTATAACTATCTGGTGCATGCCGTGGCCGCCACGCGCAATGCCATCACCTATTTATCACAAAGAGAAGAAGTCGATTCTCAAAGGATCGGAATGGTCGGCCTCTCGTGGGGAGGCGTAATCACGCTCTTAACCAACGGACAGGACAAAAGATTAAAAACCGCGGTAAACGTCTTCGGCGCCGGCTACATCCCAGAGGGCTGCACCTGGCAGGACCGCTTTAAGGCAATGTCCAAAGAAGAACTCGGACTCTGGAATTCATTCATCGACCCTAAAAATTTCCTCGAGACCCAGCATGCCCCGATCCTCTTCATTACCGGGACAAATGATCATTGCTACTATCTGCCGACCTTCCAGAAAAGCTATGAAGAAGTTCCGGCGACAAAAAAGATTTATCTGGTGCCCAACTTAAGGCATCGGTTTCTGGCCGACACCCAGAGAGTGGTCTGGCGCTGGCTGGATAATAAACTAAAAAGCACAGGTTCTTTCCCGGAGATAGGCTTTCGGCCGGCATTTAAAAAAGATGACAAAGTTGTCCTTGCCGTCACCGCCAAAGCCAACAGCAGTATCCGGCGCGCTACGTTATATTACACAAAGGGACAGCCGAGCGGCTGGACCAAGAAGGCCTGGAAAGGGATCGACGCATATTATGAAGATGGGATTTATTACTTTGGAGTTCCGGAAATTATGATTAATCCTGACACCCTCTTTTTCATTACGGTAAAAGATGACAAAGGCGGCGCAACGTCGATCCCCATCCGCTCCCTCTTAAAAGTTAAACTGCCAAACGGGAAAATTGTTTATTCGGTCTCATCTCCCATTGAACAAATATACAAAAACCCGCCGCCTTTTGAATTTATTGGGAATGAAGTCATTCCGCGCTTTAAACAGCTGCATCTTTCGAAAAAAGAGAAGGTCTATAAGTTGATCCGGTATCCAAAAACCAAAAGATTATGATTCGGAAAGTGTTTTATGAATCGCCTTGGCCGCTACTTTCCCATCCCCCATCGCAGAAATGACCGTGGCGGCGCCGCGGACAATATCGCCGCCGGCGTAAACGTTTGGAATGGAAGATAATCCTTCTTCGGTAACGATCACCCCGCCCCACTTTTCGGTCTTCAGCTCCGGAGTTCGATGCGGGATCAGGGGATTCGGAGAGTTCCCAATGGCAACTACAACGGTATCCAGAGGAAGTTTAAATTCGGAACCTTCAATCGGGACCGGCCGTCTTCTTCCCGAAGAATCCGGCTCTCCCAATTTCATCTTCTGACATTCGGCTTCCTTTACCCATCCATTCTCATCCGCATTATAACGGAGCGGAAGGGTTAATATTTTAAAATCGATCTCCTCTTCGATGGCGCGCTTGATTTCTTCCTTCCGGGCCGGCATCTCTTCTTGGGTACGGCGATAAAGAATAATAACCTCTTCCGCGCCTAAGCGCAGCGACACCCGGGCGGCATCCATGGCCACATTCCCCCCACCGACGACCGCCACACGTTTTCCGATCTTAATCGGCGTTAAGTGTTCAGGAAATTTCCAGGCCTTCATCATATTGATCCGGAAAAGATATTCATTGGCCGAATAAACGCCGTCTAAATTCTCTCCCGGGATCTTCATGAACTTGGGAAGCCCGGCACCGGAGCCGATAAAAACCGCTTTATAGTCTTTCAACAACTCCTGAATGCTATACACATTGCCGATCAGCATATCGGTTTTAATATCGACGCCCATTGAAGCCACATATTGAACTTCAAGATCAACAATGGCCTTGGGAAGCCGGAATTCCGGGATACCATAAGTTAAAACTCCGCCGGTAACGTGGAGCGATTCAAAGATGGTTACTTCATAACCCTGCCGCGCTAAATCTCCAGCACAAGTAAGTCCTGCAGGACCAGAACCAATCACGGCAATCTTTGGTCCTTTGGATTTTGGTATTGTCTGTGATTTGGAGCTTGGTGCTTGGAGCTTAACATGTTCCCTTTCCCAATCCGCCACAAACCGCTCAAGGGTTCCGATCGCCACCGGCTCGCCTTTGACCCCCAGGATACATTTGAGCTCGCACTGATCTTCCTGGGGGCAAACTCTTCCGCAGATTGCCGGCAAAGCATTATTCTCTTTGATCTTCTTGGCTGCGGCCTCAAAATCTCCCTTAGCAACCAGATCGATAAACGCGGGAATGTTAATTTCTACCGGGCAGCCTTTAACACAAAGGGGGTTTTTGCATTGAATACAGCGCTTGGCCTCTTCCATCGCTTGTTCGGGCGTGTATCCCAGCGGAACTTCCTCGAAATCACGGATCCGCTCGGCAACCGAGCGTTCCTTCATATGTAAACGTGGTTTTTTCTCTGCCATGGAAAAAATATTATAGCATCAAGCGGAAAACTAAGCCAGCGTAGGATCTTTAGGATCGGTCGTCCGCACCACCACTTCGAACAAAAGGCAGTTAAAATAGCTCCAATTAGTAACTGCCGCTTTTCCCCGGTAAGTCGGATGTTCCGCGCTTCTCATGACAATATCATCATTTTCGCCAACATGTTCGCGGCCAAAATCTCTCTCAAGCACTGCGGTCTCGACCAGTCTTTTGTGCGGGCTCGAAGTTAGAATATGGGGAATCCCGATTCTGTCCTTTCTGTTTCGGCGCGAAGAGATAAAAACATCGATAACCGCTAAGGATAAACGGCAGTTCTGCCTTCCCCTCTAATCTCTTGAACAGCCTTAAAAATCCAGGAATCATCCGTGGGCCCATGACAATATATTATCGGTGCGAATCGGGGAAAATTTCGCTTTCGGGGAAGATAATCTAGAACAACTCCGCGCGGATCGAGAGATTCCGGAAGCCGTCCATGATCCTGCGGAATGAGTGCATCGCCTCCGTCTCCCGGCGCGTCGCCTGCGGCCCGCACTTGCTGTAATCCATGATCGCCCGGCTGATGACCGGCTCGATCTCTTCAAACCCGCGGTACTTGACCATATATACCAGCGACAATCTGCTTTCTACATCAACGTCGTGATCATAATTGTTCAGAAAATAATAAAGCGTTTCCGAGGACGCCAGCTGGGCGGCCGCTTGCAAGATCCTCTTATCCGCCGGCCGACGCTCTGAGGCCAGTAGAAGGCGGGATAAAAGATTGGCGGTCACTCCCAGCCCATCTTTTTTCATCCGGATCTGTTCGGCGATCTTTGCCTGCGCCTCGGGAGCAAACTCGGAAAAGAGACGGTGAAAGTCGTTTCCACCAACCTCCAGCAGAAGATCCACGAACTTCCGCAGGGAAAGGATGGGGCTGAGCTCACGGACGATAATATCGTTGAAATTGCGGGCCAGATTCTCGATCTTCCCGTGCTCAATAAAGTTCTTCAAGATCCCCCGCAGCTCGGCAATACGGCCGCCTCGCAAACATTGCAGGGTCTGGATCTGCAGTGTGACTACCGCGCGCTCATTGATCGCGGTCCTCTTTTGGGTATCTCTGGGCCCCATGCCTCCCGGTGGTATCTTTGGTCCTGTCATTGGACATCTCCTTTCCAAATTAAATTTATGCCGAATAGTTATCTGGAGTTTTCTAAAAAAATTTCAGGTGAATTTTCACCCTTGTTCCCAACGGGCTTTGAGATCGGGATTATCGATCCAGGATAATAAATATTTTACGTATTCATCGCCGGTAACGCCGGTATCGCGGCCGGTAATCGACATTTTCTTTTCGTATTGGCCGCAAACTTCCAAGGCCATCTCAACGTTTTCTCCGCGCTCCGGATAACCGATGTGGCGCAGGAGCATCGCCGAAGCACGGATCATCGAGCAGGGATCCGCGTATTTAGCGCGGCCTTCATCAACCATCCGGGGAGCGCTTCCGTGGATAGCTTCAAACATCGCATATTTTTTCCCGATATTAGCGCTGCCCGCCGTCCCTACCCCGCCCTGGAGCTGGGCCGCCTCATCGGTCAAGATATCTCCGTACAGATTGGGCATGACCATAACCTTAAAATCTTTTCGGCGCGCGGGGTCGAGCAGCTTGGCGGTCATAATATCGATGTACCACTCGTCTACTTTAATTTTCGGATACTCTTTTGCAATGCGGAAAAATACCTGAGAAAAACGGCCGTCGGTGGTCTTCACCACGTTCGATTTTGTAACAACGGTCACACGATCGATATTATTCTTATCCGCGTATTCAAAAGCCATGCGGATGATCCGCTCGGCCCCCTGCTCGGTGATAACTTTAAAATCGATGCTCAGATCCTTGGTTACGTCGATCCCTTTTGAACCCAGAACATAAGCCCCTTCGGTATTTTCGCGGAAAAAGGTCCAATTGATCCCGTCTTTGGGGATGCTGACCGGGCGGACATTGGCGAAAAGGTCAAGATAGCGGCGCATCGCCACGTTAGCGCTCTCGATGTTCGGCCATTTATCGCCTTTCTGCGGAGTGGTCGTCGGCCCTTTGAGAATAACGTGGCAGGATTTTAATTCTTCCAGCACATCATCCGGGATCGCCTTCTTTTGTTTTGCCCGGTTCTCGATAGTTAATCCAGGAATATCTTTGAACTTTACCTTCCCGCTCTTAACTTCGTCCTTCAGCATGTATTCCAGAACGGTGTGAGCATGCTTGGAGATCTCCGGGCCGATCCCGTCGCCCCAGCAGAGCCCGATAATGATCGGTTTTAGTTTGGAGAAATCGGTTTCCTTCTCCCCTTTTTTCATCTTTTCAACCCGCTTGAGCTGCTCTTCAACGATCTTTTTAAAATGTTCTTGTGCTTTTTTTATTTCATTGGTCATTTCTTTACCCCCAGCAATTTACAAACGTGATCATCCGCCTGTTTTTCGACATCCTTATAAGCTTTTAAACGATCGGTCAGCTCTTTAAAATCAACTTCATGCCCGTCAAATTCCGGGCCTTCGACACAGGCAAATTTGGTTTTCCCGCCAACGGTTACCCGGCAAATCCCGCACATGCCGGTCGCATCCAGCATTAGAGGATTTAAAGATACCACCGTTTTAATCCCGAGCGGTTTAGTAACATCACAGCAAACCTTCATCATGGGGACCGGACCGACGGCGATAACCAGATCTATTTTTTCGCCGGCCGCGATCAGATCTTTGAGCTCGTCGGAGACAAAACCTTTGCGCCCGCAGGTGCCATCGTCGGTGGTGACCTTAAGCTCCGTGCTCTGCGCTCCAAGCTCTTTTCGATAAATCAAGAGATCCTCGCAGCGCGCGCCGATAATGGTTATAACTTTGTTCCCGGCCGCCTTGAGCGCCTTAACCGCCGGGTAGATCTCGGCGATCCCCACTCCGCCGCCGATCACAACCACGGTCCCGTATTTCTCGATATGCGAAGGAACGCCCAGCGGTCCCAGAAGGTGGGCGATTGAATCGCCAACCTTTAAAGAGTTAAGCAAGCGGGTAGTCGCGCCGACAATTTGAAAAATAATCGTGATCGTCCCTTTCTTAATATCCGCATCAGCAATCGTTAAAGGAATGCGCTCGGCATTTTCGGTCGGCACAATGACCACAAAATTCCCCGGCTTCGCCGCTTTGGCAATATGCGGAGCATCAACGATGATCCGCGAAACATTTTCATTTAATTTTTCCTTCTTTAAGATCTTAAACATATTTATTGATTCCCTTTTTCCAGGCTTCCCTGATCCGCTTTAGCGGAAGATCGATCAATTTGCCGATCTTATATCGTTCTCCATCCACCCGGCCGATGATTGCGAAGGGAACATTATTATTTTTGGCCAATTCCTCGATCTTTTCCGCGTTCTTTTTACTCGCGGAAAGGATTATTCTAGATTGGGACTCGCCAAATAGCAAGGCATCGGCTCTCATCGCCGGCAGACCTTCGACAATGACCCCAAGCTTACCATGCATGCAGCATTCGGCCAAGGCAACGGCCAGTCCGCCTTCGGAACAATCGTGGGCAGAACTGACCAAGCCGGCCTGGATCGCGTCGTAGACAACTTTCTGCACCGTTTTTTCTTTTGCGAGGTCAAGCTCCGGCGCGTCGCCGGCCACTTTATCGTGCATCACCTTTAGATATTCACTCCCGCCGAGTTCCTCTTTGGTCTCACCGAGGAGAATAACCACGTCGCCCTCGTTCTTAAAATATTGTGCGCAGCGTTTCTTGTAGTCGGAGATAATCCCGATCATCCCGATGGTCGGCGTGGGATTGATCGCGCCTTTGGGGCTTTCATTATAAAAAGAAACATTGCCCGAAACGACTGCAATATTAAAAAATTTACAGGCGTCAACGATGCCCTGAATACAATTTTTGAAATACCAGTAGCGGTCGGGTTTCTCCGGGTTGCCAAAGTTCAGGCAATCGGTGACCGCCGCGGGATCGGCGCCCGAGCAAACCAGGTTGCGCGCTGCTTCAGCCACGGCGATCTGCGCCCCGCGCTGGGGATTTAAATAACAATAGCGGCTGTTACAATCGGTAGTAGCCGCGATCCCTTTCTTGGAACCCTTGATCTTTAAAACCGTAGCATCAGAACCAGGGAGGATCGTAGTGTTGGTCTGAACCATATGGTCGTACTGCTCGTAGACCCATTCTTTACTGGCAATCGTCGGTGAAGCCAGGAGTTTTAAGAGAACTTCATTATAATCATACGGTTCCGGCAAAGATTTAATATCGAAAGCATTCAATTTATCAAGATAATCCGGTTTTTCGGCCGGCATTTCATAGATCGGCGCCTTGGCCAATGCCTCGGTCTTAATTTTGGCGACTTCCTTCCCCTGATGCTTGATCGTTACCATCTTATCATCGGTAACGTAGCCGATGATTACGCCATGGAGATCCCATTTCTCAAAGATCTTGGCGATCTCTTCCTCTCTTCCTTTTTTAATACAGGCGAGCATGCGTTCCTGCGACTCCGACATCATGATTTCGTAGGCTTCCATCCCTTCTTCGCGAAGAGGAACCTTATCTAGATCGACTTCCATGCCAACTCCGCCCGCGTGCGCCATCTCGGCGGAGGAACAGGTAAGCCCCGCCGCCCCCATATCTTTGATCCCCAGAATGTGGCCGGTTTCCAAAGCTTCGAGCGTCGCTTCGATCAAACACTTTTCAGTGAACGGATCGCCGATCTGGACCGTCGGCCGCTTTTCTTCTCCCTCGCCGAATTCAGCAGAAGCCAAAACTGAACAGCCGCCGATCCCGTCGCGGCCGGTGGAAGATCCCACATACATTATAGGATTGCCGGTTCCGACGGCTTTAGCGCGCGCAAGCTTTTCCTTCTTGCAGATCCCGATGCTCATCGCATTTACCAGGCAGTTTCCGCTATACGATTCATCAAAATAAACTTCGCCGCCCACCGTGGGAACTCCCAGGCAGTTTCCGTAAAACTGAATGCCATCAACAACGCCCTTCAGAAGAAAACGATTGTATGGTTCGGTCAATGGACCGAAACGGAGTGAATTTAAAGATGCAATTGGTCTTGCTCCAGCCGTAAAAATGTCTCGAATAATCCCACCCACGCCAGTCGCCGCGCCCTGTTTGGGCTCGACCTGCGAAGGGTGGTTATGGCTTTCCATTTTGAAAACGATCGCCAGGTCATCGACAATAATGCCACCGGAATCCTCCCCGACCAATGCCTGATATTTCCCGGTTTGGGGAAGAAGTTTCAAAAGTTTACGTGAGCGCGGATAGCCGCAGTGTTCTGACCACTCGACGGAGAACATGGCTAATTCGGTTGAAGATGGCTCTCTGCCCATGATCTCTTCAATCTTCTGATATTCTTGGTCAGTTAATCCTAGTGCGCAATATACTTCTCGTTTTACCATCTTCAACCTCATTAATGACAAATGTCAAATTAAAAATGACAAATGAATGTATGCCTCGCTTTCGCTCAGCATGTTATTTATATATATTATCCTCTTTCTCTTGCTTTATTGGCGATCGAACTTAATATTTTCATCAACTCATAAGATTCTTTAATTAATTTCCCCAATTCCCGCTTATTGTTAACATTATGAATTAATTCCGCTTTTTCGATTAACCTCAACCAATATCTTGTTTCTCTCGCTTCTTTCCGGGCAATTATTACCTTATTAATAAAATCCTTCTTAGAAGATGCCCCATCGGCTTCTTCCATGTTCGCCCCGATTGATGTCCCTGCCCTTATTAATTGTTTAACAATAACACCGCCCGCCGGCGACTTCGGCAATTTATCGGCAAATTTGATTATCCGAACTCCAAACTCTAATGTTCTTTCCTGGATTTCCATTTTTTCAATAAATGTCGCGTAGCGACCCCTTCATTTGTCATTTGACATTTGTAATTTGTCACTTACGCCCCTCTAACCACCGCAAAATCGACTCAAAAACTAAAAGCCCATCTTCAGAACCTAGTTCAATCTCACTAGAGCGTTCGGGATGCGGCATCATGCCTAAAACATTTCTCTTCTTATTCACGATCCCGGCGATATCGCCCACCGCCCCGTTTGGATTATCCACGTAGCGGAAAATAATCTGATCATTTTTCTTGAGCTCGGCCAGACCTTTTTCATCGATATAGTAATTCCCTTCGTTGTGGGCGATCGGGATCCGGACGGTCTGCCCTTTTTTATAGAGAGAAGAGAACGGGGAATCGGTCGAATCAACCTTCAGGTCAACATATTTGCAGATAAAGTGCAGATTTTTATTCCGAAGCATTGCTCCAGGTAAAAGGCCCGCTTCGAGGAGAACCTGAAATCCATTGCAGATGCCGATCACTAATCCTCCATCGTTAGCAAATTTAATCACTGAATCCATGATCGGAGAAAACCGGGCGATCGCTCCGCAGCGCAGGTAATCGCCGTAGCTAAAGCCGCCGGGGATTATAATGCAGTCGAAATGATCGAGTTTTGTATTCTTATGCCAGATATATTCAACGGGCTGCCTGATGACTTCTTTCACAACGTGAAAACAATCGTGATCGCAGTTGGAGCCGGGGAAGACGACGACGCCAAATTTCATTAGATCTTAACTACCTCGATCGAGTAATCCTCGATAATCGGATTTGCAAGGAGCTTATCCGACATTTGTTTAGCCTTTTCCTTCGCCTTTTCCTCTTCCTTTTCCTCGATCCGAATAGTAATAAATTTCCCCATTCTGACGCCGGAAATTTTATCGAAACCGAGCGCTTCGAGCGCGTGCTTGACGGTTAATCCCTGGGGATCGGCGACGGTTTTTTTGAGGGTGATTTTGATCTGGGCTTCGAACATTTCACCTGAATAATAGCAAAAAAAAGGGCGGGATTCAACCCGCCCTTTTTCACTAAAACTAAAAAAACTATTGCTCAACCACCAGGATACTCATGGGCTGGTTGGTGCTGGGATCAAGAGATATCCCGAAGGCCATATATTTCCCGTTAACACGCGCGCCGACCATTCTAAAACTCGCCGGGCCATCCGAGCTGGTAAGCGTCGCCGAAATCACGCCCGAACCATCCTGAGCCCCGAATTCCAGCGTGGCCGTGTCCGTGTTGCGGATGTTGCGGTCCACATCATCGTAAGAAAATCCCCTGAGCGCATTGCTGACCGCGGGATAGGGTTCCGCGCCGATGGCCATAACACCGCCGTCGCCGCTCGTCGCATCATAGAGAGCAATAACGCCCCGATAATGCTTGGTAACAAGATCCGCGATATCAATGCTTTCAAACTTAACGCCCGCAAACCCTCCTGCGTTATCCCCCTCATCTCCCAGATAAACGCCCGAAGGGGTCATGAAAACCTGCAGATTTTCGGTCGGATGGATAAGTTTTCCGTTTGAAAAGATAAAGCCGGAATAATTCATGCTTCCTAAATAATTGCCGTTCACATCGTAAGTCCGGACGGCAAAGCTGTATTCGGTGCCCACCTTGGTGACCTCGACCGTGCCATAAGAGACATCCGTGGGACTCCAGCCCTGGTCGGGGACCATGATCCAGTTATACTGTCCGCCAACGGGCTCGCCGGTGGCCTGCGCCGTGCAGGCGATCAGATTTGAATCCTCCACCCCTACGAGCAAAAGGGTGTTCGGAAATTCCAGAAAATAGCCTTCGGAGCCGGTGGGGACATACGGATCGGTGGTCGAATTGATCGTGGCTTTTCTGAATCCGTTCGCCAGAATGACGTATGTTCCAGAATAGATGAAACCGGTGGTGTGGTTGGCTGCCTCAAATGTTCCGTTTCCCACACTCCAGGTCCAGGCATCCCCGGGGCTCTGCGTCCCGTAGTAAGTGATCGGGGCATGGTCGGAGACCCCACCGCTGCCGCCGTTCTGCCCGCATCCGACCGCAATGGCAAACATGATCCCTATTGCGAGCACCGCCAACAATCCTAATTTAACTTTCATCCCGACACCCCCCCCAACAAATCTATGGACAAATTATAACACAGCATTACAACATTTTCCTGATATAATATACGCCATGAGCTTTATTATCAGCGCCGTGCTCATGGGGACGATCTTATTTTCCCCTCCCGCCGGGACGACCCCCGAGGCACATCCTTTCAAAGATTATGAGCAGGTCAGGGCCAATATCGGGAAAAAAACTTACACGCTCTGGGTCGCAGACGATTTCAGAAAAACATACCGCGGCCTTTCCAGCCTGGATAAAATGGAATCCGATGCGGGAATGCTTTTCATTCTCCGGGAAGAGGCCGACCATGAATTCTGCATGGTGGATATGAATTTTCCTCTCGATCTGGTCTTTCTTAAGGGGGATACGGTGGTAGGCTTAATTGAAAATGCTCCGCCGACAGAAAAGAAACGGCCCGATCTCGGCAGCGAGGAAGTTTTTTCGATCGGCGCACCTTCTGACCGCGTGATCGAGCTCAACGCCGGCGAGATCCGGGAAAACAAAATCAAAATCGGCGATAACTTGATCTTTCATTAATCCCTGAAATTCCCTCCCCAAATTCACGATATATACCCATGGTCGTGCAGGGACTATACCGGCAGGGCGAAAGCCACTGGACCAGGGGAGCATATCTTAGGGGCTCCCGGGCCCAGCAGTTCCGCCGTCCGGAAAAACAGCACTATACTCTCGCTCCGCGGAAAAAATATGTCCTGGCCCGGCTTTCCGACGGAAAAATCGCCTTCGCGCGCAGCAGCGATCGTATCATGTCCCCTTCTCCGATCGACCTCATTGAAAGGCGGGCAAAAACCTCCCCCTGCGGCGCTTTTTGGCCCGAAGCCCTGCTCACCGGAAGCACCGAAAAAGGCAGAAGGCTTCTTAGAGATAACCACTGGCAGATCGAAGAGGTGCCGGCCAAAGAGATCGTCCCGGCCTTCCGCCCCCCGCAAAGGTCGCCCTTTAGGCCCATGCCCGAAACCGAAGTAAACGCCTCCCTAAAAACATTTAGGGAAGTTGTTATGGGAAGGTATATCCCGGAAGGAGAGATCGATATCCGCTTCAAAGGCCGGCACGTCATTAACGTCGCGCTGACCGAGCACGGGCTTTCCTGTTCTCTGCTCGCGCCTTCGGCCCGTTTAAAGATGCCCCATCTCATCCACCTCGAGACCATTTACGAAAAACTGCCCGAAATGCACAGTCTATTCCGCGGCGCGAACTTAAGTTTTACCGTCGCCCGCCCGCTGATCCTGGACGAAAACGACCTCGAAACCGTAAAGCTTCTCCTTCGGAACTTGCCCTCGGTGATATTCCGGCTTCAGCAGATGGTCGCAACAATGCAGAATGACGCCTGCGTCCGGTTGGATGACGTGGTGATCCTAGCCCGGGCTTCCGACCGGCAGCACCGCATGGCATCCATGGAAATCATCCCGCTCTCATTCATGGAAGATGCGGGGATCGTATCGATCATTGACGCGGAGCAGCTGACCAGCTATACCGATCTCGAAAAAGGCGACCTCACTGTCTCTTCCAGGCTCACCCGGCCAAGCAAAGGGCATTCACGCCGGCCGCAGCTTTCGCTCGTAAAATAAACTCCAATTGACACCTTCGGACCGTCGTGGGAAAATATCATCGCCCGTAATAAGGAGATGATAATTGTGAAAAAATCCCTCATTTCTCTGTGTTTAGCCGCTCTGATCGGGATCGTTGTCGTAGGATGCTCACAACAACAGGGAGATCTCCCGGACATATTACAGATCGTCAGCGTCACGCCGGCGCAGGATGCCACGGATGTGGCGACCGACGAAGCGCTGGTCGTCGTTTTTAACTTCTCGATCGATAACGCTGCCATCACCAAAAGCAATTTCTTTTCCGAATACGCGGAGATGGTCTCCGGCACCCACACCGCCGGAACGCCCGAAATAGAATCATTACAATGGTCGGAAGATGGGAAAACCCTAACCATTAGAATCACAAATTGGTCAAACTACGGCCAGGGAGCGGATAATAATCAGGTTGCCATCCGGGCAACTAACCGGATAAAAGACGTGTTCGGCAATGTCATGCACTCGGCCCCCATCCTATGGAGATTCCGCCTGCGGTACCTGGCCCCGCCCAAGACCGACCCCCCGACATTCGTTCTCTCACCCGGATCCTACGAATCCAACTCGGTCCTGGTGACGATCGAGGCTCCCGATGCGGATGCGATCTATTACACGCTCGACGGGTCAACGCCAACCGCGATGAGCACCGGAACTCTCTACACCGGCCCGATCACATTGGAAAGCTCAAAAACCATCAAAGCCATTGCCACCCGGGCAGGATCTTCAGAAAGCGACGTCTCAACCGCTTGGTATGACCTCTACTGGTGGCAGGCGCTGGGCAGCGGGCCGGACGATGCTATCTATGCTCTGGCCTATGATCCGGACAATGGTATTTTGTACGCAGGAGGAAGATTCACCTTAATTGGCAGCGCTTCCAATGTCCATCATGTGGCCCAGTGGAACGGTTCCGCCTGGTCTGCAATGGACGGCGGGGTCGAAGGCACCGGCCCTGAAGTCAATACACTCCTTTATTCTAACGGCCATCTTTATGTGGGGGGAAGTTTTCTCACCGCCGACACGACCACCGTCAACGGTATCGCCAGCTGGAACGGCTCTTCCTGGAGTGCGCTGGGCAGCGGGGTCAGCGGCGGTTTCGACGTAGTCTTTGCCCTGGCTAATGATTCTTCAAATAACCTGATTGCCGGTGGAGATTATACCTCCCCTGCCAACCATATCGCTAAATGGAATGGTTCGGCCTGGTCGGCTTTCAGCCCGGAGCCGAATAATCGAGTGGACCTTCTGGCCTTTAATCCGGATAACAATATATTGTATGCCAGCGGCTGGTTTAACAATATCGGGAAAAATAATATCGCCCAATGGACCGGCACCACCTGGGAAGCGCTCGGCAATGGGATAACAAAAGAGTCTGTTCCCGCCGATATTTTCGCAATGGCCGCCGGTTCCAATCTGTATGTGGGAGGAGATTTTGACTATGCCGGGACGGCTTCCGTTAATAACATTGCCATGTGGGACGGGGCGAGCTGGTCAGCGCTGGGCAGCGGCACAAATGATTCTATATATGGTATGACCTATGACTCGGCTAGAAATATATTGTACGTCGGAGGAAAATTCAGCTCCCCAGCTTCTTTGCTCGCCAAATGGGACGGATTATCCTGGAGCTCTATTCCGGGCAGCATTACCGGTAATTCCGTATGGGGAATGACGGTAGATCCCGAAGGGAACCTGTATATATTCGGGGATTTTACCCAGGCAGGCGGGGTTAGCACAAACCAGATCGCCAAGTGGGGCAAAAAATAGATTAGTTAAGCCGCCAGCGTCAGGTCGGCATCCAGATAGAGGTTCTGCAAGTTCCGGTAAACGCCGTATTCGTAAACCGCTTCCCACATTTCGCAGGCCGGCTCAGGCGCGCTCGTTCCGATATTATCCGTAAAATAGCGGCCGATGTGGAAACCGGGCTTCTTTTGGACCGCCAGCCGGTAAACCTTGGCCGGATCGATCTCGGATGGGCCGCTGATCACCCAGCGCTCCGGCTCTTTGGCATTATTGATCATTCTCTCCAGATCATTCCCGGTCAATTCG
>Ga0209536_100002893_pt1 | contig 27845 bp, 24 predicted proteins | sample DeeMarSeWOR28_12_FD_187461 | JGI IMG/M metagenome (GOLD analysis project Ga0209536, IMG submission 187461) | Marine sediment microbial communities from White Oak River estuary, North Carolina - WOR-2-8_12 (SPAdes) (version 2) | ecosystem: Environmental > Aquatic > Marine > Intertidal zone >... | reverse complement strand
GATCCACAGAAATGGACGCGATGTTGAAATTAAGACAGCCTCTTGAAGTTCAGATTGCTGCTGACGCCGATTTTTCTAATGTAAGGTTCCTGGATGAACTTCGACAGAGAGGGATTAAGACGGTTGTTCTGTTGCCGATAGCGGCAGGAGAGAATCTTCAGGGTTTTATCGGAATGAGCAAGAGGGAAAGAATTTCTTTTTCAAGGGATGATATGGAAATGCTTGATACTGTTCAAGGGATCGTTACTCAAGCTGTCATGAATGCCAAGGCATTTGAGGATCTCAGGAAAGCGCAGGAGATGCTCGTTGAACAGGAGAAATGGAAGGCAATCGGAACCCTTGTTGCCGGGATTTCTCATAGACTCAAGAACATTTTTATGGCACTTAGCGGCAACCTTGGAGAAATTGATTACCACTTGAATGAGATGAACAGCTTGAGCAAGGTAATGGAGGCGCGTTTCCTCGTTGGTCTTTCGATGCCGCCGGAAATAATTGACAGGCTTGTTTCGGTCCAGCGAAAAATCATCAGCGCCCTGGAATATTCCATGAGAAACGTCGGTGAAGGCGAAAAAGACGCAATCAATCTTTTGAGGACCGCAAGGAAAGACGAGGGCGTTCCCGAGGTGATTTCGTTGTTTGATATTATTGGGGATATGGAGAGGGTGTTTTCCCAGAGGGCGATCAAAGAAGGGGTTGATTTTGTTGTCTCTCCAGTGCATCCTAACCTGCGCATAAAAGCGGAGAGGAAGATGTTTGCCGACGCGCTTTGGAACATTATTGATAACGCTTTTCTTGCCGGAGCGAAAAGAGTTGAGGTCTCCGCTGATTCGGCTGAAGTGCCGGGGTTCGCTGATGTTAAGATTGTAGATGATGGTCCTGGCATCCCCAAGGACCTGCTTTCAAGAGTTTTTGATCCATTCTTTACCACAAGAAAAATCGGTGAAGGGGGAACGGGTCTGGGTCTTTCCAGCGCAAGGGGGATTATCGAGTCTCTTAATGGGAGCATTAGAGCAGAGAGCCCGTTAACAGGCGGTAAGCCCGGGACCATGTTCAGCATTTCGGTGCCTCTCACTCTGGAAGAAGCTAAAGAAAAGATCGATCAGCCCGAAATTCCGACGATCAACATCAATAGGGAGGACGCTTCTCAGGTTTCTGTCTTGATAGTTGATGACCAGGAAGAAGTGAGGCAGCCGATCGTAAGCTCTCTTAGCAGGTACGGTTTTAATGTTAGCGAGGCTTCAAACGCGGCTGATGCTCTGGGCATGATGAAAATGCGGCCTTTTGACGTTGTTTTTATGGATGATCAGATGCCTGGAATAAAAGGACCGGAAGCCGTAGAAAAAGCCTTTGGTGACCCGCGAACGAGCAAGAACCTAAGTGATGCGGCGATCGTGATTTTCTCTGCGTCTGTTGTTAATATTCCGGAAAACCTGAAGACGATCACGCTTGATGAAATTAAAGATCCCATTGTAAGGGCCATGAAAAGATTCGGTGTTGCTTACTTGTCTAAACAGTCATCTAACATGCCTCAATTGTTAAATGTTGTCGGAGCCATAGCGTCGAGAAAGACTCAACAGAAAATGGGCCTCATCCCGGGAGACAGCGTTCTTAGGCGAACAGGATCGATAAAAGATGAGCTCAGTTATCCCAATACCTCGGTCCGGAACTGGATCGTCAGGGTTACGCACGACATGATCAATCTGATTTTCGGTTGTTCGGGCACCGTACAGGCCGAGCTCTACGGCTATGGTCAGCATGAAGTTGATCTTGGCGTTCTCCATCCAACGCACAAAAAATTGAAAGACTTTTGGGCTTCCATAAATGCCTTCTTAACTCATTATGGCGCGAAGAAGGAAATTGACCCTTCCCTGCTTTTGGGCAAATTCAGGGAGGATGAAATTGCGATGGAAGCGATTTCTTCTGTTCCACCGGAGTACCGTGAGTTGCTTGTAACAGTAACGTCTGCCTTCTATGTTGTGGCAGACCCGATTTTAAGTGAAATTGACGGAATAATTCAGTCGTTTTCCTCCGCCAGTGATGTTGGAATGGATAAGATCACACCTCTAAACAAGCTTAAGCTCATGCGTCTATGCAAGCTGTATGATGATCTGACCAATGTAATAAGGGTTTTTGAGCTAAACATGGTTGAGGGTAAATCCGGCCAGCTTGCCTTTGAAGTTTTGAGACAACTGCTTAACGAAGAGGATTAGTTTTTAGGATATCCTTCCGGATGCCTTGAATGCCAGTCCCAGGCGTCGTGGATTATTGTTTTGACGTTACTGTTCTTCGGGGTCCAGGATAATTCCCTTTTCGCCTTCTCGTAGCTTGCGACAAGCTTTGTCGGGTCACCGGCTCGTCTTTTTGTGACAACTGCCTTGATGGTTTTCCCTGAGACTTTTCTTGTTGTTTCGATGATCTCCTTGACCGATGTTCCGGTTCCTGTTCCAAGATTGTAGATCGAGCTGCTCCCGCCTTTTGAAAGTTTGTCCAGGGCAGTGATATGCGCCTGCGCGAGGTCCTTAACGTGAATGTAATCCCGTATGCAGGTGCCGTCCGGAGTATCGTAGTCATCCCCGAAGATCTTGATCTCGGCCATTTTCCCGAGCGCAACTTTCATGACAAGAGGAATGAGGTGTGTTTCAGGGTCGTGGTCTTCTCCAAGGTTGTAATCCAGATCGGCTCCGGCCGCGTTAAAATATCTCAGACACACGGATTTGATCCCGTAAGCGACATCAAACCACTTTAGCATCTTTTCGATCATTACCTTTGATTCTCCATAAGGGCTCTCCGGGCGCAGGTCTTCTTCTTCTGTTATCGGGATGTTTTTTGGCTGGCCGTAAACGCCGGCGGAAGACGAAAAAATGATCTTATTAACGCCGTTGTCTTTCATCGCCTGCAGGAGATTGAGCGCTCCCATAACGTTGGCGTTAAAATACTTTTCAGGTTTCTGAACTGATTCGCCAACATAGGTATATGAGGCAAAGTGAAGTACCGCTTCCGGTTCGTTCGCTTCAAAAACATCGGCAATGATTTCCCCGTTAGTGAGGTCGCCCTTAATAAATTTGACGCCTTCTGGAAGAGCCTGCGTGTGTCCGTAGAGGAGATTGTCGAAGACCGTTATTTCATGTCCTCGCTTCTTAAGTTCGTGAACGACCGGCGAGCCTACATAGCCCGTGCCGCCGGTTATGAGCAGCTTCATTTTTTCTTGTTCCTGAGAGCCTCTTCGTAGAATGAAATTATGTGGTCGGCGATCGTGCTCCAGTTGTATTTTGTTTCGACGAGAGTTCTGCCGTATCTTCCCATCTCTCTAGCCTTTTCCGGGTCTGAAAGAAGCTTGAGCATGGCGTCCGCAAGAGAATCCGGATCCCTTGGCTTGGCGATGAGACCGGATTTCTCCGGCTCCATTACGGCGTTGGGCCCTGGAATGTCTGTGCAGACGACGGCGGTAGAACAGGCCATGGCCTCAAGCTGAACGATTCCGAAGGCCTCAAGCCGGCTTATCGATGACATGACAAACAGCGTGGAAGTATAGTAAAGTTCGACGAGCTTGTCGAATGTCAGTGTTCCGTAGAAGGTTACTGATTTCTCAATGCCAAGCTTGTTAATTAGTTTTACCAGGTGTTCTTTTTCCTCTCCTTCGCCGCAGATCAGAAGTTTTGTGTTGGGGAGTTTCGCGAGGACCTTTGGCATTGCCTTTACGAGATAATCCACTCCCTTGTTCTGCGCAAGTCTCCCAAGGAATATTATCTGGTCGGATTTTTTCTTGTCCGGCGTGAGACCAAGCTTATTTATCATCTTGTCGATGTTCTCGTAATGAATGCCGATAGGCATGATTTTGTGCGGGAAGTCTTTTAATACAGGCGATGTGCTTGCGTATGCTTCAGTGGTGGATATTATCATGTCTGCGCGGCGGATGACCCTTCTTGTGTATATGTCCATTATGGTTTCGAACAAAAAGGCAAAAATCTTGGGGATTCTTATTCCTTTGTAATTATCGAACATTATCGTGTCGCAGTGATAGGTGAGTATGTGGGGTGCCTTGAAGTTTTTCGGGATGCTCCTGGTAAAGCTGAACGCGGGGCCGTGAGTGTGAACGATGTCCATGCCTTCGATAAGCTTCAGGTCCAGCGGGCGGGATATTGGAAGATAAGTGAAATTAATTGCCGGCAGCCTTATGATCTGGACTCCGTCAATCTTTTCCCGGGCCGGAGCCTTTGCTTTTCTCGGAAGATTATTGCTGATGATCGTTACATCGTGACCTTTCTTGGAAAGTTCCAGCGACAGATCTCTTACGTATTTTTCCGTTCCTCCGGTGTGCGGGTAGAAATAGGGGACCAGCATTGCTATCTTCATTGTTTTGCTCCTTTTTTCAGGTTGTATTCCTTCCAGAACATTTTCGAAAGCGACCAGAGATTCAGAAAGAAATACTTATCCTTCTTTTTGAGAAAAGATGGTAGCATATAGGGCCACGCTGTGCAACTGTTGCAGATATTCATCCGGCCCTGCTGCTTGAGAATGTGATCATTTTTCTTCAAAGTTTCTCTTATTGACCCTTCAATTCTTATTTTCCCGGATCCGGTTTTTGAGCATGGCAGAAGAAGACAATTGTCCGGAGAAATTGTTATCGTGGTTTCCGAAGCCCTGCAGCGGGGATTTGAGATCTTATTGCCGTGCGCTTTTATGAACTCAAGAGCGGCAAGATTGAATGACATGTATTTGTTTCTTGAGTAATACTTAATATGTTCTATGGTTTCCGGCTCAAATCCTTCAAGCCCCTCATAATCGTAAACAGGATTGATCCATAGTGGGATCTTGAGTTCGGATAAGAAATCGGACATTTCCGGCAGAAACCTTACGGAATCCCTTGTTGCCGTGAAATTCACTATCGGAAGTTTACCGAGAGACTTTGCGACTTTGACTGATTCGAGGAAACTGTCAAAACAGGCGGTTCCCCTGATCCTGTCGTGTTCTTCCGGCACGGGGGAGTCGAGCGAGAAAACAAGTCTGTCGATATGTTCCGTGATTTCCTTTGCCTTTTCGGGATAAAGAATGCAATTGGTGGTAAGAGTAGTCAGAAATCCTTTTTCTTTTGCGAAACTGAGGATTTCAGGAAGGTCGTCTCTGAGCAAAGGCTCTCCGCCGGTCAAGTCGAGGTATGCCGAGCCGAGCTCTTTAAGTTCGGAGAGATTGGTTTTAATGGCGTCTGTTGATGGGTCTTCGGTTTTCTGCAGGTCAGCGTCCTGCCATATCTTGCAGAACTCGCACGTGTCGTTGCATTTATATGTAAGAAAATAGTAAGCGACAAGCGGTTTTGTTCTAAGCATTTTTAAACTTCGGGACAAAGAGGCTGGTAATGCCCATGACGAACAATATTCCGCCGAGTGTGGCGAGCGCGAGCCTGATCCCCCATGTGTCGGCGATTATTCCCCAAAGGATGACCGGGAAGACGAAAGCTGAATTCATGAGCATGTTCTGAACGCCGAACACTCTTCCTCTTATCCCGGCCGGGATTTTCTGCTGGAGTATCGTTTGAAGCGAAGAAGTCACAAAGACATTGCTTATGCCGAGGAAGAAGGTGAGCAGCAGAGCCATTTTTAGGTCGTGCAAATATGCCAGCAACAACAGCAGTACGCCGGAAGCCAGGAAGCCCAGAATTGCTAAGACTCCTTTTTTGATTACGTGCGAGAGCCTGCTGAGGAACGGCATTCCTACGAGCATTCCGAGCCCGACGGATATAATGAGATAGCCGAAATTTTCCGCGCCGATCTTAAGGACGTCTTTGGCGTAAGATATCGCGAGCAGGCTTATCACGGCTATCGCCGAACTCGCGACGAACATTTTTATTAGAGAGTAGTTTATAATCAGATTTCGCCTGATAAATTCCAGGCCGGCCACGAAATCCTTAAAGAAGTGTTTGGAGGCCGATGTTTTTAGGGGTTTTTTCTGTTTCAGCGGGATGAGGAAAATGGCTCCGGCTGAAACAAAATAAAGGAACGCGGCGACTATAAAAGTGGCCTCGTTGCCGAAATAGTTTACCAGCGGCGCTCCGAGCCCGAAACCGACCATTGAAGATGCGACCCATGTGACCATGAACAATGAGTTGGCCACTATCAAATTTTTTTTCTTTACCAGTTCGGGGATTGACGCCGTTTCCGCCGGCGCGAAGAACTGGGTTATTGTGTAGAGCAGAAAACTGACCAGAAAGATAAGCAGCAGAGAAGCTTCTATCAAAGGAATTAGCAAAAGGATAAGCGCGCCCCTCAGAATGTCTGAAACTATCATTATGCCTTTTCTGTCCAGTCTGTCCACAAACACTCCCGCCAGGGAGCCGAAGAGCAGCGACGGGATTCCAAAGGCAAGAAGTGGAACCGCCACGCCGATGTTCGTTTTTGTGAGGTTGTAGGCGATTATCATCAGAACATAAACGAATACCCTGTCAGCCATCTGCGAGGTAAGCTGTCCTATCCAGAGAAAGAGAAATCCGACGTTTGTGAGGACTGCCGAGAATTTTGCAGGCTCTACTTTTTCAGTAAGTTCGATATCAAGCTTAATATCTTCCATTATCAGTTTTGTATATTACCAGTTTGTGATGTCCTTGCCAATATGTTCGCTGATGTGGGGCTTTAATATCGAATCCAGTTTCTCGGCGTCTTTTGGGGCTACAGGGGCATTCTTAAGGGTGTCAAAGGAAAACGAAGAAAGATTTTTCATGAGCTTGATTTGGTCATATGGAACTGAAATCCCCCAGGCCGTTTTTTTTGTGCAGGCGGTGCATGTGAGCCCGCCGAGATATGAATTAAAGGAAACGGTTTTCGGTTCTTTTGTTATCTGCCTTTTGCATCTTACGCATCCATCGAGATGAGGGAAGAAGCCTTCGGCGTCCATAAGGCGCAGCTCAAAATAGATCTTTGTTGTCACGGGATCAGTTCCATTCTTTAACGCCGAAAGTGTCTGGGTCAGGATATCGAACAGCTGGTGGTTGATCTGACCTTCGGCGGTTGAGGCGTCGACCAGTCGAAGTATGAAGCTTGCGGCGGAGAGTTTTTCCGGATCCTCTCTGAGGCTATAGAAATTCTCTATCGTTTCTGCCTGGCTGAGGATATACAATGATTTGCCTGTGGCTATAAGGTATTCGTTGAAGGCGAAGAGCTCAAGCCTTCCTCCGAACTTTGACGTCGGCCTTCGCGCGCCCTTTGCGATAAAAGATATCTTGCCGTGTTCTCTTGAAAGAAGCCGCACTATCTTGTCCGCTTCTCCCACTTTGATGCTTTTAAGGTTTATGCCTTTGGTTTTAATCAGCGGCATGAAAGGCTCTCAATGCTTCCGTGTATACTGTTTTGAGAGGGATCCCTCGTTTTTTCGCGATCCTTTCGCAATCTCCGTATTCCGGTGAGGCGGTTACCGTGCTGTTGCTTATGAGGCCCTTCTTGATTCTAACCAGTCCGAACCTTGTGTTCACGCTGGCCACGGTCCTCTTGAGAATCTTTCTTGGAACGAGATAGACGCGAACGCCGAAGCTTGTTGTTTCGGAGAAAATCTTTTCGAGCACCTTGTCTTTTTTGTCGGGCGGCGCCAGCACCGTCAGTGTTGACGCGGGCCTTCCTTTTTTCATCTGAACAGGGGCGATATAAGCGTCGACGGCTCCGGCTTCAAGGAGTGTTTCGATCACATGGCCGTAGAATTCCGGGCTCATGTCGTCTATCCCGGTTTCGATCTGGAGAATTGTTTCATCCGCGAGGTCTAATTCTGATTTCCCCACGAAAACGCGCAGAGTGTTTGGCGTTTTAAGTTTATACGACCCCGCGCCCGAACCCGATGATTGCACCTCAATCCTTGGCATATTTCTGAATGAGTCGCATATAGAAGTGATTATGGCGGCTCCTGTCGGGGTTACAAGTTCTCCGGGGATATCATTTGAAAAAACCGGAATGTTCTTGATCAAATATGTTGTGGCTGGAGCGGGAACGGAAAACGTTCCGTGCGCCATTTTGATCTTTCCTTTTCCGATGTTCAAAGCAGACGAGTAAACTTTTGATATCTTGAGTTTATCAAGACCTATTGCTGCGCCAACAATGTCTATGATCGCGTCTGTTGAGCCGAGTTCATGAAAATGGACCTTGCTCAAAGGCTTGTTGTGTACTTTCGATTCAGCTTCAGCGAGACGCAGAAAGATCTTTTTTGACGTGTTTTTGACTGATTTACTTAGCTCGGATGAATCAATTATCTTGAGGATATCCTTTAGATTTCTTGGTTTTTCTTTTTTGATGAGCTTGACTTCGACCAGCGTTGAGAAATCGCCCTTTTTAACGGTCAGTTTATATCCTTTTAATTTGAGTTTCCCGAGTTCCCTAAGAAGATATGCTCTCTTGAGCCCGGCATCGAGCAGGGCTCCCAGTATCATGTTTCCCGATATTCCTTTTGAGCAATCGAAGTACGCGACTTTCATGATTGATTGATCACCGATGCCATGCAACCGGCGCCGAAGCCGTTGTCGATGTTTACGGTCGCCACGCCCGGTGCGCATGAGTTCAGCATTGTTAAAAGGGCCGAAAGCCCCTTGAAGCTTGCTCCGTAGCCCACGCTTGTTGGGACCGCAATGACCGGTTTGTCAACAAGCCCTCCTACAACGCTGGCAAGCGCTCCTTCCATCCCGGCAACAACAATTATCACGTTTGCCTTGCTGATCGGCTTTAAATTTGAAAGCAAACGATGAACGCCCGCGACTCCGACATCATAAAACCGTTCAACTTTATTTCCGAGGAACTCCGCGGTTACTGCAGCTTCTTCAGCAACGGGGATATCTGCGGTGCCTGCCGTTATTATCGCAACTGTGCTCTGAGCTCTGTGCTCTGAGCTCTGTGCTCTCGCTGTCACTATCCTTGCTTCTTTATGATACTTTGCGTTTTTAACTGACTTTTTTATCGCTCGATAAGCCTTTTCATCCGCTCTCGTGGCGAGCAGGTCATGTTTGTTCTCTGAGAATCTTTTGGCGATCTTTGAGATGTGTTCTATAGACTTTCCCTGACAGAAAACAACCTCCGGGAATCCTTTCCTCATGTGCCTGTGGTGGTCGAGTTTTGCGAAGCCCAGATCCTCGTAGGGGAGGGACTTCAATCTGGAATAGGCCTCTTCAACGGAGATCTTTCCGCTTTTTATGTTATTAATTAGTTGCTTAAGCTTGTTGGGGTCCATTGTTCTGCTGATCCATCATTCTTTTCCGAATTTTAGTTTCAAACCCAATATCTTTTGGTTCGTAATATTTCCTGTTCACTTTCAGGTATTCCTGCTTAACCCATCCGCCCTCGTAGTCGTGCGCGTATTTATATCCCTTGCTGCGGCCTAATTCTTTCATGCCCTTGACGGGAGCGTTCTTCAAGTGTCCCGGTATCTCGACCGTAATATCATTTTCAACGTCGGAAATGGCCTTGTCAATTCCCATGTATGCCGCGTTGCTTTTGGGCGCCGTGGCGATATACGTTGTTGCCTGAGCTAGAGGAATTCTTGCTTCCGGCATTCCGACGAATTCTGAAACCTGCAGAGCTGAGTTCGCCACAACGAGTGCCAGCGGGTCGGCGTTTCCCACGTCCTCCGCGGCGCAGATTACTATTCTTCTCGCGATAAACCTGGGATCTTCTCCGGCGTAGAGCATTTTTGCAAGATAATATAGCGCAGCGTCAGGATCGGAGCCTCTCATGCTTTTTATGAAGGCGGATATCGTATCGTAATGTCCGTCGCCTTTCTTGTCATAAACCACTGCTTTTTTTTGAATTGATTCTTCTGCCACTTTTAATGTGAAATTGATTTTCCCCTTTTCCGGCTTTGTTGTCAGGGTGCCGATCTCAAGGGCGCTCAGTGCTTTTCTCGCGTCGCCGTCCGAAATTTTTGCAAGGAATTCAAGGGCGTCTGTCTTGAGATCGATCTTGAACCCCTTGAGCCCGCGTTCATCATTCATTGCGTTTTTCATTATGGTCTTGATGTTTTCGGTGGCGAGCGGCTTGAGCTCGCAGATCATCGATCTGGAGACGAGGGCTGATACCACATAAAAGAAAGGATTTTCGGTTGTGGCTCCGATAAGAATGATGTTGCCTTCTTCAACATCTGGCAGAAGAACATCCTGCTGGAGTTTGTTGAACCGGTGGATCTCATCCAGGAAAACTATTGTTTTGGTGCCGTACAGCTTTTTCTTGTCCTTCGCTTCATTTATGGCGGCCCTCAGATCATCCACCTTTGCCATTGCGGCGTTTAGATGAACGAAGTTCGCTTTTGTTAGATTGGCAATAACTCTTGCTAAAGCGGTTTTTCCGGTTCCCGGTGGTCCAAAGAGTATCAGGGATGATATCCTGTCTGCCTCAATGGACCGGCGAAGAAGCTTGCCGGGTCCGAGTATATGTTCCTGGCCCACGAATTCATCAAGGTTGCGGGGGCACATCCTGAAGGCGAGCGGCGCGTTATTATTAGACGAGTTTTCTTGTGTAAAGAGGTTCATAATGTAAAATCAAAGCAACATTATATCATCAGACGCGCCAAAAAGAAACAAAGCCTTAGACGAGGATTCCGCCTAAGGCTTTGAAGAAAGCTAAACTCTTCCAGGGTTTTACTTCTTGATCATCTTAAGGAATGTCGGGACTCCAATACTGTCAAGACTTATTAGGAAGGTAAGGTAGACCCAATCATTTGCTGTATCAATAAGGCCGGCAAGCCTGAGAATAATAAAGACTATAGTTCCCATCAGTTACCTCCTTTCATGAACAAGAGATGTTTATTGCTTTGTCCCTGACCACCACCACCATGCAAGAGCCAAAACCACCACTACTATAACTACCCACCAAATCCAGTTCATGCATATCCCCCCTTTTAAGGGAAAACTGAGGCTATCTTAGCACTGAGAAGGGGAATGTCAATACTTTTAGGATTTATCTCTTCTGTCGAAGTTTTTTCAAGAGTTTGCTCAGTGGCAATGAGTTCAAAACATTCTTCTTCTCAAGCCATCCGCGTCTTGCCGTGGCGATGCCCCATTTAATATTATCGAGCTGCATGGTTGTGTGTGAATCGGTGTTTATCGCGATAAGTATGCCCATCCTGGAGGCTTCACGGCAGTAGATGTCGTAGAGATCCAGCCGGGTGGGGTAGGAGTTCAGCTCAATGAATGTTCCGGTGTCCTTCGCGGCTTTGAGGATTTTCTCCATGTCTAATTCATAAGGATCCCGGCTGCCCAGAAGACGGCCGGTGGGGTGGGCAAGCATATTAACGTACTTGTTTTCCATGGCAGAAATAATCCTCTTTGTCATTTCGTCCTTCTTCATCGTAAAATTGGAATGGACCGCGGCTATAACAACATCAAGCTGCTTGAGGATCTCGTCCGAATAATCAAGCTTCCCGTCAGGACCGATATCGACCTCCGCGCCTTTGAGGATTTTGATTCCTTTGACTTTTTTGCCGGCCGCGTCAATATTATTCATGTTGGCGATCATTTCTTTTTCAGTAAGCCCGCTGGCCACCCTTGAGGAAACGGTGTGATCGGTTATCGCAATATACTCATAACCTAGCTTCTTCGCTGCTTCGGCCATTTCCTCAATTGAATTACTCCCGTCCGATGCCTTTGTGTGAACATGAAGATCTCCACGAATATCCTTAATTTCAATTAATTTCGGCAATTTCTTCTTCTTTGCCGCTTCAATTTCTCCTTGGCCCTCTCTTAATTCCGGCTCGATATAATCAAGTCCAAGCAGTCTGAATATATCCTCTTCCTTTTCTCCTCCAACCCGCTTCTTTCCTTTAAATATTCCGTACTCGCTGACTTTCATGCCCTTTTCCTGCGCGAGCTGTCTTATCTCGATGTTGTGCGCCTTTCCGCCGGTGAAATAATGCAGGGCCGAACCGAAATCATTTTTCGGCAGGACGCGAACATCAACCTGCAACCCGTCATGAAGCACGACGGAAGATTTTGTGTCTCCCTTAGCCAGCACCCTTTCAACCTCCGGATATTTAATGAAATGATCCATGACCTTTTTGGCGTTCTTTGAAATTACAAGGATATCAATGTCGCCGATTGTTTCTTTAAGTCTTCTGAGGCTTCCGGCTGGGACGGCTGCTTCAACTTCCCTGAGTTTCTTTAGGTAGCGGACCATTGCCGCGGCATGCTCGAAAGCGATGGGAAGAAGGAACCTCGAAATATGCCTTTTGTGCTGTTCAATCCCCTTTTGGATGTTTCCAATCTTTTTCTCTCTCATGCCGGGAAGCTTGTTTAGCAGCCCCTTTTTTGCCGCGGTTTCTAGTTTTGCAACGGAATCGATCTTCAGTTTCTTTTTGAGCATCATCGCGGTTTTTGGCCCCAGTCCGGGAACGGATATCAGCTCAACGAACTTTTTGGGGAATTCCTTTTCGAGTTTCTCATAAGCCTTCAGTCTTCCCGTTTTGATAAGCTCCTCGATTTTTTCAGCGATGGCTTCTCCGATGCCGGGGATTTCTCTGAGAGCTGGCACGCCGCCTTTTTTGTAGATTGAGTCAAGAGGTTCGGAGAGTGATTCTATGCTCATCGCGGCTTTGTCGTAAGCGCGGATCTTGAAGGGGTTCTCCTCCTTCAGCTGGAGGAATTCACCCATCTGCCGAAAGATGTTGGCAAGGTCGGAGTTTTCCATTACTTCAGGGCCTTAACGATCGCTTCTCCGAATTCCCTGGCGGCTCGAGGGCCGTTGGCTGTGATGATGCTCCCGTCAATTTCGAGCGGTTTACCTGTGTATATAGCGCCGTGATCCTTGAGGTCTTGTCCCCTTCCTTCAAAGGCGGTCGCCTTTTTGCCTTTAAGTACTCCGGCCCTGGCAAGGGTCGAACCTGCGGCGCAGATGGATGCGAGGACCTTTCCTGAGCCAATAGTGTTTTTGCATATCTGGTGAGCGGTTTTGTTGTCAAAGTATTCCGTGGAGCCCGGGCCCCCGATAAATGCAACCGCGTCGTATTCGGAAGGGTTTACCTTGTCTAGCAGTGCGTCAATTTTGACTTTGCCTCCCTCTGCCCCTGTTGATTCCGGTTTGCTTGAAGCAGTAAGGACAGTTATTCCCGCTTTCTCAATTACGTCTTTTGGAACAAAAAACTCGGGATCGCGGAAGTTCTGGCTGGCAAGCACCATTAAAACCTTCTTTTCCATGGTCATCCCTCCTTAGTGCTCGAGATCTATCCTGACCTCGAACAGTCTCATGATGTCTCTCTGCGATAGGATGCCGATAACCTTGTGGTCTTCAACAACAATTAATCTGCCGATCCCGCTGCCGACCATTTTAGCCAGCGCCGCCATGACCTCGGCGCTCGGCGAGATGAGTATTGCGTCCGATAGCTTTATCATGGCTTGCACTGCCGGCGTACGGGCCCATTTTTCCCTCGGAATCTCCTTTACGTCATGAAGAGTGAGCAGACCGACAAGCATATCGTCGGATATTACGGGGAAGCTTGTGAACCTGTACTTGAAAAAGTGGTCGTCGACGAGTTTGTCCAGAGTGACTTCAGCCTGCACAGTGATGACATTTCTGGTCATAATGTCTCTAACGTGAATTCCCGCAAGCGCCTTTTTCATTTCAACCTGCTTGTAGGACTGGTCTGCCGCTTCAAGGAGGAACAAACCAATAAAGATGAACCATATTCCGGTGATAAATGACGTAGCGAAAAGGTTCAGGATGCCGAAGCCCATCAGAATGTAGGCGAAACCCTTGCCGAATTTGCTGGCTATGCGCGTTGCCTTTTTCAGATCTTTGTAATGGTTCCAAAGGCCTGCCCTAAGCACTCTGCCGCCGTCAAGCGGGAACCCGGGGAATAGATTGAAGACAGCTACAATGATGTTAAGCATATATAAGTAGCTGGTAACGGCAAGGACAGCATCGGAAACACTGATATTAGCCAGTAATACGGTTAATCCCCAGAAGAATGCTGCCAGAACGAGGCTGCAGATCGGACCGGCTATGGCCATTTTAAATTCCGTTCCCGGATCGGGCGGCTCCTTTTCCATGTGGGCTATTCCCCCGAAGACAAAGAGAGTGATGCCCCTGATCGGAAGGTTGTGCTTGACCGCGACAACTGAATGAGAGAGTTCATGCAAAAGAAGTGAACCGAAGAGGAGCAGGGCTGAGACGACAGCCATTATCCAGTATGACGGTCCCGCAAGACCCGGCGAAACGTGAGGAAAGTACCCGACCGCAAGTGTCCAGACAACCAGGCCGAATATTATCAGCCAGGTATAATTAATGTTAATGTTTATCCCGTAAACCGTTCCCACGTGCACTGATTTTCGCATTTATTCCTCCTTCTATACCGGGGCAAGGAAAGCGTCCAAGATATTATAAATCCAAAAGATGGGGTAAACAATAAGGGCAAAGGTGAAGACCCCGAGAAAAAGATATCCATGGATCAGAAGCGACGCGTATGACAGCGCCGGAAGGAAAAGATAGAAGAAGAGGATCCACTTTAAGCCCTTGTTGGAATCCCCCTTAAGTATCTGTCCGAGCCCGATTATCAAGGCGGATGATAGCGCAGGGAAAAAGTATTTCTTTTTTCGCATTTCTGCAAATGATTATAGCACAGGTCCATTTCTTGTTGACTTATTATTTCATTCTGGTAGACTTGCGCTGTTTTGGAGGATCGTCGTGGCTAATCTTAAGGAATTTATATCGGTTGCGCGCGGAGAAAAGAAGGCGGATCTGCTGCTCAAGAACGGCCAGCTGGTCAATGTTATGTCTTCTAGCATCTATCCCGCGAGCGTTGCCATACATAAGGACAGGGTGGTCGGGATAGGGGAATATGAAGCGGAGCAGGTTGTTGACTTAAACGGCATGTATATCTGCCCGGGCTTCATTGACGCTCATGTGCATGTTGAGAGCAGCATGCTTTCGCCTTCGCAGTTCACTCTTGCGACAATTCAACGCGGAGTAACTTCAATTATTGCCGACCCGCACGAAATAGCGAACGTTCTGGGCATGAAAGGCGTCAAGTACATGATCGATGCCAGCTCAAAACTGCCCCAGAACATGTTCTTTATGCTTCCGTCCTGTGTTCCGGCCACTTCAATGGAGACGGCGGGGGCTGACCTGAAGGCTAAAGACATCAAGCCGTTGATGAGGAAAGACAGGATACTTGGCCTGGCGGAGCTTATGAATTTCCCGGGGGTCCTCGGCAGGGATGAAGAGATACTAAACAAGATACGGGCGACACACGGCAGGATAATTGACGGGCACTGCCCAGGGCTGAGCGGAAAGGACCTCTGCGGATATGTTGTGGCTGGGCCTTCGTCAGAACATGAATGCACAACACTGGCTGAGGCCAGGGAAAAGCTGAGGCTCGGAATGCAGATCCTTGTAAGGGAAGGCTCATCCGCGAAGAATCTTGAGGAGCTTATTCCGCTCATATCGAAGGGCAACTCAAGAAAGTTCTCTCTCTGCACTGACGACAGGTATCCGAGGGACCTTGTTGAGGGATATATGGACAAGGTTCTTGCCAAAGCCGTGGCGCTCGGGCTTGATCCGATGCTGGCGGTTCAGATGGCTACAATAAATACGGCTGAGCACTTCGGGTTGAAATCCCTTGGTGCCGTTGCCCCAGGTTATATTGCCGACATTGTTGTTGTTGATAATATAAATAATTTTGATGTTGACATGGTATTGAAATCGGGCAAAGTAGTGGTGGAAAAGGGGAAGCCGGCGTTCAAACCGGTGTCCAAGAAAAAGGCGCTGGTAAAAGAAACCATACACATGAAGCCGCTAAAGATTGATGACATCAGAATTAAGGCAACAGGGAAGTATGCGAATGTCATCGAGCTTGTTCCCGACCAGATAGTGACAAAAAAGGCCAAGGCCGAGGTTGCGGTTGAGGGGCCTCACGCGCTTTCTGATGTTCACAGGGACATTCTTAAGTTGCTGGTCTTTGAGAGGCATAAGTCAACCGGTAATGTCGGAAAGGGTTTTGTCCGGGGGTTTGGTCTTAAGAAGGGCGCCATAGCTTCTTCTGTAGCGCATGATTCTCATAATATTATTGTGGTCGGTGTAACGGACGAGGACATTCTTTCTGCGGTGCGGCAGGTATCAAAACTCAAAGGGGGCATGGTGGTAGTTGTGGGCGGGCTGGTCCTGGCGGAGCTTGCCTTACCGATTGCAGGTCTCATGTCTGAAGATCCGCTTGAAGAAGTGGTGAAACAGGTCAATAAGCTTGACGCCGCCGCCAAGGAAATTGGCTGCACGATTTCTCATCCATTCGGGACGCTTTCTTTCCTGGCGCTTCCCGTCATTCCCGAGCTAAAACTTACGGACAAGGGTCTTGTCGATGTTTCCGAATTCAAGATAGTGGACCTTTTTGAATGATCGAAAAGGTCCTTTCCGAAAAGCAGATAAGGGAAAGAATTCTTGAGCTTGGAAGCGAGATCTCTAAAGATTTTTCTGGAAAAAACATGATCATCGTTTCGGTCCTGAAAGGCGCCTTTGTATTCACCTCGGATCTTATACGATCCATTTCGATTCCCTTTAAGCTTGATTTCGTTCAGCTCTTCAGTTACGGGGCCTCAAAAACATCATCAGGCAAGGTCGAGATGAAAAAAGACACTGGAATCGACATAGCCGGGAAAAATGTTCTGATCGTTGAAGATATAATTGACGTTGGGTACACGCTTGATTTTCTTTTGACGCACTTGCGGGAGAAAAACCCTGCTTCTGTTGATGTTTGTGTCCTCCTTGATAAGGTTGAGAGAAGAAAGATTGAAGTTCCCGTCCGTTACAGGGGGTTTGAGGTTCCGGACAAGTTCCTGGTCGGCTACGGACTTGACTTTGATGAGGATTTCAGGGGGCTGCCTTACATCGGAGAGATCAAAGAGAAGGCTTGATCCCGTTAATGTAATCATCACAGATGATTATCGTGAAGTCCGATATAATATCCCCGCTGCTTGATACGACAATGTCGTCGATCTTCAGGAATTCTCCCAGCGCCCTCGCTTCCGTGATATCTCCCTTTTGGGCCAGAATTTTTGTCTTGGTGTAGTCTTCCCTTCTGGTGGCGGTTATGTTTGAGACCACGTATTTTGTCTTGTACAGCTTCTGAAGAATCGGAAGGATCTTTTCCCTGTTTCCGGTGTTGTTGAATATTGAAACGTAATAGTCTGATTTTAGCTCTTGAGTTTCATATGAAGACGAAGCGGTTTTGCCGAAATAGCTTCTCAGGATTTTTTCTGTTTCCCCTGCGTCTGCTATCCAGAAACAGGGCTTTGCCTCTCCGGTTGAAAAATCCCCGGGAACAAGAATGGTGGTCAGATCTTCCTCATTCAGGCCCCTGGCAAGATTGCCGAGCCTGAACAGCTCTCCAAGAGAAAGGTTGGTTTTTGTGCTTTCTCTTGCCAGACCGGCGATCATCGGTATTCTCCAGATGTTCTGCGGATGTATTATCTTCTTGAGGAGCGCTGTCGCAAAATTCTGCTGCCTCTGGATCCTGTTAATGTCTCCCAGGGGGTCCATTCTGTATCTCAGGTAGCCGTTTGCTTCCGTGCCCGAAAGTGTGTGCCAGCCCTTTTTCAGGTTGATATAGAGCTTTCCCGCCTTATCTTCGTAATACATGTCCTTGTCCACGTAAATTCTCAGGCCGCCGATCATGTCCACGAGCTTTATGCTGACATCCGGGTTCATTACAAAATAGCCGTCTATCGGGACGTCGAGAAAATTTGAAACTGTTTCTATGGCCAGTTCCGGGCCGCCGATAAAGTGCGCGGCGTTTATCTTTGTTCGGCCGTAGTGCGGGATCTCGGCCAGTGTGTCCCTCGGGATTGACAGAAGGTTGATCTTATTACTGCGCGGGTCAACGTGCGCCAGGATTATCGTGTCGTTGTGACCCGCCCCCGGGACCATTTTGTGGGTCTGCCGGTCGTAGACAAAATCGGTTCCCATGAGCAGGATGTTTTTTTTGCCTACCGGCATTCCCGCCTTTAGATAATAGGGGATAAGCCTCGGCGCGAATATCATCGCGTAGAAATAAGCTATCGCGAGCAGAACGATTATGAGGGCCAGTATTCTTATCTTGTCGAGCTTTCTTTTTCTAGGCATCCCTTATCATTTTCCTTGCTTTTTTCATGATCTCAATTTCGTTTTCGTATGACAGCTTCCCTATTGCTTCTTCAATCGGGAACCACCTGGCTTCGTCAACCTCGCTATCGTGGTCTTCCGTTGAGCCGCCCAGGTATAGCATTAGATAAAAATGCACTATCTTGTGGATCTTAGTGTCTTCCCAAACGAACCAGTAATTGATGTCCCCGATCTTTTCAACGAGCTTCGCTTCAACGCCCGTTTCTTCCCGCACTTCCCTCAACGCGGTCTGCTGCTCCGTTTCTCCCTTGTCTATGTGTCCTTTTGGCAGGCACCATATACTGCCTTTTTCTCTGGAAATTAAGAGGACTTTTATTGCGCCGACGGACTTTGTGAAGACCACTCCTCCCGACGATACTCTGTGTTCTGTTTTAAGCATTCGGAAATTATATCATCTGTTCAGTGTTGCTACAACATGCGTATAATGATAGTATTTACGCCGATATGCTGTTTGTGTGGCTAAAATTCATCATTTGCGCCGCGATCATCTTTCTCGCGGGCTCTCAGCTGACCAGATACGCTGACATAATTGCCGAAAAGGCGGGCTTTACAAGGGCATGGATAGGGCTTGTTCTTCTTGCCACAATAACTTCGGTTCCCGAGCTCGCCAACGGCATAAGCGCCGTTGCCGCGGTGGGCCTTCCTGATCTGGCCGTAGGGGATATCTTTGGCGCCTGTCTTTACAACATGGTAACGCTTGCGGTCCTTTCGCTGATATGGTTTGCAAAAAAAAAGGAGTCGATTTTTCCCCGGACAAGTTTCGGGCATGTTCTTTCCGGTTCTTTTGCGGCCGTTCTTATACTTATTGCCTGCGCCGGTATGCTTTTATCCAGGATTTTCCCGGGCATTTCCCTGTTCGGCGTGGGCATTTACAGCGTTATCCTCTTTGTTGTCTATCTTTTTGCCCAGAGGTGGATATTTGTTCATGAAAAAGGACAGGGCAAAGGAGAGGTTCTTGATCTTGTGCGGGATGAGGAAGTGACCCTTGGCAAAGCTTTTTTCTTCTTTTCGGTGCTTTCTATGTTCGTGGTTGCCGCGGGAATCTGGCTGCCGTTTATCGGGGAAGAAATTTCGCATGTGATGGGGTGGGGCGGCACGTTTGTCGGCAGTATTTTCCTCGGGCTTGCGACCACGCTTCCGGAGCTCGTGGTTTCTATCTCGGCCCTGATGCTGGGATCGGCGGACATGGCTGTTGGCAATCTGTTCGGCAGCAATCTCTTTAATGTTTCCCTTCTCTTTGTCGATGACATTTTTTTCACTCAGGGAGACCTGTTCGCGTATGTTTCGCTTTCAAATTTGTTTTTTGGATTGATAGTTATAGCTGCTATTACCGTTGGTGTAATGTCGCTTGTTCTTAAACCGAAGCGGATAATCTGGAGTTCGGTAAGCTTGTTCAGCTTATATTTGATCGGAGTATATTTGCTTTTCAGGCTGGCGTGACCGGGCAGCCCTGATGGACCACCCGGTCTTTCTGGAAACTACTTCGACTTCTTTTTCGATTTGCTTGCCTCAACGATCTCGATGTCTCCTGAACCATTCTCGGGTGAAGCCTCCGTAGATGCCTTGTGGAATTTTGTGTCCAGCATCTGGAGATTGCTGGCTATCACGTCCGTTGACACTCTCTTGTTTCCGGACTTGTCTTCCCACTTTTTCACATGGATCCTGCCTTCTATCGCCACGAGCTTGCCTTTCTTGAGGTATTCTCCGCATATCTTCGCGAGCCCTCTCCAGGCGACGCAGTTTATGAAGTCAACTTCCTTTTCTCCGTTCTTTGTGGGGCGCGGTATCGCAAGGGAGAATCTTGCCACCGGCAGTTCATTGGTGGTGTAGCGGACTTCCGGGTCTGAAGTTAGTCTTCCTGTAAGGATCGCTCTGTTCAAATGTCCCATTTCGTTTCACCTCCTTCCGGTTCTGCCGCAACATCACTGCAATTTTTATGCCAGACGGCTCCTGAGAATAAACGTGGATAATTTGTAGCGTTTTCCGACACTCTGTTGTTCTAATCGACACCTGGCGAAAGGGATGTTATAATTTCGCATTATGTTCAGGCGTCTGATTTTAATGATAATTGTCTTGTTCTTCATTAACGCAACCGCTTACGCGGCAAGTTTTTTCTCGTTGGCCGATCCGCCCGGCGATGATTACGGGCCCGGCTATTATGTCTATCCTGAGAATAACGCCTATAAGCCGGGTTCTTTCGACATTTTGGGGTTTGACGTCGTTGAGAATGAGGGTTTTGTCAGGTTCAAGATTGAGCTCAAAAAAGCTTACGTGTCGAACCAGAACATCGAGATATATATCGACAAAGATCATGTTGGAGGATCCGGGAATCCTTCGGCGCTTCCCGGGAGGCGCGCCAATATCGCGCATGAGTCTTTCTGGGAGAAGGCTGTGCTTATCACGCCTCTTCCGGAGCTGGCTTCAAAGGAGCTGAAGCGAATTGCTCCGGATCTTGTCGGCTCGGTGATCATACCGAAAAAATATTGGGTGTCTGGGAATCAGGTGATCTGTGACATTTCGACGCAAGAGGTGGGCGTTCCCACTCCTACTTGGGGGTATGTTGTTGCTGTGACGCCTTCTGATTTTGAACGTCCCAACGGCGGCAAAATCGGCCTTAAGGACATTGGGGCGGACCTGAATGGGGCACTTCTTATCAGGGAAGTTCAAAACAAGCCCGGCAAGAATAACTTCGGGGGAGGGGATGTGTCGGGAATGTCATCCAATATAATTGATGTTATTGTGCCTTCCGGAGAATCTCAGGAGAAAGTCCTGAGAGGGTATAATTCGATTACCAGGACCCTTGTTACGCTGACCGGTGTTTATCCTCCTGGTTCCCGGGCCGCGACATGGGAGATGGATTCATCTATCGGGCATTATTCCCTTAAAGCGACGATCCTCGGGAAAGAAGCTAAAACCATTACCATAGATAAAGGCGAAAAGGATGGAATTTATATTGGCAGGATAGGTGTTGTTATTGACGAGTACGGGGACGAGCTGACAAATGTTGTCGTTGATCAGGTTTTTGACACTTACTCTGTCTGCAAGATATTGAAAGTTTCCATGCTGACGTACGTGACGGAGAGGATGGAAGTACGTTTTAAATAGCGGAATTACTATATGATCCTTGAAAGAATTTCTCTCATTCTTTCGTAACGTTTATAGTTGCCTGTATCTTCGCTCTGGGGCAAGCTTTCCCTTATTCTTTCCAGGTGGTCTTGCCAGGAGCTGGCTGCTTTTGTAATATTCAGTGTCACCGGAACAGCCTGGGACAGCCCCGCGTTAATATCTTCAATATAAATGACCGTATTGTAGGTGCCGACCGCGAGACTTTCGATGTTATCCACGATTACCGTTATGGATTGATTCACCCCTGCCCCGATGCTCCCGCATGCCGGAGCCAGCGACAGCCATGTTGATGTTGTCGCGGCGTGCCAGTCGAGAATGCCTCCGCCTGAGTTTGAAAGTGTAATTGTCTGAGCCGCCGGAATTTCTCCGACATTCGCGGTGAATACGAGGTTTGCCGGCTCCACGGATATTGCCGGGGGCTGCAGATCTCCTGGCTCAACGATGATATTTACCGGGATATAAAGGGGAGAGTTGAGCGCTCCGGGCGCCTCAATAATAATGTCAGCGGCGTAGTTGTAGGTCCCTGCCGCCAGATTCTCGGTGTTAGAAAGAGTAACCGTTATAATGTCATTTCCGGGAACGGCTCCGAACAGCGGATCGACAGAGATGGTTGCGTCGACACACGAATTTACATAGACGGTGAAATCTGTCGGGATCGTGCTGGTTGAAGAAAGCTCCAGGCACTTAATAAAGGGATTGCCTGATGTGACGCTGCATATCTGGGCCTGGTAGAACTTTATATCGTCGCCCTCGGTGAACGTGAAAACGAGGCTTGAGGGGCTTACCGATATCTCGGTATCAGACGCTGGGGAGGCCCCCGCGGGAATGCTCATGAGGCCGAAAAGTATGGCTATACTTGTGATAATTATACCGACAATATATAGTTCTCTCTTCATTTTAACCTCCATAAAAAGACTTAGGACGCAAGCCGGTCTGCGTCCGTGTTCAAAGGCACAATATTAATCGCAGATGGCTTTCACTATATATATCGGGTTTAGAGGGCTAAAACTTGCAGGTTATTTGGGATAGAAAAGGGGCCTCAAGCCACCTGCAAGGGCCCCTTTTCAGTCTGTCGAATGTTTTAGTAGATCAGGTACTCCTCGGGGATCTCATAGATGTCGGATGACTTCTTGTTGCCTTTCTTTTCAGCTACTTTCTCGTCATCACTGTCAGCTTTTTCTGACTTTGTGATCTCAGGTGAATAGGACAGTGAGAAGTAGTGGTTTGAAAGTTCTGCTGATTCTGAGTTCATTTTATAGGCATAATCGAACCTGAATCCTGAAAGTTCAATCCCGACTCCCGCGGTGATGTTGTTGGCTGTTTCGCTTTCTGATATCGGGTCCTGATCAAGTCCGAGCCTTAAAGCCAGCATATCCATGGGCTTGTATTCAGTCCCAACGTGGAACACCATCGGCTTTCCGTCTGAAAGCAGTTCGAGATCAAGGCTTCCGACAAGCTCTCCGGGAACCATCTTTGTCAGACCGTTCTCTCCGCACAACTTTGCTGTCACTCCGAGTTTGGATGAGCTTTCAAGAGCTTCTTCCGCACCTGAAGCCCAGCTCATCGTCCCTCCGATATTTTTAATGACGGCTCCGTAAGACATGGTTGAATCGTCACCGCCGATCTTGACCCCGAGATCAAGACCGAACCCTGTGGCAGTAGCTCCTTCAATGCCGGTAAATCCGCTTGAAAGAGCCTTTACTGTTCCGCCGATGGAGAAGTCTCCCATTCCCTTAGGGGTCTTCATCATGCTGTTCATATTGACCCCGTAGGAGAGCAATATCATATTGCTGTCATAAGATATGGGGGTGTCTGACACTGGATTGCCCAGATCGTCGTATTCGTATCCGCACGGAGCGGATGTCCCGATATAACCAAGTCCAAGGTTGCCCGGGCCTATCCTGTATGTTCCACCGGCCATGATGTAGTCCACTTTCTGAAGCAGCTGTGTGGACATTGACGTAATAGACCAGTCTCCAAGAGAGGCCAATCCTGCCGGGTTAGTGAACACGGCATTTGTGTCGTCAGCCAAACTGACAAAAGCACCTCCCATTCCAAGCGGTCTTGCTCCGTATGCCGCACCCGCGGGGTCCGGAGAAGATGCCACTCCTTCCTCGGCAACCGCCATGCCACCCATGAGAACCAGAATCAAACCAACCAATACCAACCTTTTCATATTCTTTTCCTCCTTATTTATACGCGGCCATTTCTCCGCGTCCGATAACTTTACCTTCACAAATAATGAAATAGAAATACGGTCCGTAAGGGACCCTTCTTCCGAAGTTGTCCTTGCCGTCCCATGCAACATAATTCCAGTCGGCGTGTCCTCCTTCGTCTCCCCGGGGAATCTGAATGATCTTAACGGGTCTGCCCAAGCTGTCGTATATCGCGATCTTTATGTCCGCATCGGCTGTTAGGAAATATTTGAATGTCGTTGTTTCTCCAGGCCTGAACGGGTTAGGGTAGGAGTAATACTCGTTTTCGATCCTTACTCCTCCAGAATATGCCTGCAGGTTCAGCGTCATTTCTGACGTGTTTTCGTGAATATCGCTGGCGCGTATCCTTACAGTATAAGAACCTTCTTCCAGTTCGCTCGGCGGCAGCCATTCGATCGTCTGCTCATTGCCGCTCAGAGTGAATGTTTGAGTTTCAGTGTTGCTATTCCCCGCCACTTCGATCGTTGCTATGCTGAGACCGTTGCCGTCGATGAGATTCGCGATGATCTGCGGGCTTACGTCAATGATGCCACTGCCGTTGCTGGAGAATGAATTTGACCCGATGCTGACGGTTACCTCAGGTCCGCTGAGCATTATTTCAAATGTTCTGGTAATGGTTGCCGATACCTGGTCGAGACCGTCAAAGGCCCTTAATTCCAGCGTGTAATTATCATCTTTCATGGCTGTTCTTGTCGCTGTAAAGGCCTCGATTGTCGAATCGAATGCCCCGTCATCCGCGGCGGTCTCTATCCAGCCGCTTTCGCCGTAGTAGCTTCCTATCAGCCTGTACTGCAGTCGAGTGATCCTTACGTTGTCTGTGGCGGTTCCGCTGAAGATGAAATAATCATCCTCGTAGACGATGGTACCGTCTATGACCGGAGGCCACCTGTCGATGAGCAGTGTAACGCTTACCGCAGCGCTCCAGGTTCCGCCCTGGGAATCAAATGCTTTTACATAGAATGTATAATATCCGTCCTGCAGGTCGGCTTCCGGCGTTGAGAGCGAAGTGCCGGTGGTGTCTATGCTGTCATCCGGCAGTCCGTTGAAAGCCCATGAATACCCGCTGATATTTCCTGCCGGTGCGTCCCAGTCAAATAGTACGTTTCCTCCGGAAATGTTGTATGTTAGGTTGGTCGGCGCGCCGCCGATATCAACGCTTACGCCGCACACGCCGGTGCTGCCGAGATCTTTTTCGGGCTCTATGTTGAAAGCACGGTCTTTCGCGATCGATTTAAAGTAGACCGTTCGGCCGTTGAATTGAGAGATGTTGAAATACTCGGATGTTTTTGTTGTGTCGTTCAGCCAGAGGGTCCAATTGCCTTCGCCGAACCCGTCGCTCACTTTGTAGGATATGTCGTATGAGGCGATGTCAGTTGAACCGAGTGAAGGCTGCCACTCGACCTTAAGTGATGTGTCCGTGGTTGTGGGAGACGCGAACGGCTTGATTACTGAACTCGGGACGGTAAAGTCGGTTGTAATTTCTTTTACCAGCGACCAATCGCTCTCGTTCCCGGCCCAGTCTTTTGCCTTGACCCTGAAGAAGTACTTTTTACCGTCTTCAAGCGGCCGGTCAAAGTTCCATGAAGTTGCGCCGGTGTCCACAAGCCAGTCTGTCCATGTCGCGTCCTCTTCTCTCTTGTATTGTACGGTGTAGAATCCGACGCCCGCGTTGTCTATTCCTGGGTTCGGGCCGTCATTGCCGCTCCATGAAACAAGGAAGTCCGGTACTTTGGTTATGGTAGCTTCAAAATTATTTAATTGCACCGTCGGTGATGTTTTGTCATAGTAATACGTATACATCCATTGAATGTTTGATTGATTGCCTACTTTGTCTATGCTTTTGATGAAAAAGTTGTATATGCCGTTCTGGAAAGCGTCACCGGCTATGTTGCATTCTTTATATAATTGATCTGCGGGCAGCCATTGCCAATCACTGTCAGTGATTTGATCCCATTGTTTCTTGCCAAAATAAGTCCAGTAGCCGCCGATTCCGGAAGCCACATGGTTTTCTATGGGGTCTTCGGCTGCGTTCCAGGAGAACTTAATATAAGGCCAGTTATACCAGGTCCACTGTGAAGCTGTTCCTTCGCGTCCCCATATGTGTTCTCCTGCTGCGGGATTTGAAGGCGGGTTGGGATTCTTGCCGTCGACCTTGAAGTATTCCCAGTCCTGATAGATTGTTCTCGGCTGCCAGTAGTCGAAAGCCGCGTGTACGGTTATCCCGACCATTCCGCTGGTTACTCCCGGGCCAAAGAAAGGGCGTTCAAGCCATACTCCATAAGAGCTGTCGGTAACTTTCCACGTAACGTGAACGAAGAGTTCGTAGTTTGACCACGTTCCGTCAGGCTGCAGTACACCGTAATAAAATGCGGTTTGGTCGGGCAGCCATCCTGAAAGCACAGATTGATCCACGACGACCCAGAAGAATTGGTCCGGTTCTCTCTGATACTGATTGGTTAATCTCCAGGGGACCCAGTCTACAGTGCCGTCATGTTCGTCGGGATGGCTGAGAAGTCCCTCCGCGTCCCACCAGTTTTCCGCAACCGCGCTAGAGGATAAAGCGAAAAACACAATAAGCGTCAATAAAACAGATATTATCTTTTTCAATCTTTATCCCCCCTTTAAATAATTAAAAAGCGCATTTGCCTTATGGCCCTTCGATTTCTCTCGGGGCAGGCACCTGCGCTTTTTCCCGAGACTAAACGTCTCGGCTTCCAAACATTTTTGCAGGTGACTCCGCCGCGGCTTTCGCTTAGGCGGAAGGCAATATAACTCTATAAAATCTTGCGTGTTTTTTTAAAAGGGGCCACAAGCCACCTGCTATAGGCCCCTTTCTATTGCTGTTGGATGTGTCGAAATTCAAGGTGGATTATTTCGACAGCGCTACGACATTCTTCTCGTCAACATTCACGCCGTAGCCGATTTCCCAGTTGAGAAGATCAGCTATCGCTTTCTTTCCGGACTTTGTCTTGGTTATTAATACCGCGAGCTCGGCTTCCGTCAGCAGGCCGTCCGCGTCTATGTATCCTCTCTGTTCCGCGAAATCCAGCATGCCGGCTTTCTTGGCCGCGCTTATGAATTTGGCGTACTTGTGTCTGGGCGGCAGGTCCTCAAAGGGGCTCTTTACCATTTCCCAGTCCTCACTTATTCTCTCGAACTTGCAGAGCGCGACGATCGCTTCTCCGCGCGTGATCTTGTCTTCCGGTCTGAAGTTTCCGCTGGCATCAAGATCCATTATCTTTCTTGTGTTAACGATATAGTTGATGTATTTCGCGTATGTGCTCGATTCCGGGACGTCGGCAGAGACATCTTCAAGCACGGAAACCGGCTTAATTCCGACGGCCCTTACGAGTGTCCTCGCGAACTTTTCCCTTGTCTGTGTGCTGTCCGGCCTGAAATAAGAGCTTTTCCCCTTATTTATCAGATCTGCGGCAACAACAAGCTCGATGTGCTTCTTTGCCCAATAACCTTCCAAAACATCCTTGAAGTTAGGTAACTTCAGGATCCTGCGGAGGACCTTAACCTTTTTGCCCCCGCCCATATCAAGGTCTATGATGATGCTGTTCTTTCCAACATCCTTGAGCTTTACAGTGTAACCTTCCTTGGCCGAGCCCTTTGAGACGGTCACTTCGTCCGCCTGGGTGATGAGCTTGTCCTGAGGCTCTATCTTCTTGACGATAGACTTAAGACTTGCCTCCTCCTTTGCCAGGGCCAGATTGCCTCCGATCACCATTACCGCGGCCAGCATTATTACCATTAACCCTTTCATGTTTCTCATTTTCTTTTCCTCCTTCATTACCGTTTTTATTATTTTGCCACCAGCGAGCTTGCCACGTCTTTCGACTGAGTTGACGTGAGCAGGTTTCTTATCGCCTGTTCGCCGAGTTCTGTTCTGGAAAGGATCTCAACCGCTTCCGCTCTGCTGAAACCGTTGCTCGGATTGAACTTGGTTGAATCCTGCATGTATTCCAGAAGGTCTGAGTCATCGGCAGCCATAATGTATCCTGCCGCCCAGTTCTTCGCGATGTCAGTGAACCTTGAGTCTTCCACTTCCTCAGCAAGGTCCTTAGCGATTTCTTCGAGTCCTTCGAGTCTGGCAAATATCGCAACGCCTTCCGCCTTGTTTATCCTCCTGTTGGGCCTGAATGTTTTGTCCGAATATCCCTTTACGAGTCCCGCGTCAAGCGCTGCTTCGATGTAAACAGCCGCCCAGTGGTTCTTAGGAACATCCTTGAACACTCCTCTTGCCTTGTCCGAGACAGGCAGTTTCTTAGCCTTCACGAGCAGTGCGGCGAGTTCGCCTCTTGTTAATGTCTTCTCCGGCTTGAACCTGCCGCCCGGGTAACCCTGGACCAGTCCGGCCGTGCCGAGGAGTTCTATGGAGTTCTTTGCCCAGTGATCCTTC